>Ga0209773_10000899_pt1 | contig 10063 bp, 8 predicted proteins | sample BogFormECP14_OM1_FD_188244 | JGI IMG/M metagenome (GOLD analysis project Ga0209773, IMG submission 188244) | Bog forest soil microbial communities from Calvert Island, British Columbia, Canada - ECP14_OM1 (SPAdes) (version 2) | ecosystem: Environmental > Aquatic > Freshwater > Wetlands > Bog ... | reverse complement strand
TCTCCCGACACACCGCGATCCAGACGCGCATGATCGGCTCCCGTGTTTGCGCCGAAGCTAAGGCGCCCCGCCCACCGCAGGCAAGAGCGGCCGCCCAGCGGAGCGGGATCAGGTCTTCTCGTGATCGCGCTGTTTGATCGCTGGCGTCGGCGCCCTGCTCGAGTGCCTTCAAAACAGCGTCGAAGCGGTCGGTATCCGTCATTTTCTCTACGACATGCCCAGAATTAGCCGAGTCAGGCGGCTTCCACCGGCGCTCGTCATGCCCGGCCTCGAGCCGGGCATCCAGGCGGCGCCCTCGGTGATTATCCGCGGACGTCGGCCCTGGATGCACGGGTCAATCCCCGGATCAAGTCCGGGGACGTGCATGACGAAAACTGAAAGCGCAGCGTTTATTTCGCCGCCTATGTCATACTCCGAAGGCCGCGAGCGCGGCTGGCGAAGTGCTCGGATCGGTACTTGCGCCGGTTGAAGTTCGATTTACCGGGTCTGACAAAAAAGTATCAGTCTGGCGCAACGAGGGCTCTAGCGCCGGCCCGCGCAACTTCCATCATACGCATGGATAGAGACGTATCCAAACAAGCGATCTTCGCATAATATGAATTGTAGGGAGGAACGCACCAATGAAGAAATCCAAAGCCTATGGAGCCGCGGCGAGCTTGACGGTCGGCATCGCGTTGAGCGCGGGTTCCGCATTCGCCGCGCCGATCTGCAGCGAAGACGTGCGCGTGTTGGCGCAGCCGCGTCAAGGTCTTGATTTGCTGGAAAAATCCGCGGACGAGTTCAAAGCGCTCAGCGGCGCCTCGTTCCACATCGATTATCTCAACGAGAACGACCGCCGCGCCAAATCCAGGGCCGATGCGTCGACTGTCGGCAAATACAACGTCTATTACATAGACGAAGCCAATGTCGCACTATTTGCGAAGTCGAAATGGGTGCTGCCGCTCCTCGACTATTATCCGAAGGAATACGACTTTGCCGATTTCGACGAAGGTCGGCAAAAAGTCGCCACCTACGAAGGAAAAATCTATTTCGCGCCGCTCACAGGCGGCGGCGACTTGATGGTCTATCGCAAGGACCTCCTCGACAAAGCTGGGCTTCAGCCGCCCAAGACCCTCGACGAACTGATCGCCGACGTGAAAAAGTTGAACGATCCCGATCACGGCGTCTACGGCATCGGGCTCCGCGGACAAAGAGGTTCGGGAGCCAACGTCTGGCGCTGGATGCCCTATTTCAAGGCCTTCGGTGGTCAGTGGTTCGACGGCGACAAGCCCGCTTTCGACTCTGAAGCCGCCGTGAAGGCGACTGAAGTCTATCTCGATCTTTTCAAATATTCCGCTCCCGGCACCAAGACCGGCAGCTGGGATGAGGACACCGGCGCCTTCCTCGCCGGCCAAGTGGCGATCTTGATCGAATCTAGTCCGCTCGGGGGCGAAGCCGTCGATCCCAGGCGCTCGAAGGTCGTCGGCAAGATCGGTTTTGGGGCGCCGCCCACGCCGTTGACCGGGGGCGGATACGCACATGGCTTCGCCATCGGGGCCAAGGCGAACAAGGATGAAGCGGCGCGCAAATGCGCGGGCCTGTTCATTGCCTGGTCGACCTCCAAGCAGAACGAGCAGCGCCGTCTCGACGATGACGAATTCGGCGAGTTGAATCGCACGAGCATAATGTCGAGTCCTGAGTTCAACCAGAAATTCGGCGCCGATCTCGGACAGGCGCTCGCCGACACGGCGAAGGTCACCGCCGTCAATTTCTGGCAGGACCCCGAATGGCCCGCGCTTGGCGATCATTGGGGCATCAGCCTCGAGGAGCTGGTCGCCGGCACCCGGACGGACATCAAGGGGAGTCTCGACGACCTCCAAGTCTTCGCGAACCAGATCATCGCGAAACGCAAATAGAAGCGACCCGTCGGCTCGACTGGCTACAGCGGGCGTGAAATCAGCGGTTGCGGAGGCGCGCCTCGAAAGCGCGCCTCCCGTTTGATCGGGTCCTTCATCGCCAACGGCGTCGTCGCAATGAAAATGCGCACCAGTTTGCCGGTCGTCTTCACGGTTCCGCCGCTCTTGATTCTGGGCGTGCTGGCTTTCGTGCCGATGTTTTTCGCGCTCGAGATCGCACTGCAGGATCGCGAGCTGAGCAACGAGGACGTTCATTTCGTCTGGTTCGCCAATTTTCGGGATCTGTTCGCCGATGATCGCTTCCTGCATTCTGTATCTGTTTCGTTGATTTGGGAGGCGGTGACAGTAACGGCGACGATGGGAGTGGCGATCCTGCTCGCCGTGCTGCTCTTCGAGACGGTATCGCCGCGATTGCGCAATTTTCTCTGCGCCCTCTTCATCATCCCGGCGCTGCTTCCGCGAGTCTCGGCGGCGTTCGTCTGGAAATTTGCGTTCCATCCGCTGTTCGGCTTGGCGACGTTGCCGTTGAATCTGATCGCAGGACATCCTGTCGATCTGCTGGCCAATCCAGACACCGCGTTGGCGACCGTTGCGATCGTCGACACTTGGCAGTGGGGTCTGCTTTTCTCCGTGATCATCGTCAAATTGCTGGAGACGCTGCCGCCGCAGCCGCTCGAGGCTGCGCGCCTGGATCACGCGAAAACGTGGGAGGTCTATTTCTACATCGCGCTGCCGATGCTGCGAGCGCCGCTGATCAGTTTGACGTTCGTGAAGATGGTCGAGTCGCTGCGCGCTTTCGATCTGATTTACGTCATGACCCGAGGCGGCCCCGGGATAACCACCGAGACCCTGGACATGTATGCCTTCTCGCAAGGGTTCATCGAGTCCGGCCGCATCTCGTATGCGTCCAGTATGGCGGTTCTCATGATGCTGACTACGACGATCGCGTTCACGATCCTCTGGAAATGGGCGCGGCGATGGCAAGAAGTCTGAGCAAATTCGCCGCGTGGGCGATCATCGCCTTGGTCGTTTTCCTTGCCGTGTTTCCGCTCTATTGGACGTTGATCAGCGGGTTCAAGGACCGTGTCGATATCGTAACGACGACGCCGGTCTTCATATTCAAGCCTACGCTCGACAACTTCGCCTATGTGTTCGAGCGCGATAGCGTCCGCGGCGCGCTCGTCAATTCGATCATCATCACGGGGTCCTCCGTGCTCATCGGCGCGGTGCTCGGGCTGCCCGCAGCCTATGCCGTCGCCCGGTACCCGATGCGGTTCGCCAACGATATCCAATTTTTTGTACTGTCTCTGCGCTTCCTCCCCCCAGTCGCAGTCGCGATACCGCTCATCGTGATCTGGCTCGATCTCGGCCTCTACGACAGCCGCATCGCGATGATCGCGACGTACAGCCTGCTCACGCTGTCGACGACAATCTGGCTCGCCATTCCCGCTTTCAAGCGCGTCCCGCGGGAGATCGAGGAAGCCGCGGTCATGGACGGATACGATCCCTATTCGGTCTTTTTCCTGATTGCCATTCCGGTCGCCGCGAAGTCGCTTATCGGCGCGATCGTGTTTTCTTTCGTGCTGGTCTGGAACGAATTTCTGATAGCGCTGATGCTCACGACGTCCGACGCGAAGACGCTGCCGATCGTCGCATCCGAACTTACGCAGCTTGGGCGCGACGTGCCTTGGGGCATCTTGAATGCATCCGTCATCCTGCTCTCCCTGCCGCCGCTCTTGTTCCTCGGCGTGTTGAGCCGATTCCTCAGTTCAGCTCTCAAAACCAGAAGTTAGGTGGGACTTCATGCGCGCGCTCGTATTGGAAAAAAAGGGCGTCCTGTCGCTACGGGACATCGACCTGCCGCTCGATCTCGGTCCGGACGACGTCAAGATTCGTCTGCATACCGTGGGAATCTGCGGCAGCGACGTGCACTACTATACGCATGGCGGCATAGGATCACGGATAGTGAACAGCCCGATGGTGTTGGGTCATGAGGCGTCCGGGACGATCGTCGAAGTCGGGGCCGGCGTCCACGGACTGCGCGTCGGCGATCGCGTCTGCATGGAGCCGGGGGTGCCCGATTTTCGATCGAAAGCCACTCGCCTCGGCATCTACAACGTGGACCCCGCCGTGACCTTCTGGGCGACCCCGCCGGTCCATGGCTGCCTCACTGGCTTCGTCGTTCACCCCGCCGCCTTCACTTTCCGCTTGCCGGACAATGTGAGCTTCGCTGAAGGGGCGATGATCGAACCTTTCGCGGTAGGGATGCAAGCCGCTGCCAGGGCGAGGATCAAACCGGGCGATGTCGCCGTCGTGCTTGGCGCCGGGCCGATCGGCACGATGGTGGCGTTGGCGGCGCTCGCGGGCGGATGCAGCCGGGTCATCATCACGGACGTGCATCAACCCAAGCTCGAAATCGCCGGCGCATATGCGGGCGTCACCCCGGTCAACGTCAAGACAGAGGACGTGCTCGCCGTGGTTCAGGAGATGACGGACAAATGGGGCGCGGACGTCGTCTTCGAGGCCAGCGGCGCTCCGCGAGCCATCGAGAGTGCGATCGGTCTGGCGGCGCCGGGCGGCGCGATCGTGTTCGTCGGCATTCCCGTCGAGCGCGCCCATTTCGACATCGCCGCCGCGATCGGCAAGGAACTCCGCGTCGAGACCGTTTTCCGTTATGCGAACGTCTTCGATCGGGCTCTCAACCTGATCGCTTCCGGCAAGGTCGATTTGAAGCCGCTTATTTCAGAGACATTCCCGTTCGAACGTAGCATCGAAGCTTTCGAGCGCGCCGCGGAGGGCCGGCCGCACGACGTCAAGCTGCAAATTGAACTGGCATCGGCGACAGGTTGGTGAAGCAATGGCCGAGATTTCGATTCGAAAGCTCTGCAAGTCGTTCGGGGAAGTCAAGGTCGTCCGAGACTTCGATCTCGATGTCGCCGATCAGGAATTCATTGTCCTTCTGGGGCCCTCCGGCTGCGGAAAGTCAACCATCCTGCGGATGTTGGCCGGGCTCGAAACCGTCGATTCCGGGCAGATCTCGATAAAGGGCAGGATTGTCAACGATCTGCCGCCGCGCGAACGCGACATCGCGATGGTGTTTCAGAATTACGCGCTCTATCCGCACATGACGGTCTACGGCAATATTGCGTTCGGGCTGCGCAGAATGGGGATCTCAAAGGACGAGATCAACCGTCGCATTCATGAAGCCGCGCGGGTCCTCGGGCTCGAAGGATTCCTCGAACGCCGCTCCACGGCTTTGTCGGGCGGCCAACAGCAACGCGTCGCGATCGCGCGCGCCATCGTCAAGACGCCCGGCGTATTCTTGTTCGACGAACCGCTGTCGAATCTCGATGCGAAGCTGAGAACTCATATGCGGGTCGAGATAGCTCACCTGCACCGTCGACTCAACACCACGACCGTCTACGTCACCCATGACCAGATCGAAGCGATGACCCTGGCCGACCGGATCGTGCTCTTGCGCGACGGCGTCATCGGACAGGTCGGAACGCCCAAGGAAATCTACGAGCGGCCTCTCTCGCGATTTGTCGCTGGCTTTATCGGGCTCCCGGCGATGAACTTCATCGATGTCGAGATCGCGCGATCGAGCGATCGACTGCGTTTGACGGGAAACGGATTTCGCCTCGACGTCCCCGCCGCCCGCTTTGCGGTCAACGATCGAAAGAGGGCGGTTCTCGGCTTACGGCCGCCTGATGTTGCGCTGGCGGACGGCGAGCTGGACAACATCATCTCGGGTTCGATCGATATTGTAGAGTATCTGGGCAATGAAGTTCTCGTCACCGTTCAGTTTGCTGGCGGCGAAATTCGCGCGTTGGTCAAGCCGGAGCTCGCGCCGGGTGAAGGAGCGTCGCTTCGGCTTCGACCCGACCCCGACAAGATCCACCTTTTCGATAGTGAAGAAGGGCAATCTCTGAACGCGGTCACGGCCGAAGGGCGTTCTCTGAACGCGGTTACAGCTTAGGCGACGCCGAACAACAAATGAATCAACTCGCGGTTAGCGGCGACAATCGAACAGTGGCCATGCTTTACGAACATGTGTCATGCTCGCGAACGCGAGCATCCAGAACACCACGACGCTGCAAGGCTTGCTTTGCGCCGCTTTCGGCGGCTTCCCGGCTTATGTCGTCGCTTCGTCGTGTCCCACGGCTGGATCCCCGCTTTCGCGGGGATGACACATGCTGGCTTGGCCGGTTGCGATGCAGCACTTGTTTCGAGGCGTCGCCGGGCCCCCGGTTATGAAATATGGCCAAGCCATCTTGCCCGAACTCGAAGTGATCGTCCCGCAACCGGGCGAGAGTTTTCGATGGGCCAAACACGATTATCCCTACTTTATTTCCTGGAGTTTCCACCCGGAATACGAGCTGCACTTTATCCGCGAGAGCCGCGGGGTCCTGTTTTGTGGCGACTATGTCGGCGAGTTTTTTCCCGGCCATCTCAGCTTGATCGGGCCCAACATCCCGCATCAATGGGCCAGCAATCTTTCGCCGGGAGATACGATCCGCGACCGCGACGTTCTCGCGCAGTTCCGTTCGGAACGAATTGACGAGGGGCGCGACTTGTTTCCCGAGTTCGCCGAGGTTCGGCCGCTGCTGAAAGCTGCAAAGCGAGGGATCGAGTTTTCCGGCAGGGCCGCCAGGGAGGGCGGACGTCTGTTGCAACAAGTCGGGACGATGACCGGTCTGGAGCGCCTTCTTGCATTTCTGCAACTCTTGCGCGTGCTCGCGCAATCGAGGGACGACGAACGCAAACAGCTGGCGAGCTCGAACTACGAGAACGTCATGAGCTCGGAGCACGCGCATGCCGTCAGCGCGATGATTTCGTATGTCGTGAAAAATTTCGCCGGCGATATACGGCTTTCGCGCGCCGCCGAGGCCGCGAACATGAGCGAACCGAGCATGTCGCGCTTTTTCAAGCGCAGCACGGGTATGGGATTCGCCGAATACGTGCGAAAGCTCAGAATTGGGCTTGCGTGCCGCCTTCTTGCCGAGACCGATCGCGAGATCGTCGAGATATCCGCCGAGGCAGGTTACGAGAATTTGTCGAACTTCAATCGCAGCTTCTTGCGGGAGAAGGGCATGACGCCTTCAAAATACAGAAAATCCGTCCGTCACCTCGAGATCGAAACAGCCCTTTGCAGGCAAGGCTCGAGCCAGCAGCGTTGAAGAGCAAACACGCTGGCGGACGACTTCAGCCGGCCCGGCTGGGTCGACACGCCGATGCCGCTATTTCGCGGCCATTCCGCCGGATGTCGCGACGGCCAGGGGAGGTTCAGGCTCGCCTGAACCAACTGGCCACCGCAACTTTCTGTCGAACAGAGGCAGCCAGATCCCGAACGCGATCAGGAGCGCGAAGGCAATCGGCCCGTGTGGGCTCGCGTGGCTGTCCTGGAGTTCCCAGCCGAAGCCAACGAGCAGCACAACCGCGACGGCGCCGGCGCGTCGAGCCAGCAAGAGTGCGATTGCGGCGGCCGCCGCCGCGACGAACACGGCCCATGAACCTGTCTCGCTGACGAACGATCCGACCCCGCCGACCCAGGGGTCCACCCAGAGCCTATCGAGGACGAGCGCCACCCCATCCAATTGCGCCTGGCTGAGTTGACCGGCGGCCTTCAGACTTTCCGCGATGACGATGGTTCGGCCAAGACCGACCCCGCCGATCGCGTCCAGCACAGTGTAGTAGACCAAGAACACCAGCGCAGCCGCGCGAGAGATCCACGCGATCGACATGACCGCAATTCCGCCCTCGCTCGCGAGGTCGCCGACCACGCGCCAGAGCCCTACCGTCACGAGGGCGATCATAGGCGTCTGCACCATATGCAGCGTGAACCACCAATCGGGACCTGGGTAGTCCAGCGCCCAGTGTTTAGGCGAATAGGGTTCGGCCTTGCAAAGATAGGCGAACATGCCAGGAGGGGGTTCGGTGAAATCGGCAGGATGGAAAAGCTCGATACCCACGAGAATCAGCGGCGCCACAAGAAGGCATATCCACCAGAGCGCGTCTGTGACTTTCTTGTCGGACATCGCGGACTGCACTCCCCCTGCCGCCCCCGGCGCGGACACGCTGGGATTTCCCCAGATGGTCGCGAATTCCTGGATTTCGACGGAACGATAGCGCGGTTCTGGGCGCTCTTCAAGGTTGAATCGGTGAGAACCTACACGCCCGAATTCCTCTCCCTCTCGAGTTGGGAAGTGCTCTTCAGCGGCGTCGGCAGGTTCCCCGTCATGGCGCCGCCCCGTTCGGCGATCGTCTTGGCGCCTTGGCGCCGACGTTCTCTACAATCCTATTTCTTTTGATTGGGCAGTTGCCGCCCGGCCATATAGATGCCGTTGCTGATGCCCATGAGCAATTGGAAATTTTCGGGGATATCCGGGATCGTGTAGCTGACCAGCACCTTCAGGATCACGAACGCCGCCGAAATCAGGGTGAAGATCAGCATCTGGACCCGCGTCGCGTCGATCGCGCCCTCGACGATCACGAGATCCGACCACTGCGGTCTCCTGGCATCGACGGCTTTCCCCTCGGGTTTCGCCGCGCCTCCGTCCCCCTTGGTTTTGCCCTGACCGCCGTCGCCCTCGCTTCCAGCCTGATGGCCGTCGGCTTCCGTCCTGACGACGCCGCCTTCGCCCGCGGATTTGGCCGCGCCCCCGCCTCCCTCGCTTGCCGGCGCATTCGACGAGCCGGGGTTGGGCTGCGGGCCCGTCACGCGAGCCAGCAGCGCGGCGCCGCCCGCAATGCCGAGCAGTACGAGCGTTCCGTTGGTCAGGTTTATCAAATTGCCGGACAGCACCATCGAATAGACCGCCGACCCCGCAATCGTGACGCTCCACAACAGGATTTGGAATTGCGAGAGGCTGGCGTAGCCTTCGCTCGTGCAAATGATGCGCAACAGCAGGTTGGCTCCGCCGAATCGAGTCTTGTCGCCCGCCAAAAACGCCCGGGCGACGAGAAAGAACAACGCGACGCAAAGAACGGCGAGGACAAACGCATACTTCTCGTAGGTGACGCCGACGGCCAGCACGACGACGGAGGGCTCGCTCGCGCCGGCGAGCGTCACGGCGACCACCATATCGGCGACCGGGACCGTCATGGCGGCGGTGAACGGCACTTCGCAACCGCTCAACAAGTGAAATGGCCAGGGGTAACAGGCCGGCGGAAGGTCAGGCACGATCGCGCCGAATACCGCTTCGGTTACCTTCGCGCTGATCGATTGGACGACAGGGCTCGCAATCAAATTGTGCAAATCAGGGGCCGAAGATTGTTCAGGCGATGCCCGCTGCCAGCCCATGCAAACCTGGATCTTCTGGATGGCGATTGTGCCGAGGTTCACGCCGCTGATCGTGAAGCGGACTTCGCTGCCTCGAGGCCGCCACAAAGTGTCGGAATCGAGGGTAATCGAGACTTTCGAGGCAGTGTCCACGCCCGCGGGCGGACGGGGCGGGCAGGCGGGCGCGCCGGCCTGATCTTTGTCGGGTGTCACCAACGACGGCGCGGGGGCGGCGACGCTTGGCTTCGAAGCATCCGGCGCGTCCGCCGCGCGCGCTGCGGCTCCGAGGCCCAAAAGCAAGGTTAGCGCGAGCAGAATGCCGATCGGCTTGAACCCGATGCAACGTGAGTTGACGACTGGCACGCCGACCTCCCTCGTCGAGCGACTAAACCACGCACTTGGGGCCCGCAGCCTGCTTGGCCCCTCCGCCGGAGGATGTCCACAATTCGGCAGCGATAGGTTCCGGGTTCCGGGGTTCCGGTGAGACTTGAGAAGAATGGGGGTTGAGTAAAGTGTCGCCGTAATCCCCGGGGCGGATACGCCGGGATTTCCCCGGATCGCCGCGAATGCCTAAATTTCGTCGGAACGATAGCGCGGTTCTGGGCGCACTTCAAGGTTGAACCGGTTGGAACGAACACGCCCGAATGGCGCCTTGGCGCCGACGTCGCGATGGACCGCATTGGCTTCGTGTTTGCCCGAAACCCCCTCGCGGCGCAGCTTGTCCTCGGGGGTTACTGGGGTCGCGGTGACTGCCGGGATGCCCCAACCTCGAACCGTTTCGTCAGTCCGTCCTTCGCCTTGGTGGACGTCGTCGGACAGGGCTTCGATGCCGGTATCCGGCTGGCCGAATTCGTGCCTCCGGACATGATCGCCGTGGCGATCAACC
>Ga0209773_10000897_pt1 | contig 10076 bp, 8 predicted proteins | sample BogFormECP14_OM1_FD_188244 | JGI IMG/M metagenome (GOLD analysis project Ga0209773, IMG submission 188244) | Bog forest soil microbial communities from Calvert Island, British Columbia, Canada - ECP14_OM1 (SPAdes) (version 2) | ecosystem: Environmental > Aquatic > Freshwater > Wetlands > Bog ... | reverse complement strand
ATTGATTGCGTACGAACCGACACCCAGCGATGTGGTGCAATTTGAGTAATACCAGGTTGTAACAGCGTTGACAGGCACATTGGGGACGACCTGTATCGTCTTGGCGAAATCGGCGTGTGCGATTCCTGACAGCATGCCGATAGTCAGAAGTAACATTGACCAGCGTGAATGCTTCATGACCAATTTGGGCGATAAGTTATGGGATACTTTTCCATACTTTGCGCGCAACCATAGTAATAATGTTACGAGTGCTGCATCTATCATGGGCCCACCTCCCTTAGCTGGCTCGTATCTTGGCGCTAAGAAGGTGGAACACACAATGAGTTAGTTATGTTTCAAGCTCGACTTTAGAGAGTCTTGCTTTGCACGCCGAGGTCGGGCGTACTCGTTAGACTAATCGGCCAATCCCGCAAGAGTTCCTCAGACATCGCAATAGAGAGGACTCAGGGCTGAAACTCTCTTTTGCCCTGGAGCCTAGCGGTTGCTGCGCGGAATTTGATCAGCGCCGGCCTGGATGTGTTCAGCCGATAGGCAATCTTCACAGACCTGGGGCGCATGGCGGGCTTCAGCTTATAGGCTCGCAGCGTTCCGCGCTCGTGCTCGTGCTTTACATCGGGCCATGGAAGGAAACTCATACCGCCCATTCTTACCAGCGTGTCTTTGATTTCAGAGATGGTATCCACGCCTAGAAGCCAGTCTCCGTCATAGCGCTTAAGAACTTTTTCCTGCTTGAGATAGGCCTCAATCGAGGTGGTGCGATCGAAGCTCAACGAGCGGCGATAATGGACGATACGGTCGAGATGGGGAAGGTTACGGAGCGAGACAACAGACGCTTTGGGGCGGTGAGGGCTATCGCCAGGGAAGACGAGTACGATCTCTTCCTCGATCCAGTTTTGAATAGCGAGGCCTGGGGGCACAGCATGTTTCTTGTCGCGGGAGGGCGGATAGGTGTAGATACCGGCGTCAGTTCGCCCCTGCAGGACGCTCTGTTCGATTGCGTCCCAAACCTGGTCGCGACTGTAAAACTCGTCGCCGAAGTTCAGCTTACCTTCAGGGCAAACGGCTTTGTACTGTGCCTCCAACTCGTGCCCATACGCCAGCCACGCCGAACGCGTCATGGCGAGACGAATTTCGGCATTACGCTGCATCTGCGCCAGTTCATTGAGGAAGCGCTCGGAATCAGCGCGAACTTTACGGGCGAGCTCCAAAAGCTTGTCGCCGGCGGCGGTTGGGACGACGGCAAGAGGGCCGCTGTGATCAATCAGCGTTCCCCCATTCAATTCATTTTTGAGCTCTTCTTCAAGTTTGAGAATGGTCTTGGCTACCCAGGAGCCGTCGATGCCCAGCTTATGACCAGCTTCAACCCTGCTCACACTGGAGCAGGCCGTGTCAAATATGGCTAACCTTTGCAGGATTTTTTCTGAGAACTCTTTGAATGTTCGGTCGTCGAAATCGGCCATGCTTCTCCCCTTAAAGGTGGTTTTGGCCCGGTGCCACACAGCACGCAATGCATGCGGAATGGGGGAGAAGTGTACTCATTGTAAATCGGTGTCATCTGTGGCGGTTGAGTAATAAATGGTCTCGGCGCGCAATGTCGAAGACGCCATTTCCGACGCGAATCCAAATAAAAACAGGCGGAGCTGTTCGAGCCTCTCCGCCTGTTTGTTGAGGTGAGACCTATTTGTTCAATGCTGAGGTGACTTCCGGCAGGGCCGTTGTGCCTTCGATCCTTACGGCCTGCAAGTCGCTGGGGTTGAGTCCCAATGCGTTGAGGATGGTTGGAGCTACCTGTGAGGTTGTGGTGAACGTGGATACCGTCATGTGTTTGATGGAGGGGTTCGATACGAGCAGCATGACGTTGGTGTCGTCATGGGAGAAGCCGCCATGTTCTTCGAGCTTCTTGTCGCTTCCTGTGTAGGTGAACCCTACGTTCGGCGTCACAATGAGGGCCGGGTATTGGGGATGAAATGAACACCTGGCTTGCGCTATTCTCATCTTTGGCCATTTCCCTTTTCTCGACGACTCTTCGCCGACAGCCGCTCGCCGTGATCGGCATGGCGCTGCTTGTTTTATTTGTCGGCATCGCTCTGCTGGCACCGCTGCTCGCTCCATATAATCCGGCGGCCATTGATCTGAATCATCGCCTGGCCGCGCCGGAGCATGCGCATTGGTTTGGCACTGACGAGCTGGGGCGCGATATTTTTTCGCGCACACTGTATGGAGCGCGTTTGTCGCTGCTGGTGGCGTCGTCGGTGGTGGCCTGTTCGCTGCTGCTGGGGCTAATTCTTGGGGGTCTTGCCGGATACTATGGCGGAGTGCTGGACACGGCGCTCAATGTTTTTGTGATGAATGCGTTTCTGGCGCTCCCGGGGATCCTATTGGCAATTGCGTTTGTTGCGTTCCTGGGACCGGGGCTCATCAATCTGATTCTTGCGCTTTCGATTGGCGGATGGGTTGGGTATGCACGGCTGGTGCGAGCGCAGGTGCTGGCGGTTCGTGAGCGCGAATTTGTAGAAGCCGCGCGGTCGCTGGGCGCAAGCGATCTGCGCATTTTCACGCGGCATATTCTGCCTAATATTCTGCAGCCGATTATCGTACAGTCTGCCATCGGCATGGCCGGGGCAGTGCTGGCTGAGGCTACGCTGAGTTTTCTTGGGTTGGGTGTGCCTCCCCCGGCGGCAAGCTGGGGCGCGATGTTGAATGATGGGCGCTCGCATCTGTTCGATGCGCCGCATCTGGTTGTCTTTCCGGCGATTGCGGTAATGCTTTGCGTGCTCTCGTTTAATTTTCTTGGGGATGCGTTGAGGGATTATCTTGATCCGCGGACTCGGATGAGTGTTGGGTTGTAGTGTGTCCGATGAAGATATTGCTTTCCCACCCTTCGCTTTGCGAAGGATGGGGCACCCGGGCGTTGTGGCTGCGCTACCGAAAAACAGATCCTTCGCTCCGCTCAGGATGACAACACTGGAGATGGAGTGAAATAAGTTGCTTGGGTGGGCGCTGACTTCTGTGTAGACTACGCCCAAGCATGACAACTGTTACGTCACCTGAGAAGCGCGGGGGCATCGTCTCCGCACTGGAGCGCTACTTTCTTTTCGAGTCGCTGGGAACGAACTGGCGCACGGAGATTCTTGCCGGGTTCACGACGTTTATCACGATGGCTTATATCGTCTTCGTGAATCCCGCGATCCTGCACGAGACCGGGATGCCGATTGCCGCGGTGACGGCGGCGACGTGCTGCTGTGCCGCGCTGGGCAGCATCCTGATGGGGGCGCTGGCGAATTATCCGATTGCTCTGGCTCCTGGAATGGGGCTGAATGCCTACTTTACCTATACCGTTGTGAAGCACATGGGCGTGCCGTGGCAGACGGCGCTGGGCGCGGTTTTTATCTCGGGCGTGATTTTTCTGCTGCTGACGGTTGGCGGTATTCGGCAATTGCTTGTTGGCGCGATTCCGCATGAGCTGCACTCCGCAGTTGCGGGTGGGGTTGGACTATTTATTGCGTTTATCGGGTTGCGCAATTCCGGAATTATTGTCTCTGATCCGGCGACGATTGTTGGGCTGGGAAATCTTCGGAATCCGCAGACCATTCTTGCGGTGTTTGGGCTTCTGTTGATTGCGCTGCTGCAGGTGTTTCGCGTGCGTGCTTCCATGCTGATCGGGATTCTGGGCACGGCGCTGACCGGATGGACCTTCAGCCTGGTGCACTGGCATCCGCAGGCGTACCACCTCAGCGAAATTACAGCGACAGCGTTCAAGCTGGATATTCGGGGCGCGCTGCATATTGGAGCGTTCGAGATTATTTTTGTGTTTCTGTTTGTCGATCTCTTCGACAACATTGGGACGCTGGTGGCGGTGAGCCAGAAGGCTGGGCTCATTGATGCGCAGCATCGTATTGCGCGCCTGAACCGCATCTTCTTTGCGGATGCTACGGCGACGATTGCCGGGTCGCTTACGGGGACGAGCACTGTGGTGAGCTATATCGAATCGAGCGCGGGCGTGGCGGCGGGCGGACGCTCGGGCGTCACTGCGATCGTGACGGGGCTGCTGTTTGTGGTCGCGCTTTTCGTTGCTCCTCTTGTTGGCGCCATTCCCTCGGCGGCTACTTCACCGGCGCTGATTATTGTGGGCGGGTTGATGCTTTCGTCGATCAGCGATATCAAGTGGGCCGATCCGCTGATTGCGTTTCCGGCGTTTCTGACGCTGGTGACGATTCCGCTGACGTATTCGATTGCGAATGGGCTGAGTTTTGGCATCATCGCGTTTGCGCTGCTGCACATTTTCAGCGGGCGCTTTCGCTGGCAGGACTGGCTGCTCTACGTGCTGGCGGCGCTGTTTCTGCTGCGCTTCTTTTATATGGCCAAAGGATGACGAGCATCAGCCTCTGCGCGATGCGAGCAATGGGAATCTGCCTGCAACCTTGCTCCAGAGAAGCGCTCGCACTTCATCGACACGGAAAATCCAATACGAAATGGCCGCTGTGACAGCCGTCGCAACGATAGCGATGGCGCCCTGCGTTACATAAGAAAAGCTGGCGATGTGGTAGACCGGCCATAGGAAGACTATCGTACCCGCGGCGAGAAAAGCGAAGAGCTGATAGACGGGCTTGCGGTCTATGCTTGCGGTTCCGGCGAAAATTTTCGCATTAAGGCTGAGCAGATAGAAGAGCTGCAAGATCTCGCTGATCAGCCAGGTAATGAGAAAACCGATGAGCCCAAACTTGATCATCATCGGAATTGAAGCCAGGAATTGTGCAGTGTAGCCGATGACCGTCATGTAAGAAAAGGCTTGTATCTGCTGATTGCTGGAGAATTGAAACTGGGATTTGTGCTCCTTAATGGCCAGTACTGACACAGTGAGACCCAGCAGCAAACAAACGTTTGGAGCATAGAGAGATCCTTTATGCAGCCATATTTGCAGCAATAAAGGTGTGGCGAGCATTGTGCCAAAGGTAAGAGGTGGAGTTACGAGCAAAATAATACGCTCAGAAAATTCATAAAGTTTATACAGCTTCTGCCAGCTGCGCTGACCAAACATTATCGTGATTTCCGGCCCCATGGAGTTTGTGATTACAGCAAGCAGCCGCCTGCTCATTGAGTACACTGTCCGCGTTACGCTATAAAGCACCACAGTCCCAGGGCCAAGCAATCGCTGCATCAGGACAATGGGTAACTGAAATGCAAGTACATTCGAAGAAGAAAGCAGCATATAGTGCATGCTTGGCTTGAGTGTTGTACCCAGGGACCCCGGCTTCCAATAACGGAGGGTAGGACGGATATCAGGGGCAATGCGGCTGAAGTCAAAGAAGATGAACATTGCGCTCAGCAGGGTCAGGATCAGTTGGGCTCCTGCGATCAAGGCAAAAGCTGAATGCCTGAGAGCGAGGACAACCTGCGTAGACAGGATGAGCAACTGGATGATATTGCCGATGTTTTGCCCGCGATGCGGCATCCTGATAACCATGTAGCTTCCAGTAAGGAAGCCGTAGAGCATTCCGGCAATTACCTGGCAACCAAGGATATAGAGTGTCCACTGCGCTTCACGCTGCGGAATAGTGAGATGCAGCAATGAGTTAAGCGGAATAAAGAAAATCACCAACAAAGCCACCCCTATAATGCCGAGGGCAGTGAAGAGTATGCGAAGTCCGGCAGACTGGACTTCGCGTGTCTCCTGCAATTCTCCACGGTTGTAGTGGATGGTCATCTGCATGTTGGTATAGGTCTGCAGACCATAGTTGAAAGTCGTGAGATAAGAAAGGGCCGCGCTTAATGTTAGCCACTGGCCATAAAGACTTACTCCATAGTAGTGGAGGAATGTTGGCGGCAGAACAAGCTGGTTAAGTACTGTGATCAATTGAGTGGCGTTCTGCGCGGCAAACAATTTCCCAATACGGCGTAAACTCATGAAGAAACAAACCTCTTACTCACGTACGGTCGCAAATCCGTTCAAAGGTAAGTGCTCAGATAGGTTTGCAAACCAGTCTTAAATGGATGCTTGCCAACGCACGCACGGCGATTGAAATAGCTCTAAAGGGTCGAGGACTTAACGCGATCACTTGACCTGAGAATGAGCCGCCGTAAGGGCCATGCCTATGCCTTGCTCAGCTTTCAGAATGAACTCCGGGAGTGAACGGTAACGAAGCGCAACCAGTTTTCTGGCGGACTCCTTTGCTCTCGTTTTCAGTGACGGGGGAAGAAATGTCTCGACTTCTCCTCCTTCCGCAGAAGTAACTGCCTTCTGAATCTCTTCCAAACGGCCGTCCAGGGGCTGACCTAACTCCGCGTTTATATTTCTTTTTGTAAATGCCAACATGGCGGCACATGCTTTGCGCCAATTATTAGCGTTGTCATGACCTGCATTTGACCCGTGCACGCGGTAATATCCAAGCGGTGTGCGCAGGAATTTGACCTTGCCCTTTGTTCCAAGCATCAGAGCCCAATACCAATCCGTTGCCAGATCCGCGTCCTTTGGCAAAGGGGGAAATTGTAATAAGAACTGACGGGCCAAGAGCGCAAAGCTAATCGTATATCCATTGCTGGCAGAGAAGAAATGAAATCCTTCCGGAGGATTGAGTGTAGTTGAGGGCAAACCAGTTCCTCTCGCGCGTCGAGGAATGAGTTTTTCATTACATTCAAGACTAGCAGCCGCGACCAAGCTTACATTGTTCTCGATTTTGCCGCGCATTGTCTCCAAAAACGTCGGCATCAACGCATCGTCGGAGGAAAGAAAACAAAGATAATCTCCCCTGGAATGCTCAAGCAAAAAACGATAATGCTCACCTAAAGAAATACGCTGTGCAGGGCGAATGATGCGGACACGGGGAAGTCCCTCATATTCCTTCACAATTTCGAAGCTCCGATCAGGAGAATTGTCATCGGAGATCAAAAGTTCGTCCGCAGGTACAGTTTGCGCTAGTGCAGATTCGATCGTCGTGCGTATATAGCGCTCAGATTTGTAGCAGGGGATACAAATTGAGATTGTCGTAGCCATTCAAACCTCATAAGTGAAGAAAAATCAGGATGACGCCCAGAGCCGCTTGTGAATACCCGGCACACCGAAGACGAAGTCTTTAAACGCGGCGCGCATTCCTATGCGAGCCGACCCTCTTCCGGGCAGGTAGCCTCCGTGGAACAGGATTTTTCCAAAAACCTGCAGGCGCTGTAATACATTCGAATTTTCTCCATAGAGTTGTGAACGCAGTGTATTCAGATGCGCGCGCCGAGTGAGCGACGACACTGCCGCATCCAACCTGGCGCGCAGTGGAGCAGAATGCGGCAAAGCCATCTGCCGTAGAAAATCCGCAAAATACAATTCAGCTGTTGAAAGATCCGCGTAACTCCTGGGCTTCATCGCCAGCGATAGTGTCTTGTTCAGGCTTCGGGCGGAGCCGCCGAATAAATTCTTATCGTGTTGACGGTAAAAGCAGAGTACATCGGGGAGAACAACGATGCTTCCGAAGACTGCCGCCAGAAACCATACCCATTGATCATGACCCAGCGGAATTCCCCGCTCGTGGGAAATTGGCCGGACACTGTTGTCAGTGATTTCCAGTAGCGCTTTCCGAATCACCATGGCATATCCCGAATGCGTCTGCAGGGGATACGCGGAGAGCGCAGGGAAGGTCCTGCGTTTTTGGAACCTCGGATCATACTTTCCGCTTCTGCCGGTTCCATACCATAACTCACCTGAGTGCACGCACAGCAGGACTTCCGGATCCTCGAACGCCTTCACACAGGTTTCGAGCTTATTTCCCATCCATTTGTCATCCTGATCACAGAAGGCAATGATCTGTTGCGAACACAGACCGCACGCCTTAAGGAAATTGCCCGTGTAGCCCAGACGTTCTTCGTTCCTGAACAGCTTCACGGGAAAAGGCGCCGTCGACGCAAATTGCTGAACGATCTCGACGGTGCGATCGCTCGAACCGTCATCCGTAATCACGATTTCCGCAGGCAGAACGCTTTGACCGGCTATGCTTTCGAGCTGCTCGGAGATGTATTTCTCGCCGTTGTATGTCGCCATCGCGACGGAAACGCCGCAACTGGCGGCCTTCGTGGTCCTTTCGGGAGTCGAAAGGATCGGAGGATTCTCCATTATCGTGCTCCTTGAGACTACTCAGGATGGTTCTTGAGTAATATTGTCACCCGGCTGTTGCGCGGATTCCGCAATATCTGCCTCTTGCGGTTGCGTTTCGTTCTCTGCATGCCGGATGGCCCGGGAAACCGGGCTGCTCCGCTTCAGAGCGGCCACGACTACATTTTGTAGCGGCCGAGGTCTTCGTCGTTCAGGTTTTCCAGCCAGCGGCGCAGCTCTTCCTGCGTTGCCTGATCGGTGGGGTTGGGGATGACCTTGGCGACGCGCAGGACGTCTTCATCCACGAAAATCGGGCAGTCGGCGCGCAGAGCGAGAGCGAGAGCGTCGGATGGGCGGCAGTCGATGGTGATCGGTTCGCCGTCCTGTTCAAGCCAGAGGACTGCGTAAAAGGTGTCGTTCTTGAGTTCGGTGACGACGACGCGCTGCACGGTTGCGTTGAGGCCGTTGACAAGGTTCTTGAGCAGATCGTGCGTCATCGGGCGGGGTGTCGTTGCCTTCTCAACTTCGAGCGCGATCGCGTTGGCCTCATAGAGGCCGACCCATATAGGAAGGACAGTGTCTCCCTGCACGTCTTTCAGAATGACGATCGGCGCGTTGGTGGATGGATCCACCATCAGTCCCCGGATTTTCATCTCGATTTCCATGCAGCGCCCCTTATGCTACGGCTTCGCCCACCAGGCTGTTGGGGAAACTCTTTGTGACCCTCACCGGCAGGTAGCTTCCCGTAGCGGGAAGAATAGGCTGCGTGGTGGTAAAGTTCAATGTTTTGTTCTGCGAAGTGCGGCCTATGACCTGTCCGCGGGCCTGATTATGGCCTTCAACCATTACTTCCAAAACTTCGCCTATGTGATTGCTGTAATTGGCTCTCTGGATTTCGCGCTGGCGATCGAGCAGGATCTGCAGACGCTCCGACTTGAGCTCGTCCGGAATGGAGTCGGGCATTGTGATGGCAGGCGTGTTGGGACGCGGCGAATACTTGAAAGCGAAGACGGCATCGTACTGGACTTCGTGCAGAAGGGTGATGGTCTGCTCGAAGTCGGCTGGGGTCTCACCGGGGAAGCCTACGATAATGTCGGTGGTCATGCTGATCCGGCGTTTTGCCGCCTTGATCCATGAGATGCGCTCAAGGTACCAGTCGCGGGTGTATTCGCGCTGCATCATGTGGAGGACGTCGGACGATCCGCTCTGGACGGGGAGGTGCACGTGATCGCAGAGCGACGGCACGGCGTCGATGGCGTCGAGGATGTCGCGCGTGAAGTCACGCGGGTGCGATGTGGTGAAACGCACGCGGCGGATGCCGGGGATTTCGCCGACAGCGGCGAGGAGTTCGGCGAAGGAGCGCTTCCCTTCCGTGTCGCGGTAGGAGTTGACGTTCTGGCCGAGGAGCTGAACTTCGGTGTAGCCGGTGTCGGCCATGCGCTGCGCTTCTGCAAGGACTGAGGTTGATTTGCGGCTGCGCTCTTTGCCGCGCGTGTATGGGACGACGCAGTAGGCGCAGAACTTGTCGCAACCTTCGATGATGGTGATGTAGCCGCGATGCGGGTTGGTACGCGCGGTGAATTCGGTTTCGAAGGTCTCCTCGGTCTGACGGTCGTCGAGGCCGGTGATGCGCTTCTCGCCTTGTTCCAGGCGGACGAGCATCTCGGGCAGCTTGCGATAGGAGGCGGAGCCGGAGACGAGCGAAACATAGGGGGCGCGCTCGAAGATGCGCTCGCCTTCCTGCTGCGCGACGCAGCCGAGAACTCCGAAGCGCTTGCCCTGCGCGGTGAGTTTCTTGTAATCGTTGAGGCGGTTGAAGACCTTCTGCTCCGCCTTGTCGCGAATGGAGCAGGTGTTATAGAGGATGAGGTCGGCTGCCTCTTCGGTTTGAACCTGCTGGTAGCCCTGCTGCGCGAGCGTGCCGATGACTTTTTCCGAGTCGTGCACGTTCATCTGGCAGCCGAAGGTTTCCAGGTAGACAGTCTTCTGATGCGCTGACGCC
>Ga0209773_10000896_pt1 | contig 10081 bp, 7 predicted proteins | sample BogFormECP14_OM1_FD_188244 | JGI IMG/M metagenome (GOLD analysis project Ga0209773, IMG submission 188244) | Bog forest soil microbial communities from Calvert Island, British Columbia, Canada - ECP14_OM1 (SPAdes) (version 2) | ecosystem: Environmental > Aquatic > Freshwater > Wetlands > Bog ... | reverse complement strand
TGCCATCTGGCATTGGCTGCAGCGGCTTCGACCCGACCCCGATTGCCCCAATCGCCGTCCGCCGCTATGTCCGGGCCGGGAAAAACGAACCAAGGGTCGCGCGGTCCGTAACCTTCGACGGGCGCTCGTCAAATCCATTGCTGGGCATACGCACCTCGCGCTCACGATCGCCTGATGTTTCCGCGGCCGAGGCCGCTTCCGCGCATCGCCTGCGCTTCCTGGCGATCGCGTTGATGTGCGCGGCCATGCTGTGCTTCACGATGCTCGACACCTCGGCTAAATGGCTGGGCCGGCGGCTGCCGACAATCGAGGTCGTATGGGCCCGCTACATCGTCGCGAGCCTGTTCACGCTTTTCGTCACACGGGCGCTCTGGCGGCCTCGGGTGCTGCTGGCGCGACGGCCTGGATTGCAGATCGTCCGATCCCTGCTGCTGTTCGGCTCGACGACGGCCAATTTCCTCGCGTTGCGGCAGCTGCAGCTCGCCGAGACCTCCACGATATTGTTTTTACAGCCGATGTTCGTCGCCCTGCTGGCGGGACCGCTGCTCGGCGAGAGGGTCGGCGGCGCGCGGCTGGTCGCGATCGCAGCCGGCTTTCTCGGGGTCGTGATCGCGACGCGTCCCGGGACCCACACATTCCAGCCGATCGTCCTTGTGGCGATCGGCGGCGTCGCCTGCGCCGCGGTCTACGCGATCGCCACGCGACGACTCGCCGCCCACGATTCCCCCGAAACCACGCTCGCCTGGACGCAGATCGCCGGCATCGTGCTGTTGACGCCTTTGCTGCCTTGGGTATGGGAGACGCCGCCCAGCGGCTTCACTTGGGCCGTGATGGCCGCGATGGGCAGCTTCGCCGCGCTCGGACACGGGCTCTTGATCCTCGCGCATCAGCGCGCGCCGGCGCCCGTTCTCACACCGTTCAATTATACTCAGCTCATTTGGATGATCGTGGCGGGCGTGGTCGTGTTCGGCGATCGTCCGCCCGGCGCCACCTTGCTGGGCGCCGGCCTCGTCGTCGCCTGTGGTTTGTTTCTGGTCCTGCATGAGAGGCGCGGACGGGCTCGCCACGCGGAGTGACCGCTCGCGGCTCACTAAATTGCAGCCGCGCTCGCTGAGCGCGGCTGTCGTAGGCGCCTGATTTTCTTAAGGTCGACCGAGCGGAACCCACGCGGTCGTTGACGGTCGTCGACCGCGTCTACAGGCGCTACGCGAAATGCGGTTTTCATTTGATCGAATTAGTAGGATGATGTAGCGTACCCTGGCGGGCGACTTTCGGTTTCGGGGTCGCCGCCCGGAGAGACGATGCATTTCCTGCTCGCGACGTTCCATCCGCTCTACGCCGTGTCGGGCCTGGTGGTCGGCCTGCTGGTCGGCTTCACGGGCGTCGGCGGGGGATCGCTGATGACGCCGCTTCTGGTGTTGCTGTTCGGCATCCATCCGGCGACCGCCGTCGGCACGGACCTGCTCTATGCCGGGCTCACCAAGATCAGCGGCTCGCTCGTGCATAATTTCAACGGCGCCGTCGATTGGCGCATCACGCGGCGGCTCGCCTCGGGCAGCGCGCCGGCGGCCATTCTGACGCTGTTGGCGCTCTCCCATTTCGGCCGCGACTCGAAATCGGTCGGCGAGGTCATCACGGCCGTGCTGGGAATCGCACTGCTGCTCACGGCTGCGGCCCTCATCTTCCGCAAGTGGCTGCTCGAAAGGGTCGCGGCGACGGTCGAACGCCTCGACGACAGGCGGATCGGCGCCCTGACAGTGGGGCTGGGCGTCGTGCTGGGCGTCCTGGTCTCGATATCCTCGGTCGGCGCCGGCGCCATCGGGGTCACTGTGCTGATGATGCTGTATCCCAAGCTGCCGATCGTGCGGATCGTCGGCTCCGACATCGCACACGCGGTGCCGCTCACCCTGATCGCCGGCGCGGGACATTGGTGGATCGGTTCGGTGGACTGGTCGCTGCTCGCCTCGCTGCTGGTAGGGTCCATTCCAGGCATTGCAATCGGCAGCCATTTCGCCTCGCGGGTGCCGGACAAAGTCCTCCGCCCCCTGCTGGCGGGAACGCTCGCTGTGGTCGGCGGCCGCCTGGTATTTTGACGTCTCAGGCCGCCGCCGCGCCGCAGTCTCTGCACAACCCCACCATTTCGATCATCCGCCGCCGGGCGTGAAAACCGACGCGGTCGACGGTTTCCTGCAACGCGAGGGCGACCGACTGATCCTCGATCTCGTCGCTGCGGCCGCACTTCTCGCATAGCAACAGGACGCCCTGATGCGCGTGGCCGAGATGTTCGCAACGCGCAAAGGCGTTGCGGCTCTCGATCTTGTGCAGAAAGCCGTGGGCGAGGAAGAACTCGAGGGTGCGATAGACGGTCGGCGGCGCGATCGGCTTGCCCTCGCGCTTCGAGAGCGCCTCGATGATCGCGTAGGCACCGAGCGGCGCGGGGCTCTCGCCGAGAATGGCCAGGATGCTCAGCCGCAGCGGCGTCATCTGCAGGCCCTGGCTCGCGCAGGCGGCGCGCACTTGTTTCTTCCAGTCCGCCAGGCCGGGTTCAGTCTTGGGCGCGGGCATGTCTATTCCTCGAACAGCACTCCGACCGTCATTGCGAGGAGCGAAGCGACGAAGCAACGCAGGGTGGCTGATGTGGCCCCTGGGTTGCTTCGTCTTCGGCTCGCAATGACGTCTCGGGCGCCACATATCACAATTTGAGCTGCGGGTGTTGTCATTTGCATCGTTATAACATAACGCTTCTAGCGCACGCCCGCTATCCGGGCGCCCAAAACCCGATCCTGGAGTCACGCTCATGCTCGCAAATCGTCTGTTGGCCGTGACGGTCCTGGCCGTCGTCGCCTCGGCCGCGCCCGCTCTCGCAGATCCCGTCAAGATCGTCGCCGCCGAGAACTTCTATGGCGACCTCGCCACGCAGATCGGCGGCGCCAACGTAGCCGTCACCAGCATCCTGACCAATCCCGACCAGGACCCGCATCTGTTCGAGGCGAGCACCGAGACCGCCAAGGCGCTCACCGACGCCAAGGTCGTGATCGTCAACGGCGTCGATTACGACCCCTGGATGGAAAAGCTGCTGTCGGCCAACAAGGCCCCGGCCCGCAAGGAAATCCTCGTCGGCGCGCTGGTCGGCCGCAAGGCCGGCGACAATCCGCATCTCTGGTACGAGCCGGCCTATGTGAAGGCCGCGGCCAAGGCGCTGACCGCGGATCTTGTGGCCATCGACCCCGCGCACAAGGCCGATTATGAGAAGGGCGAGGCGCAATTCCTCGACTCGCTGAAACCCCTGGACGCCAAGCTGGCCGAAATGCACAAGAAATATGCAGGCTTTCCCGTCACCGCGTCCGAGCCGGTGTTCGGCTATTCCGCGGGCCTGATCGGCCTAAAAGTCCACAACGAGAAATTCGCGCTCGCCATCATGAACAACGCCGAGCCCACGGCGTCGGAAGTCGCGGGCTTCGAGAACGACCTGAAGGGCCACAAGGTCAAGGCGATGCTCTACAACGCGCAGGCGAGCGAGCCCGCGGTGCAGCGCCTCGTGCAGATGGCGAAGGACAACAAGATCCCCGTGGTCGGCGTTTCCGAGACCGAGCCGCCGGATGGGACCTATCAGAGCTGGATGCTCGGCCAACTCGATGCGCTCGACAAGGCGCTCGGCGGCGCGACCAATTGAGCGCACTCGAGTTCGAAAAAGCGACGGTCCGCCTCGGCGGCCGCACCATTCTCTCGGCCGCCAGTTTCGTCATCGAGGACGGCGAGTTCATCGGCATGCTCGGCGCCAATGGCGCCGGCAAGACGACTTTGATGCGCGCCGCGCTTGGCCTGACGCCGGTCGCGTCGGGTTCGATCACGGCGCTGGGTCGCCCGGTCGGTCGCGGCAATGCCGCAATCGGCTACATGCCGCAGAATCGAGGCGCGATCGTCGGGCTGCGCCTGTCGGGCTGGGATGTCGTCGCCAGCGCGGCGCAGGGCGCGCGGTTCGGGTTTTTCCGGCTCGACAAGGCGACGCGCCGCGAGATCGACTGGGCGCTGGATCAGGTCGGCGCCCGCGATCTCGCGCGCCGCTCGATCGGCGAACTCTCGGGCGGGGAGCGCCAGCGCCTGCTGCTCAGCCAGACGCTGCTCGGCCGCCCGAAACTGCTGCTGCTCGACGAACCCCTCATTTCGCTCGATCCCTCGCATCAGACCGGCGTCGTCGCCATTGCGCGGCGCCTGCGCGACGAGTTGAAGATCGCGATCGTCTTCAGCGCTCACGAGCTCAACCCGCTCGTCAACGCTATCGATCGCGTGCTCTATCTGGGCGGCGGCGCGGCGGTGCTCGGCCCGGTCGACGAGGTCGTCACCGGCCCCGTGCTCTCTAGGCTCTACGGCTCGGAGATCGAGGTCGTGCGCATCAAGGATCGCTTCTTCGTCATGGCGGGCGGCGTCGACGTCGAGCGCGACGCGCATCGGCACGAGGAGGGCGCGCATTCGCATGAGCACGGGCACGAACATGCGTGACCCACGCGCCAGCCCTTCCCCCCTCGTGGGGGAAGGTGGCGCCATAGCGCGTCGAAAGACGGGCGTTCTTCCGAACGCCCTATGGGGCCGGATGAGGGGTCGCCCTCCGGCTAGCCGGCGCCGACCCCTCACCCCCGACCCCTCTCCCGCAAGGGGAGAGGGGGGACGCGCGGGTCACGCTCGTGTTTGAATACGACTTCATGCGCACCGCGTTCGCGGCCTCGGGCGTCGCGGCGATCCTCGCGGGCACAGTCGGGTTTTTCCTCGTGCTGCGCGGCCAGACCTTCGCCGGCCACGCGCTCAGCCACGTCGGTTTCACTGGCGCAACCGGCGCGACGCTGTTCGGCCTTTCGCCGCTCGCCGGGCTCGTCGGCTTCACCGTGATGGCGGGGATCGGCATGGGCCTGTTCGGGGAGAAACTCAGCGAGCGCGATGTCGCGATCGGCATGATGCTTTCGCTCGCGCTCGGCCTCGGGCTGCTGTTTCTGCACTTCTATACCGCAGCGGCGACGCAGGCGACCGCCCTGCTGTTCGGCAACGTGCTCGGCGTCGACGACGCCGCCCTCTGGACCCTCGTCGCACTCGCCGTCGGCAGCCTCGCCGCGCTCGGCTTCATCGCGAGGCCGCTGATCTTTGCCTCGCTGCAAGCCGAGCTCGCCGAGGCGCGCGGCGTCCCGTTGCGGCTCGTGTCGGTCGCCTTCCTCGCCATCGTCGCGATCGCAGTCGCTGAATGCGCGCAGATCGTCGGCGTGCTGCTCGTCTTCACCCTGATGGTCGGCCCCGCCGCCGCGGCGCGCAACGTCTCGCGACGGCTCGGGGCCGCGGTCGCGCTTTCGGCGGCGCTGGCGCTGTTCGAGGCCTGGGGCGGGCTGACGCTCGCGTTCTACACGGACTGGCCGGTGAGCTTCTGGATCACTGCGCTTTCGGGAGCGACGTATTTCGTGAGCCTGGTCGAATGGCGGGCGCTGGCGCCCGCCGGGTAGCGACGCGCTCGGCTTACGTCTTCCGACGAATCGAAATTCCCTGCTAACAGGGAAAAAAACAGGGAATTTGGTCGATTCAGCCGTCTTCTGCCAAAATCCGTCTCGAAAACATCTGCGAAGTCAGTAGTTTGCAAGTTGAATTCCCTGCGCGACAGAACAGGGAATTAATTCTCGACAACAGGGAAACAATTCCGCCTTATCAGGCGGGAACAGGGAATTGAGCGCCAAAGCGATCCGCGCTCCGATGAAGCCCTTATTCCGCGTCCGTCACCTGAGGCGACGATCAGAACCAAGGGCTGCGCTTTCAGTTTCGTGGTGCGCGTGGCGTCGGGTTGGGATTGTCCAAAACATCGATGGCCTTCGTCGCCGACCTCCCGCAGCTTCCCGATCGAGTTCAGACGGGAGAGCTACCGCCTGCTACCTCGCTCCGCGATAGCCCGGCGGGATTTCGTCGCCCGAGCGCGGGGGTTCTCCGCCGGGCCGCGCCAGAATCCGGAGCGCCGCGTCGATGTCGCCCCGCGCTGCGCGCTCGGCGAAGTAATCCGCGGTCTTGAGCGCGGACAGTTTTTCGGCGACGGCGGAGACGATGAACTGATTGATAGTCGTGCCGTCTTCGCGTGCGACCGCCTCGACGGCCTTTTTCAGGGAAGCCGGCAGACGAAGCGCGTAATTGCTAGTGCTGGCCATTTCGGTCCTTTCTGCTTTCGAGCCTACGACTTCATATGTGAATGAGGGCTTCGCCGGCAGTTATCGCGCTGATGCCGAACCGCACGGCGCCGGCCACGAAGTCGCGAACGTTGAATGTGACGATGGCGTCGGCGCCGCCGTTGATTGCGGCCTCGAGCACCATCTCGTCGTCGGGATCCCGAAGTTGAGGGCGCCAGAGATATTTGATCTCGACGGGGCGAATGACCTTGGCGAGCGCGTCGAGCAGTCCGCCGACCTCCTCACGAGATAGCCCGGCGGCAGTCAAATGCTCCTGGCGTAGGGCGACGGCTTCATACTCGATAAATAGCGGCACACTCGCGAGCATCTCCGTCTGCCCGAGCAAGGTCAATCGCAGCAACTCCGCCGCTGCGCCCGAAGGACTTCGGATACCGGCGATGAAGGCGCTGGTGTCCATGACCAGTTTCATATCGCTGGCAATATGTCACGTTACCGCGCCAATCACAAGGCAGGGGATACGATTGCGTCTCGAATGATGCAGTTGCGCCCTCCCGGAGGGCGGCCAGCGACGCGGAAGGCTTTCAAGGGTGGGGAAAGTCGAATAGCCTATGTACGATTCCGAAGTCCTCCAAGGCGAAGGCCATGTCTTTGGCGCGCAGAATTCCCTCCGCTACGCGAAAGCCGCCCAAACCGTCGCGCGAAGCCTTGCTGGCCGCGCTCGCCGAGCGCGACCGCGAACTCGCCGAGGCGCGGCGGCGAGAGGAGGCGACGGCGGAGGTGTTGGAGGTCATCAATTCGTCGTCCGGCGATCTCGGGGCGGCATTCGATGCGATCGTGGAAAAGGCGATGCGGCTCTGCGGGGCGGCGTTTGGCGGCCTTTGGGTCGTCGACGGCGACGTCGCCCGCGCCGGCTGCGTGCGCAACCTTCCGAAGCCGTATCGCGACTTCCTGACGCGAGAACCCCTGCCGCTAGCGCTGCTGTTCGGTCGCGCCGCCCGAGATCGCTCCATTCTCCAGATCGAAGATCTCGCGGCGACGGAAGCCTATCGCAGCCGGATTCCCGTGACCGTCGCCAGCGTCGAACTCGGCGGGGTCAGGAGCTACCTCGGCGTGCCGCTGCGCGAAGCCGGCTCGGTCATCGGGATCATCAACCTGATGCGCCAGGAAATGCGGCCGTTCTCGGACGGTGAGATCGCCATCGCGCAAGGTTTCGCCCGACAGGCGCAGATCGCGATGAAGAATGCGCGGCTGTTCAACGAGACGAAAGAGGCGCTGGAACGGCAGACCGCGACGGCCGAGATCCTTCGCGTCGTCAGCGAATCGCCGACCGATCCGCAACCGGTGTTCGAGAGCGTCGTCTTGACCGCCGCGCGGCTGCTCCACTGCACCCGAGCCTTTGTGCTGCTCTGTGATGGCGACGCATTCTCGGTCGCGGCGGCGGCCTCGCCGGAGGGAGCCGTGACGCCCAGGGCCGGCAAGACCCCGATCGATCCGAACGCAAACTTCCCCTCGCGAGCGATCCTTGCGAAGCAGAAGCTTTTCGTGCCGGATTATTCGCTCGTCGAGTTGCCTGAACACGAACGTCACGTCCGCGACACATACGGCGCGAACTGCTCCCTGTTCTTACCGCTGCTGCGTCAGGGGGAATGCTTCGGCTTGCTTACCCTGATCCATCAACGGGCCAACGCGTTCGGCCCGGAGGAAATCGTCCTTGCCGAATCCTTCCGCGACCAGGCGCTGATCGCAATCGAGAACGCGCGGCTGTTCAACGAGACGCAGCAGGCGCTGGAGCGCCAGACTGCGACGGCCGACATCCTGAAGGTGATCGCCAGCTCGCCTTCTGACGTGCAGCCGGTATTCGAGGCGATCGCCGATCGCGCGATGCGCTTGCTGGACGCCTATAGCTCGGTCGTGGTGCGTTATGATGGCGAGCAAATTCATTTCGGCGCCGCGCGCGGCGCCCTTCCGGATACCGAGGCGTATATTCGACGGCGGTATCCCCAGCGGCCAGACGCCGGCAACCTGACGGGTCGCTGCATTCTCGAGCGCGCGACGATCAATCATCCGGACATGCAAACTGACCCGAGCGAGGGAATGCGGAACTATGGCCGCGCGCGTGGGGTTCGCGCCCTCCTGATGGCGCCCCTGCTTCGGGACGGCGAGCCCGTCGGCACGATCGCCGTGTCGCGCCAGGAGCCCGGCGCCTTCGTCGCCGACGAAGTCGCGTTGCTCGAGACCTTCGCGGATCAGGCAGCGATCGCGATCAACAATGTCGCCCTCTTCAACGAAACCCAGGAAGCGCTGCTGCAGCAGACGGCGACCGCCGACGTGCTGAAGGTGATCAGCCGTTCGGCGTTCGATCTGCAAGCGGTGTTGGACACGCTGATCGCCTCGGCGGTGAGATTGAGTGGCGCCCGCGGCGGGGCGATCTGTGTGCGCGAGGGCGACGCGTTTCGCTTTCGGGCCATCGTCGACCCGGACACGGAAGTCGCCAGCCGCGTCATCGGGCGGGAAGTGACCCCAGGTCGCGCGTCGGTCGCGGGGCGTGCGCTGTTGTCGCGGAAGGTCGAGGAAATCCCTGACATCAGGGACGCTCCAGGATACGAATTCCCCGAGGCCGGCTCGCGCGCGCGGTTGGGTGTTCCGATGTTGCGCGACGACGCGGTCATGGGTGTGTTCACGCTCGTCCGCGAGGAACCCGGCCATTTTTCCCCACGCGCGATAGAACTAACCCAGACCTTCGCCGATCAGGCCGTGATCGCGATCGAGAACGTGCGGCTGTTCAACGAGGTGCAGGCGCGCACGCGCGAACTCACGGAATCACTGGAGCAGCAGACGGCCGCTGCCGAAATCCTGCGCGTGATCTCGAGTTCGCCAACCGACCTGCAGCCGGTGTTCGACGCCATCGCGCGCAGCGCCTCCGAACTGTGCGAAGGAAGCAGCAGCCAAGTCTTTCTCTACCGGAACGGCGTCATCGATATGGTGGCGCATCACAAAACTTCCGCTGAAGAATTGGCCGGCGCCCTATCCACGTTTCCGGCGGCGCCTCATCCGGGGACCGCGTCGGGACGGGCGATTCTCCACCGCTCCGTCATCCATATCCCGGACATCGCCGCCGACCCCGAATATTCCGCGAGTTCCATTGTGAAAGCCGGCCTCCGGACCATTCTCTCGGCGCCGATGCTGCGCAATGGCGAACCGATTGGCGTCATCAACGCCACGCGAACCTATTCTCGCCCGTACACCGACCGGCAGATCGAGTTGCTGAAGACATTTGCCGATCAGGCGGTCATCGCCATCAACAACGTCGGCCTCTTCAACGAGACCCAGGAAGCGCTGAAGCAGCAGACCGCGACCGCCGACGTCCTGAAGGTCATCAGCCGCTCGGCGTTCGATCTGGATGCGGTGTTCGACGCGCTGATCGGCTCGGCCATTCAATTGTGCGAGGCTACGAGCGGCGTCATCTGGCTGCGCAGGGGCGAGCAATTCCGTCTCGCCGCTCATGTCAATTTTCCGCAGCAGTGGGTGACGGCCGCTAGCGAGCTCGCGATCACGCCGGCCGCGGACGCGGTGACCGCAACCGGCGTCGCGGCGTTTACCGGCGAGGTCGTCAATATCGAAGATATGCTGACCGATCCTCGCTTCACCGCGTTTGCGGCCCATCGGCTCGGCGACTATCGCGGTACGCTCGCGGTGCCTATGAGCCGGGATAGCGAGGTGATCGGCGTGATCACCTTGGGCAGAACCGAGGCGCGCCGATTCACCGAGCGGCAGGTCGCGCTGGTCAAGGCCTTCGCCGACCAGGCCGTGATCGCGATCGAGAATGTGCGGCTGTTCGACGAGGTGCAGGCGCGCACGCGCGACCTCACCGAGGCCCTGCAACAGCAGACCGCGACTTCTGAAGTGCTGAAGGTGATCAGCAGATCGGCGTT
>Ga0209773_10000894_pt1 | contig 10085 bp, 8 predicted proteins | sample BogFormECP14_OM1_FD_188244 | JGI IMG/M metagenome (GOLD analysis project Ga0209773, IMG submission 188244) | Bog forest soil microbial communities from Calvert Island, British Columbia, Canada - ECP14_OM1 (SPAdes) (version 2) | ecosystem: Environmental > Aquatic > Freshwater > Wetlands > Bog ... | reverse complement strand
CCGCGCGAAGAGAAGCCGCTGATCCCCGCGGTCATGGCCGCCAAGAAGGCGGGCATTCCGCTCTTCCTGATCGACCGCAGCGTCGACGCCAAACTGGCCAAGGCTGGCCAGGACTATGTCGCGTTCATCGGTTCGGATTTCGTGCTCGAAGGCAAGCAGGCCGGCGAATGGCTGGCCAAGGCGACCAACGGCAAGGCGACGATCCTCGAGATCGAAGGCTCGACCGGCTCCTCGCCCGCCAACGACCGCAAGACCGGCTTCGACGCCGTCATCGCGCAACATCCCGACATGAAGATCGTCGCGTCGCAGACCGGCAATTTCAACCGCGTCGAGGGTCGCCAGACCGCGGAAGCCCTGCTGCAGGCGCATCCCGAAGCCAACGTGATCTACGCGCACAACGACGAAATGGCGATCGGCGCGATCGCCGCGATCGAAGCGGCCGGCAAGAAGCCGGGCAAGGACATCATCGTGGTCTCGATCGACGGCGAGAAGGACGGCTTGCAGGCGATCATCGACGGCAAGATGGGCGCGACTGTGGAATGCAACCCGCGATTTGGGCCCGCCGCGTTCAAAGCGGCGATGGACTACGCCAAGGGTGAGAAAATCCCGCCGATCATGACGAACAAGGACAATTTCTACGACAGCAGCAACGCGGCCGCGAGCATCGCCGGCTCGTATTGATGCGCGATAGAGTCGCTTGCTAGAAACAGAGGCCCGGATCGGCGCGAGCTGGAGCCGGGCCTTTTGGACGACCCATCGCGCGTCATGCCCGGCCTTGACGGCGCTGAAGACGTGTAATTTGGTGATCGCCGTCTCCTTGGCTTTTTCACTCAGTCCTGGATAATATCGGGTAACGCCGGACCGGGTCAGGGGGCCGTCGCGCGGGGGGTCGAGCGGTAAATGGCAGCGATGGAGTCAACCGCGTCCCCCCTTCTGTCGATGCGCGCGATCAGCAAGGCGTTCGGCGGCATTCCCGCTCTGAGCGCGGCGACACTCGACGTCGCGGTCGGCGAGGTCCATGCGCTGATCGGCCAGAACGGCGCCGGCAAATCAACGATGATCAAGATCCTGACCGGCTATGTCGCCCGCGACGCCGGCGAGATCGTATTCGATGGCGGCCCGTTCGAAGCCTCTTCGCCGCAAGACGCGCAGGCCAAAGGAATCAGCACGATCTACCAGGAGATCAATCTCGTCCCCTATCGCTCGATCACGGAGAATATCTGTCTGGGTCGCGAAAGCCGCCGCTTCGGACTGCTCGACTGGGCGGCGATGCACCACGAGGCGCGCGCCCTGCTCTCCAGATTCAAAATCGACGTCGACGTTCGCCGGCCGCTGATGCGCTTCAGTACCGCTACGCAGCAGATGGTAGCGATCGCGCGCGCGATCGGCTTCAAGGCCAAGCTCGTCATCATGGACGAACCCACTTCGTCGCTGGACGAACGCGAGGTCAACGTGCTGTTCGACGTCATCAGGCAATTGAGAGGATCAGGCGTCTCGGTGATCTTCGTCAGCCACAAACTCGACGAACTCTATGCGGTCTGCGATCGCGTCACGATCATGCGCGACGGACGAACGGTCAGAACATCCGAAATGAAGGACGTCAGCAAGGTCGAGCTGGTGGCGAGCATGTTGGGGCGAGACGTCGCCCAGGTCGCCAAGAGCGCGACCGCGTTCGGCGGTCCGAGCACGCACATCGGCGCGACGACGCTCGAAGCCTCCCATCTGAGCGCGGGCCACAAGGTTCATGACGTTTCGTTCAGCGTCCGCAAGGGGGAGATCGTCGGCTTCGCGGGCCTGCTCGGTTCCGGCCGCACCGAAACCGCACGCGTCGTATTCGGCGCCGACCCCGTTCGCTCGGGCGCCTTGACTTTCGATGGCGCGAGTTTCGCCCCGCGGCAGCCGGAGGACGCGATTGGGCGCGGGGTCGGGTTCGCCTCCGAGGATCGCAAGCTCGAGGGCATCATTCCCGACATGTCGGTCGCCGAAAATCTGACGCTGGCGCTCTTGCCCCAACTCACCCGGGCGGGGGTCATCGATGCCGCTAGGCAGCGCGCGGTGGTCTTGAAATTCATCGCGAGCCTCGGCGTCAAGTGCTCCAGTCCCGATCAGCCGATCCGCGAGCTCTCGGGCGGCAATCAGCAGAAGGTGCTGCTCGCGCGCTGGCTCGCGATGGGCTCGAAGCTGTTGATACTCGATGAACCCACGCGCGGCATCGACGTCGGCGCCAAGGCCGAAATCCAGCGGATCATCAAACAGCTCGCCGAGGACGGGCTCGGCGTCCTGATGATTTCCTCCGAACTCGAGGAAATCATCGAGGGCTCCGATCGGGTTTTTGTGCTGCGCGAGGGTCGAAGCGTCGCCGAGTTGCCGCACGGCGAGGCGAGCGAGGCGGCGGTGATGGCGGCGATGGCGCATGGCGAGGCGCAACCGGCCGAGCAGGAGCACGCGTGATGGCTCAGGCGGAGATCGCGAACCCGGGCGTCTCCCGGCGCCGCGATTGGCGGCCCTTCCTCTCGCGCTATGCGACGCTCGGCGCGTTGATCGCGCTGATACTCTTCAATCTGGCGATCACCAACAATTTCGCGTCGTGGCGAACGCTCGACGTCAACCTGACCCAGGTCGCCTCGATCGTCATCGTCGGCGTCGGCATGACGCTGGTGATCGCCACCGGCGGTATCGACCTTTCCGTCGGGTCGCTGATGGCCATCGCCGGCGCCCTCGCGCCGATCATCTTCCTCGGAAAGATCTACAAGATCCCTGAAATCCACCTCGCGGTGGCGGTCGCGATGGTCGTCTCGATCCTGGTCGCGGGCGCGTTCGGATGGTTCAACGGCTGGCTGATCACGCGGTTTCGCATTCAGCCCATCATCGCTACGCTCGTCCTGTTCATCGCCGGTCGCGGCATCGCGCAGGTTTCGACCAACGGCAACTTGCAGCCGTTCAAGCTCGATGAGTTTCAATGGATCGGCCTCGGTCGGATATTCGCGCCCGGCAACCCGACCGTGAACGGCTTCAAGGGCATTCCCGACCAGGTTCTCGTCATGGTCGTCATTGTCGCGCTGGCGGCCTGGGCGCTGAATCGCTCGCTGTTCGGACGCCAGATCCTCGCGATCGGCGGCAACGAGCGCGCGGCGCGGCTGGCCGGCGTGCCGGTCGCCACCGTCAAGCGCTGGGTCTATTGCATCAGCGGTCTCTGCGCGGGAGTCGCCGGGCTCGTCCACATCGCGATCAACTCTTCCAGCGACGCCAATCTCGTCGGCATGGGCATGGAGCTCGACGCGATCGCGGCGGTCGCGGTCGGCGGCACCCTGCTGAGCGGCGGCCGAGCGACGGTGACGGGAACGCTGATCGGCGCCCTCATCATCCAGCTCGTGCGCTACACCCTGCTCGCCAACGGCGTGCCGGACGACGCCGCCAGGCTGGTCAAGGCCGCCTTGATCATCGGCGCGGTCTGGTTGCAACGCCGCGGGAAGGCCTGACCCGTGAAGAAGTCCTCCCTCGTCTCCTTCCTCTCGGGCCAGGGCGTCCTGATCGCTCTCGCGGCGCTGATCCTGTTCGGCTGGCTGCGCTACGACCATTTTCTCGGTCTGTTCAACATTTCCTCAGTTTTGCGTTATCAATCCATGTCCGCGCTGGTCGCTCTGGGCATGTGCTTCGTCATCATGACGGGCGGGATCGACCTATCGGTCGGCGCGACGGTGGCGTTCGGCAGCGTGGTCGCGGCGATGCTGAGCCCGCTTCCGTATGGAATGTTAGCCGGCGCCGCCGGCGGGATCGCGGCGGGCCTCGTCGTCGGCGCGCTCAACGGAATCATCATTGTCAAACTGCGCATTCTGCCTTTCATAACGACGCTCGCGACGATGCTCGCGGCTTACGGGGCAGCACTCCTGCTCGCGCAGGACCAGTCCGTTTCGGCCTCCTACGACAGCGGCTTCACGGATCTGGGGCAGGGCGACATCTTCAACATCCCGATCCCGGCGCTGATCGCCGGCGTGGCCTATGTCATCGGGTCGGTCGTGCTCAACTTCACCAGCGCCGGGCGAACGGTGCTCGCGATCGGCGGCAACGAGGACGCGAGCCGGCTGATGGGACTGCCAGTCGATCGCGTCAAGTTTTTCACCTATGTCGTCAGCGGCGGGCTCGCCGGCCTGGCGGGGGTGATTCTTGCCTCTCAGTACGGCGCAGGCCAGCCGACGGAAGGAGTGGGGTGGGAGTTGGTTGCCATCGCCTCGGTCGTGGTCGGCGGCACGCTCCTCACCGGCGGGCTCGGCTCGGTCGGGGCGACGCTCGCGGGCGTCATGCTGCTCGGGTTGATCTTCAACGTGCTGAACTTCGAGAATGGCCGCGGCTTCATTTCGCTGTCCGCCTATTGGCAGTCCGTGATCCGCGGCGCGTTCCTGCTGGTCGTCGTGATCATGCAGTCGCAACTCACCGACCGCGCCGATCGCGAAGGCGCGCCGTAGGAAAGCCCCCTCTCCCTCTCCCGCTCTCGCCGGAGAGGGCCGGGGTGAGGGCCATGGGGATTACGACCGCCCTCATCCGGCGCCATAGCCCGTCGAAAGACGGGCGTCTTCGACGCCCTTTGGCGCCACCTTCTCCTGCAAGGGCGGGAGAAGGGAATAAGGGGAGAGAAACGTCATGGCCGACACACTGCGCGAACTGTCGAAGGGCGCCTTGAACGATCTGGAAGGCGCCTTCGCCAAGCTGCCGGACGACGCCGCCGATCCGCTGATCGAGGCGATCGTCGCCGCCAAGCGGATCGTCGTGTTCGGCTGCGGCCGCGAGGGCCTGCAGATGCGCGGCTTCGCGATGCGGCTGTTCCACATGGGGCGCGACGTCTCCGTCTGGGCCGACATGACGACGCCACCCGTCGGTCCCGGCGACCTGCTGTTCGTCTCCGCGGGACCGGGCCAGCTCGCGACCGCCCAGGTTCTGGTCGACATCGCCCGCGCCGCCGGTGCCCGCACCGCACTGGTGACTGCGCAAGCGAGCGGCGAACTGACCCAGCGCGTCGACATCGTCACCGTGATTCCGGCGCAGACGATGGCCGACGATCGCGGCCCGAGCCTCTCGGTCCTGCCGATGGGTTCGCTGTTCGAGACCGCGCAGATGATCTTCTTCGAACTGATGATCCTGAAGCTACGTCCCCGCTTCCACGAGACCTCGGAGACGATGCGCGCGCGACACACCAATCTGGAGTGACGGTTCGCTCCGAGGCTCCGAAACCGCTGCGCTAGGCTTAATGCTTCCTTAATGATTGGGGGCGCGGTATCCTTTCGTCGCAGTCCGTTAGCTCAGGGAGGCGTCGATGCAGGCCAAAGCCGCTCGGACCGAGGTTGACAGAAACTACGAAGAATTTAGGAAGATTCTTCCTGATTTGCTGAAGAAGGCGCCTGGCAAATACGTCGTCCTGCATGGTGGCGAAATCGCCGAGTTCTTCGATACCTTTGGCGACGCTGTTCGTTACGGGCAGGGCAAATTCGGGAAAGACAAATTCTCTGTGCAGGAAGTCACGAGCCGGAGCGTGAGCTTGGGCTACCATTCGTATGCCCTGCATCAACATCCAAATTGAGTCGATCGACCCCATAATTGAACTGGGTATTTCGGCTCCCTCTTCGCAGTTTCCCGCTGGCGGTATCGATCCGCCAATTCAGTGGGTTCGCGCAATAGTCGATACGGGTTGCTCGCACACTTCAATTCACTCGACCGTTGCTCAGCGCTGCGGACTTTCGATAGTCAGCACAAGTTCGGCTAAGACACCTGGCGGCGTAGTCGCGACAAATATCTATCACGGCGACTTGGTTTTGAGGCCGATGATCGGCAATGCCCCGTTCGAGTGGCGTTTCCAGGACATCGGCATAGTCGAAATGGCTAACCCAAACCCTGAATTCGAAGCGCTTTTGGGTATGGATATAATATGCCAAGGGATATTTATCACTAACGGGAGCATTTAGCTGGCGACTTTCTGCTGGTGACATCGCTTCCCCGCTCAGCCCCCGCCACCGCGACGCGCTCGGCGTCCTGCGCCAGCAGCCAGTCCGCGGGGTCGGCCGCCTTGCTCCGCACCCAATGGAGTGTAAACGCAGTCGCCGACTGCGTGGGGTCCGCTTTCACTCGGAAAACGAGGCGCTCTACGATAGCCGCGCTCAGCGAGCGCGGCTACATTTTCGCGGAAGTAGCGCCGCCCGGGCCTCATCGCCTTGGCCTCGCGATGTCGTTCGTCCGCGCCTCGAGGCGCTGCGATGACGGTCCCGCAACCCTCGACCTCCAGAATCCCGGCGCCCCCAGAGGCAATAGGCTCTAGGCCCTGCGAAAGGCTTTCGCTAAACACCTCCACTCGGCGGGACCTTTGGATTCGGGGATAATCGACATTGGCGCCGTTCTCTCGCACAGCCGCCGACATCATCGTTCGCGCGGCCGAGCCCGCGGATCTCGAGGCGATCCACGCCTTGGAGGTCGCGGCCTTCGCGACCGACCGGCTTTCCCGCCGCGCGCTGCGCCGCTTCATCGGCGCGGCGCATCGGCCGCTGATCGTCGCCAAATTCGGCCCCGCGCTGGCAGGCTACGCGCTGCTCTCGATCCGCAAGGACAGCAAGACGGCGCGCATCTATTCGCTGGCGGTAGATCCGAGGCAAGGGCGACGTGGGGTCGGACGCGCATTGTTGCAGGCCTGCGAGCGCTACGCGCGCGGTCACGGCCGCTCCCTCCTGCGCCTGGAAGTGCGTTACGACAACCCGGCCGCGATCGCGCTCTATGAGAAGTTCGGCTACCGCCAATTCGGTCGCTATCCCGGCTATTACGCCGATGGAGCGGAGGCGCTACGCTTCGAAAAGGCGCTGCGGACGGCCGCGGACGACTGGACGGATTGAGGGGGAGGAGAAAAATCCGTGCAGGAAGGCGCCGCTGGGTTGCGTTCGCGAATGAGCGCCCCCATTCTCTAAATGCATTCCTGGGGCCGCCGATTCTCCCTGGGCTGACCCCAACCCTCTCGCTCGGCTAGGGAGCCGAACGGCCCGATGAACCAGCCTCCGATCTTTGATTCAGCGCGTCCGTACAAGTCATGCGCCGGAGGCGCGCGCCCACGATGACCGGATGGGTGGTGCTGGTCGATCACGCGCGCGATTTTCCCAACGCGGAAACCCCGCATAAAGTCATCACTACGCGCGATTATCTCGCGCGGCCGAAACTGTTCGCCGGACCGGGACGCCCGAAGATCATCAATCTGTCCCGCTCCTACAATTACCAATCGAAGGGTTATTACGCCTCGTTGCTTGCCGAAGCGCGCGGGCACCGCATCATCCCGACGGCCGAGACGATGCTCGAGCTTCGCGAGCGCAAGCTCTATGAACACGCGTTGCCCGACCTGCAGGAGGCGTTGAACGCGGCGGCCGCCCGCTGCCGCGCCAACGAGGAGACGACTTTCGACGTCCTGTTCTGTTTCGGACTGACGCAGGACGCGCGCTTCGAGGCGTTCGGGCGGCTGTTGTTCGACTGGTATCGCTGTCCGGCGCTCGAAGTGACGATCACGCCGGGGAAATACTGGAAGATCGACCGCCTCCGCGCGCGTCCGCTGGCCAAGCTCGGGCCGGAGGAAGCTTTATTCTTCCGCACCGCGCTGCAACAGCACACCGAGCGCGACTGGCGCAATCCGCGCGCGCGCGTCGTCGCCAAATACTCGCTCGCCGTGCTCTATGATCCACAGGAGGAATTGCCGCCGTCTTCGGTGGACACGATCAAATATTTCCAGAAATTCGCCGAGCGGCATTCGGTCGAGGTCGAACTCCTGACCAAGCGCCAGCTGGCGGAACTGGCCGAATTCGACGGTCTGTTCATCCGCGCGACGACTTCGATAGATGATTATACTTATCGCTTCGCCCGCCGCGCGGTGCAGGAGGGGATGCCGGTTATTGATGACCCCGTCTCGATGATCCGCTGCACCAACAAGGTCTATCTGCACGAACTGATGGAGGCGCAAGGCGTGCCGGTGCCGCCGACCCTGATGCTCGCCGATGAGGAGGATCTCGTCAAAGCCGAAAAGCGGCTCGGCTGGCCGATGGTGGTGAAAATCCCGGACGGCTCGTTCTCGCGTGGCGTCCACAAGGTCGAGAACTTCGAGGCGCTGGAGAAGCTGACCGACAAATTGTTCGAGGACACCGATCTCCTGCTCGCGCAGAAATTCATGCCGACTGATTTCGATTGGCGCGTCGGCGTGCTCGACGGCGAGCCGCTGTTCGTCTGCCAGTATCTGATGGCCAAGGGCCATTGGCAAATCATCAAGCACGGCCCCAACGGCGCGGTGGAAGGCCGCTTCAAGACTCTCGCCCTCGCCGACGCGCCGCCGCGCGTCATCGAAGTCGCGCTACGCGCCGCGCGCGCGATCGGCGCCGGCTTCTATGGCGTGGATGTGAAGGAGGCGGGCGAAACGATCGCGGTGATCGAGGTCAACGACAATCCGAACCTCGAGCACGGGGTGGAGGATCTGGTCGGCAAGGATGAGGTGTGGAGCCGGATATTGCAGTGGTTCATCAATCGGATCGACGCGTGAAGGGGATGGGCAGAGAGGGGAGAGGTCGCCGTCCGAATTGCCGAAGGCTGCGATGGGACGCCGGCCGATGCGGGTTCGAACCCTGACGATCCGTTGCCGCGTTGGATGCCGACCAGAGCGGCTACGTCTCGAAAGCGAAGATGCGCCGCCAATCGCGCTTCATGCTGATGACGAACCAGCCATCCTTGATTGCCTCGTCGTACAGCTCCTGCGTGAACGCGCCCACCCTGGTGTCCGGCAGGCCCTGGGCCGGTCCATAAGCATACTCGCGCGTGGCGTCGTCGTGCAGGACGAGCATCGACAGCCGCGGGCCTTCGCCGAACTTGGTGTACTCCAGCATCTGGCGGTCGCCTGTGGAGTTGCCGAACGCGGCGCGGGGCCGGCGTCCGATCATGAGATGGATGCCCTCCGGCTTGCCGGCGTTGTCGTCGTTCAGCAACAGCTTCGGCTCTTTGGTGAGAACCGGCCGACCGTTCTTGTCATAGCCGTAGCTGGTGCCGCCGGCGGTGCCGATAACCTGCTCGGGTGGGATGCATCGTCGACCCGACCCAGATGGGCGTAACAAGCGGCGAGAAGCGATACTGTGGCTTGTAGCCGCGCAGATAGAGATCGTAGGCAGCAAGGTCGTCGGTCGGGCGGCCCGCCAAGCGGGCGGTCTCGGCGGCCTGCAACGCCGGCTCGATAACGCCGGCGACGCTCGACGCCACCTTGTCCTGAAGCTCGAAGACATCTTCGGCGGAAGCCGAAGCGCGTCGATCATCGCGACGCCGGCGGGCGACGCGGTCGACCTGACGCGAGCCGGTCTCGAACCGGCCGACGGCGTAATTTTCATTGCCGCGCACCTGTCACGCGCCGAGACATTGACCGAGTGGCTCGATCCATCCGTGACCGACGAACTCGACCCCGACCGACGGGAGTTAGAATTCGACATCTACGAGAGCGCCTGCCCGCATCAGCCGCCGCCCTATATGCCCGAGTTCATAGAGCGCTTCCGCGCGGCCCAGATCGCGCGCAACCGCAAGATCACAGCGTGGTGCCAGGAATGGCTCGGCACGCTTCGCCGGCGGCGAACGAGCGAGATCGCGCGCTGCTTTGTCGTCCACCGCACGATGTGCGACGTGCGATGGCTCGATCCGCGTATCGACCCGAACGGACGGCGGCCGGGCTGGTGCTATCTCGGCGATCCGCGCACCGTGAACACGTCGCCCGCCGGCCTGGCGCGCTGTTCGTCGCTGCGGTCTTGGCTGTCGCAGTGGAGCTATGATCTGTCGAACGCGAAAGGGCCGAAGAACGCAGCGCGCATCCGCCGGACGCCGGTATTGCAGGTCGAGAACCTGGCGGACGACGCCGTGCCCGCCTCGCACAATCCGACGATCCGCTCGGCCCTTGCGACCTCCGACAAGGAATATGTCGGGATCGAAGGCACCACACATTATTATCAGAACCAGCCTGCCCAGCTGCACCAATGCATCAGTGCGGGAGCCGCCGCAAAGGGCTGCTCGCAGGCTGATCGGTCGCGAGAGCGTTTTATGCTTTCGAA
>Ga0209773_10000893_pt1 | contig 10088 bp, 4 predicted proteins | sample BogFormECP14_OM1_FD_188244 | JGI IMG/M metagenome (GOLD analysis project Ga0209773, IMG submission 188244) | Bog forest soil microbial communities from Calvert Island, British Columbia, Canada - ECP14_OM1 (SPAdes) (version 2) | ecosystem: Environmental > Aquatic > Freshwater > Wetlands > Bog ... | reverse complement strand
AACCCGGGGCCAAGCTGGCAATCCGAGCCGTCGCCAAGGCCGCGGCCGCGCTGGTGGCGCTCATCGGCCTGGTCATGTTGGTCGGTCTGGCAAGCGGCCACGCCCCGCCGATCGATCAAATTCTTTTTGCCGACCGTCTGAACCTTGTTCCCGGCCAACCCCCCAATCGCATGGCCCCCAACACCGGCGTGGCGCTGCTGCTGCTCGAACGTGGCAACACCCGCGACATCGAGGCCTGGAGCGAAGAATTGCTCGAGCGCGTCGGCCGCCATCCGTTTCAGATCGGCGAACGCACACTGCAACTGACCGCCTCGGCCGGCGTCTCTTACAACAAGTTCCTCGCCAAGCTTGCCTCTGATCACCGCAAGCCCGACGGGCTCTTCGTCATCACTCCGGAAATGGGACCGAGATTTGTCGAGACCCTGCCGATCAGGAAGTTTAACGGCGTCGGGCCCGCGACCGCCAAGAAGATGAAGCGGCTTGGGATCGAAACCGGCCTCGATCTCAGGGGGCAAAGCTTAGTCTTCTTGCAGCAACATTTCGGGAAAGCAGGTGGCTACTATTACTGGGCGGCGCGGGGCGTCGACGAGCGGCCCGTCCGCGCCAATCGGATCAGGAAATCCGTCGGCGCCGAGAACACGTTTCCGACCGATCTCGTCAGCTACGAAGCCGCCTGCGACGCGCTCCGGGAGATCATCGACAAGGTCTGGGGGTACTGCGAGCGCTCCGGTATTCGTGGGCGGACCGTTACGCTCAAGGTCAAGTTTGCGAACTTCCGGCAGATCACGCGAAGCCGCACCGGCCAGGCGCAGATCACGACCCGCGGCGAACTCGAAGAGCTCGGCAACACACTGCTCGAACCTATCTTTCCCGTCACGAAAGGCGTCCGCCTCCTCGGTGTCTCATTATCTACACTCGCAGCAGAGGAGGCTGAACCCGGGCGCCAAGCCATCTTCTCCCTGTAAGCGGGAACTCATACCAGTTCGTCGAGCAAGGCTTTTGCCTCTTTCAAATCTGGGGTCTCGAATCCCTCCGTGAACCAGCCATAGATCGGAGCAAGCAACTCGCGTGCTTCAGCGCCGCGACCCTGTTCTCGCCATAGCCGAGCGAGGCTCGTCGCGGCGCGCAGTTCATAGAACCGGCTGCCTTGGCGGCGAGCCTCGGCGATGGCTTGGGTCAATGCCGACCCCGCTCCATCGTCGTTTGCCGACCCAAGGCTTTGCAGCACTATGCCGCGTAACCGACGAAGGTCTGCAAGGGCTGCGGCATTGCCGGTCCGAGCGGCTAAGGCCACGACGGCGTCGAGCTGCGCAAGAGCCTCCGCCGCGTCGCCGTCGAGCGCCAGACCTTCGGCTAGCAGACCAAGAAAAAGGGGCTCGAAGAGCCGCGCTCCGGTCGCCGCCGCCGCGGCAATGCCAGCGCGCATCTGCTCGATCCCGGCGGCGACTTCTCCCCGCCGCGCGGCGGCCCAGCCGACGAATATGCTGCCGTAAGCGAGCCACATGGTGAAACCGTGTTCGGCGGAAATCGCCACTACCTCGTTCGCGAGCGCTGCGACACGAACCGCATCCCGGGCAAGAAGAGAGACCGTCGCCGCATGCCAAAGCGTATAGACGAGCGTATGAGAGTGCCCGAACTCGCGGGCATGGCCGATCGCCCGATCCGCCGTAAGGGTTGCCTGGTCGAGGAAGCCATTATGCCACAGCGCCCAGGCCAGATAGCACAGCGCGGTCGCGCCGACATCCTGACCATAGCGAAACGCAAGTTCCCGATGTTCATTGGGCTGGTACAACGACGCCGACAATGCGAGGTGGGGCAGGGCTTCTCGGTAATTTCCAACGACCATCAGAGAAGCGCCCAGCATGCGGTGACCGATTAAGCGTGGTCCCGAAGTCGCCTGGGCTTCGGCAAGCGATTGGAATGCTCTGGCGAGATCCAATAGCCTCTTGGCATTTCCGCCGACATAGGCGACCACCCAGATTCCGTAAAGGACCGAAAAATGCAGCGCCGACCCGAGGCCGCCCGTCTCGGTCACGAGCTGCTGAGAACGCTCCAGCAGTGCCGCGATCTCCGGATCCGCATAGCCCCTGGCCCCCATCAATGCTGTAGTCAGAGTGATGTGGAAATCCAGTTCGCTCCGTTTGCGCTCGTCGCTCTCCGGCAGACTACGAAGCAGGTCGAGGCCCCGGCGCAATTGCGTTTCAGCCTCCCGCACCGCCGATTTGGTGACCGACACCTGGCCGGCGCGATGCCAATAGGCAACTGCTTTTCCCGTTTCCAAGCCTTCGCCGAAATGATGTGCAGCAATCTCGGGCTTAGCCTCAATCAGACTGGAAAACTGCGCTTCGAGCGCCGCGGCAATGCGACGATGTGTATCCTGGCGCATGCGACGCAGCAATGTGCTGTAGGCTATGTCCTGGATCAGAGCATGCTTGAACAGATAATTCGCATCGGGCGGTGTTCCCCGCTGAAATACCAGGCCCGCCTCGACGAGGCGGTGCAGCGCCTCATTCAATGCGCGCTCGCCAAGCTCGCCGACCGACGCAGCCAGAAGCTCGTAGGAGAATTCACGGCCGATCGCTGCGCCGGCCTGTGCGACCTGTTTGGCTGCCGGGCCCAGTCGATCGAGGCGGGCCAGCAGCGATGCGTGCAATGTTGCCGGAATTCCCAGCGAGGAAGCCGGTGCCGAGGCGATCACACCGGGATCGGAATCAGCCTCGAGCACCGCCTTCGTCATCTCCTCGACAAACAACGGCACGCCGTCGGTGTGCTCGACGATCTCGGCGATGATATCGGGTGGCAGGGTCGCCTTGTCGCCTGTCACGCATTGAACCAGTGCCGTGACGTCTGCGCGGCCGAGGCGGCCGAGAGCCAGTGCCGTCACTTCTGGCTGCCCGATCCATGGCGCGAGGAACTCTGGTCGCAAGGTCAGGATCAGCAGCACCTTGTATCGTCCCGCCTGCTCGACGAGTTGATCGACGAATTCGCGCGACGTCGGGTCGATCCAATGCAAATCCTCGAAAATTATCAGCACCGGATGCCGGCCCGATATCCCGTCGAGCTGGCGCAGCAGCGCTGCGAAGATGCGCTCTTTCTTTCGCTGTGGGGTGAGATCGGGCGGTGGATGCCGGTTGCCTCCCGGAACGGACAGCAGCTCCGCAATTAGCCCGATGTCGCCATCAACGAGGCTGTTGTGCGCGAATATGGATTCCAATTTGGAGAGCTTGGTCTCCGTGTCGTCGTTTCGTTCGAACCCAGCGACATGTTCAAGGTGGGCAATGACCGGATGGAACGCGCTGTCCTGGTGATGCGGCGAGCAAAAAAAACGGATGCGGGTATGCAGCGCAGGGTCGATGTACTGCTGTAGCGCAATCGTCAGCCGCGATTTGCCGATACCCGGTTCCCCTGAGATCAGCACGACCTGACCGTCGCCGGCCTTTGCGCGGGACCAGCGCCGTAGCAAAATTTCAATTTCCTCCTGCCGGCCAACCAGCGGGGTCAGAGCCGGTCCGCGCAATGCCTCGAACCGGCTCTCCGCCTGGCTTGGCCGCAATACCTGCCACACCGGCACCGGCTCGCCGAACCGTCGCACCTCTCGAAGGCCGAGCTCGGAATAGTCGAATATGCCGCCGACAAGCCGTCGGGTCTGCTGGTCCAGCAATATCGCGCCCGGTTTGGCCATCGCCTGCAAGCGACCAGCGAGGTTGGACGCTTCGCCGACGACCCCGCGCTCCAGTGCACCGCCCGACCCGGCCAAATCGCCCACAAGAACGAGGCCCGTCGCTATGCCGATACGGATCGTCAGCGGCTCGCCGGCAACGTCGAGTTGGCCGACGCGTTCGACCAAGGCCAACCCTGCCCGCACCGCCCGCTCGGCATCGTCTTCATCAGCCTCGGGATATCCAAAAGAGACAAGAACCCCACCGCCCATGGATTTGACGACATATCCGCCGAAGTGACCGACCTCTTCCGCAAGCGCTGCATGATACGCCTCCAGCACCAGGTGCAGATCCTCCGGGTCTAGCCTCGCCGCTAGCGCTGTCGAGCCGACTAGGTCGCAAAACATGATGGTCAGCTGCCGCCGTTCAGCCATTCCGCATGGCTCGAGCGCCGGCTCGCCAGTCGTGAGGCCTCCAGCACGCTCGCCGGCTCGCAGCGTCGCCTCGATTGCCCCTGCGATGCCGCTCGCTATCCGCTCTTGCACTTCCAGCACTTCATCGAGCGAGCCGTCGAACCGGTCGGCCCAAAAATGTGCACCGGTTGCAGCGTCTATCAGTTGGGCAGTGATGCGGAGACGGTTACCTCCCTTACGCACCGAGCCTTCGAGCACATAGCGCAAGCCGAGTTCTCGGCCGACCTGCTTCTCATCGATCGCCTGACCTTTGTAGGTAAGGGTCGAATTGCCCGCGATGACAAACAGCCCGCGAGTGCGGCTCAGCGCGGTGATAATCTCCTCGACCAAGCCGTCGGCGAAATGCTCCAGCTCCGGATCGTCACTAAGGTTTTGAAACGGCAACACCACGATTGACGGCTTCTCGGAACCTTCCGCAGCCCTGGGTAGTGCTGCGAAATCCAGGGACGTAACCTGCTCTTTGACCTTAGCAATAAAGCGGACACCCTTTCGCGGCAGGGTGCGGATCAGGCGTTGCGCCTCGCCACTATCACCGACTGCCCGGCGCGCCGCGTTGATCCGGGTAGTCAGCGCCGATCCCGAGACGATCCGGCCGCCCCACACTGCCTCTAGCAAGTCGTCCTTGGTAACGACTCGGTCACGATGCTGTACGAGGTAAGCGAGAAGATCAAAGACCTGGGGCTCAACAGCGATCGGCTTGGAGCCGTGCGACAGCTCGCGACGATCAGTGTCGAGCAAATACTCGTTAAACGAGAATTGCATAGTATCTAAGCAACCTTGATATATTCTCTTCAGAAAAAGATAAGGGAATCATAAGAGAGAACCAAGCGCGCCATAAAGCGATTTCTCGGTATTTAGGTCAACATGCATCCGTATCGAGCGCCCCAGTCCTCCACCGGTGGGGGGTGGAGCTTCGGTCGGGGTATCGATGCCGGCGCGGCACCTCTGGAGGCGACCACAGCGGTAAGGGGACACAGGATGCGGGAGAGGCCGCGAATACTGGTCGTCGAAGACGATTTTCTGGTCGCGACGTTGCTCGCGGAGATATTGGAGTCGGCCGGTTGGCAGGTGGTCGGCCCGGTCGCGCATTTGGCCGGGGCGCTGGACGCCGCTGTGAGCGAGGACTTCGATGCAGCGGTGCTCGATGTAAATCTCGGTGACCAAACCGTGTATCCGGTGGCGGAGGTGCTTGACGCGCGCGGGGTTCCGTTCGTCTTTGTGACCGCCTACGGTCGGGAGGCATTGCCCCGCTTATTTTGCGGGCGGCCGCACCTGGGCAAGCCATTCGCGCCCCGGAAGTTGATCGGTACAGTGTCGCACCTCATTGCTCCCGCGGCCGACGCCGATACCCCTTTGATATAAGCTTCGCGATATCGTCGACGCTCGGTCAACTTACTACCGGACAGCAGAATAATCGTATCGCCGCGACCCCTTACGATCTTGCAAACACAACGACGCCGTTGGCCGGGACCACCACCGATGCTGATGTTACAAAGCCGTGCATCGGAGGCCCCGATACATCCATGCCGCCCCCGTTTCCTGCAACGATCGGGTTTACCCAGTTGTCGTACACGTCGCTGTTGAAGACTTCGTTCCAGTATCCCACGCTCGGGAACCCGATCTGATAATCCCACCAGGTCGTGTCGGACATCGTTGCGACCACGATTACGTCCTGCCCAGTACCGTCGAGCCAGCGATGGAAAGCGAGAACGCGATCTTCGTCAGAGAACCAGTAGGGGTGGACATTGTCGCCTCGTAGCGCCGGATAATCGGCTCGCAACTTGACCGCGTCTTGAGTGAAGCGCAGATGGTCGACCATGGCGTTGTCCTGGCCTGTATTCAGACCGTCCCACCAGAGCAGGTTGACACTGGGATCGGGGTCCCAGGTCCACTGATAATCCTCCAAAAACTCCTGCCCCATAAAAATCTGCGGTATGCCGGGGGCAGTCAGCAAAATGGCGGTGGCAACCCGACTGCGGCTGCGGGCATACCAGCACCGGCGATCCTGCGAATCCGCCAGCCAGGGAATTCGCTGATCCTGCCCGACTTTGACGATGTCGTGGTTCTCAACGCAGGTCACGGCTCGCCAACCGTGGTCGAGCCCGGGCGGGTAGAGGCTCGACGCGATGCTCGACATACTGACGGTGGACTGAGCTCCGTAGGAGGCAGACGTAACCGCACCTCGCAGGGCTAGCCGCAACGCATCATGCTGGACGACGTCAAAGCCGCATCCGCCTTGCGCGGCCGCTTGATAGATCGGCGCGAAGCCGTCCGGAATGTTGGGCTGAGAACCGGGCCAAAACTCGGCATTCTGCAAACAGCGGTCCCAGCCACCCCTCAGCATACCGCTTAGTTGGCGACAAAACGCCCAGCCGGAATCCTGATTGAGGGATAGGAGGGTGCTGACCTCATCGTAGCGAAACCCTCCAGCATGGAATTCTTCCATGTAGTGCCGAGCGTTATCGAGAAGATAGTTACAAATGTCTTGATTCCACATCGCAAAGGCCAGACCGCCGGCGCTGCCCTGGTTTGTGCAGTAGAGGCTATGATTATTATCTCCGTTTGGCTGGCGATCAAAGAAGTAGATGCCGTCATCGTCCCCTTCAAAGCCGCCGCCGTGGCCGTAGACGACATCGAATGTGACGGCGATGCCATAGACGTGGCACAGGTCGACGAGAACCTTGAGCTGGGCGGGGGCGGAGGCGATGTCCTTGACGGTGAGGAGCGGCGTTTTCTCTTTGGCAACCAGAAGTTGGTTTAGCGGCCCAAGATACTTCAACAGATCCGCTGCGGCGGCAACAAAGGGAAAGTCTGGCGAGAAGAGATCGGCGCCACCATAGCCCAGCCCCGGATTTTGTTCCTGTTCGTCCATCGGGAGGGGTTGGAGGACATTGACATTGAGCGCGGCAATGTAAGGAACCTTGCATGCGACATCCAGGAAGTTGGAAGAAACACCCGGATTGCTGATGGCATAGACCCCGATATGCGCCTGGTAAATCACCATGTCCGAGAAATCGGGCGTCGTGAAGCCTGTGTCATGCCATGGATAACTGCCCGAGCCCCTTATGACGCTGAAGCAACTCGGAAAATTGTCGGCGCCTCCTGCGTTCAGCAGTTCTCTGGAATACGGATCGCGCTTGTACCCGCTGGTACCGCTAGGAGGTCCCTTGACCCAGAAGCGATACCTGTCGCCATCCACGGCTCCCGCCATGAATCCTGTCCAGTAATTGCCACACCTTTTCAGAAGTGTAGCGGCGGCGTCCTGGTCATGGGCCTGGCCGTTGAAAGTACCATTCAAATACACTGCCACCGCGTTAGGCGCGAAGACGCGGAAAGTGGCGCCCCCGTCTACAAGCGTTGCACCAGCAGGCGTCATATCCGAAATGTGGTTTTGGGGCAGCATCTTGTCTCTCCCCCTCTTACGTCGCCGGATTTTGGACGCGACGTGTTAGGGTATCGTGCTTGGGTCCTCAATGCTAGCGCACGCCGCTCGCCTAGTACTATAGCATCCGCGTGGAGTCGATGGAGCGGGTCCTCGCGGCGGGACGAATGGCAGCTCTGGGAGGAGAATGTTGAAAAAGTCTCCAGCAGGTGGGCGCAACCCTGCTACGCTTGGCTATTCGATGAACGGAACGCGGGCAGGCACCGTCCAGCGGCTCCAGAGATAAGGCACAATGCCGATCGCGATGCTGCCGGCGCCGAGGATGTTGGTGGTGAGGTCGAAGTTCGGTACGCTGTAGACAGCTGTTGCGAGACAAAAGACGACGCCGAGCAAGGGCCAGGCGAGCAGAAGAACAAATTTGCCGATGCCCGTCAGCGCCTCGGCTCGAAAATACCAGGCGCAAGCAAGCCCAGTCAGTCCATAATAAAAGGCGACCTGAAAGCCGACGGCGTTGATCGAGGCGTCGATGACGGTCTTGATGCCGTCCAGGTATGAGGACCCGAATAGCAGAGCAAGGCCAAGCCCGGTGATCACCAGCGTGGCGACCCAAGGAGTGCGGTAGGCCGGATGCAGCCGGCCATAGCGGGGATGCAGCGCTTTGTCGCGACTCATCGAGAACAGCGTGCGGGTGAATTGCAGGATCGAGGTCTCCAGCGTCCCGATCGTACTCAGCATGACGGCGATAACGGCGAGAAGGTCCCAGGGATGCGGCATCAGCTTCTGGGCCACGACGGAGACGATGTTGATGCCGGCGCGGCTGATTTCCGCGGCGCTGAGCAACCACAACGCCAAGACATTGAAGCCGACCAGCAGCAGGACCGCGATCCCTACGGAGACGACGCTGCCGGCACCCGCGATGCGGGCGCCGTCGCGGGTTTCCTCGTTCAGGTTGGCGGTGACGTCCCAGCCGCTTAAGGCGAACAGGGCGGTGGCAGCGCCGCTCGCGAAGAGAGCCGGGGTGAAGCCCACGCCGGTGAACCAGCCGCTGGTGAAGGCATGCGCGGGCGACGGGCCAATGCCCATCGCAGCCAGGGCAAGGAGCAACGCCAGCACACCGACCTCGACGAGTGTGAATCCGACCTGCAGGTAGCTGCTGAGCTTGATCCCTTTAGCGACGACGGCGCCTATCACAACGAGCCAACCGGCGGCGACCAAGGTGACCGCCTCTTGACTATCGACGCGACCGGGCGCCAGCAGCTTCAAGGTCGCTGAGGCGGCGGGAAGAGTGCCGGAGACCATGAACACAGCGGAGCTGACGATCAGCGTCCAGCCGGCAAAAAACCCGAGCGCCGGCGAGAAAATCGCCGCGACCCAGGCATAGGAAGCTCCGGCGTTGACCATCAGGCGGTTCAACTGGCGGAAAGCGAATACGATGCCGAACATGATCAGCCCGCAGTAAAGCAGACTGGCCGGTGCCAACACGCCGACCGCGCCGATCAATGTGGCCGTGCTCGCTGCGACACTATAAGCGGGGCCGATCCCGGCGATACCCATGATCACCGTCTCGGCAAAACCGAGCGAGTTGGCGTGAAGCCCCGGATTTTTCTCGGTTTCGGTGGCCGGGATCATCTACCTCTGGTCCCTGGCACGAAGACATTCAACCGTCAAGCCTCGATGGCGATCCTTTGATCCCTTGACGAGCGACAGGGAATATCGTCCCGGCACTCCGTTTAATTTTGATTTTGTCGGACCGCCGCAGCCCGGCCGTGGCGGCGGATTTCGGCGCGCCGCAGACAACGCCGTTTGTCCCTCCAAAATCCGAGGGCAGTCTTCCCAATGACGAATGGCGGCAAACGCGACCGGCCCCGCTGCCGCGAGCACTACGACCTATTAACGCCCTCTATATGCGAGAGGCGGCCGGTCTTGACCCAGGCGTTGCACCCTTCCGGGCCGACCGTCGCCTGCAGCGCGCTGCCGGGCGGAAGCCGAAGCCAAGATTGCGGCTCGAAGTGATCTCCGCCGTCCTCGAAGCCGCCATCAAGCACGAGCAGCTCTGCGCCACCCGGCAGGTCGAGCGCGATTACAGCCCCGGGGGCCCAGCGCTCCAGCCGAACGTCTTCGTGGCTATCGCAAAATAGCGGCATGATCTGGACCCCAGGCCGGCCGGGTGCGCGCGCATACGGCATCGCGCCGGTGTTGAGCCGGATCTGCGTGCGGTCCTCCGGATCGAATTGCCAAAGCTTGACGAAGATAACGCAGCCGGGAGCCGAACCGGGCGTGTGGTGCGAAGTCGGCGGATTGCGGATGTACGATCCCGCTGGGAAATCGCCGTGCTCATCCTGGAAGACCTGGTAGTCGTCGATTTCGTCAGGCGCCGAGGTCACGCCGTTCACCCCCGCGTGCACGAACGGGAAATGCGTCGCGTCCAGGAAGTTCTCCACGGATCGGAATCCGCTCGATTTCCAGGCATAGGGCCCCGCGTGCACCTTGATGAAGTTGGCATCGTCCCACTCGGGAAACTCGGAAATGTCGTGCACCGGATCGCCGAGCGACGCCCACACGAAGCCGTACCGC
>Ga0209773_10000892_pt1 | contig 10091 bp, 3 predicted proteins | sample BogFormECP14_OM1_FD_188244 | JGI IMG/M metagenome (GOLD analysis project Ga0209773, IMG submission 188244) | Bog forest soil microbial communities from Calvert Island, British Columbia, Canada - ECP14_OM1 (SPAdes) (version 2) | ecosystem: Environmental > Aquatic > Freshwater > Wetlands > Bog ... | reverse complement strand
CCGATCAGCGGCAGCCAATAGTTGTCCCACTTGTCGAGAGCCCACTCGTTAGGCATCGCCTGCGCCGCCATCGTCAGCGGAATGAAAACGTCCGGCGCCTCGCCGGCCTGCACGCCCTTGAATCCCTGCTGCGCCACGCCGACGATCGTCATCGGCGTTCCATTGATCGGCGCGGATTGATTCAGAACTTGCGGATTGCCGCCGAAATGCCGCTGCCAGTAGCCGTAACTCAAAACCACAACTGGATTCGCTCCCGGCGCCTGCTCATCATTCATCGAGAAAACGCGTCCAAGCCCCGGTCGCACGCCCAGCACTTCGAAATAATTTCCTGAGACGAGCTCGCACTCGGCCAGCTCAGTATCGCCCTGGTAGGAAACGCTGACGCTGGTGACGTAGCGCGCCAACAATCCGGACAGCGCCTCATTTTTCTCCCGCAGCGCCTTGAACATCGGATAAGAAAATGTCTGCCCCTCCGGCCCGCCGTCGCCCCAGCGGCTCCCTTGCACGTCGCCAGGCGAGCGCAGCACCACAAGCTGTCCCGGCCTCTGCACTGGCAGGCGACGCAGCAGGACTTGATCGAGCAGCGAGAAAATGGCGGTACTCGCGCCGATTCCGATCGCCAGCGTAAGAATCGCGACGACGGTGAATCCCGCTGATTTTCGCAGCATGCGCAGCGCATAGCGAAAGTCTTGAATCACATTTCCCATTTTTTGCCCCCAAATCTGAGTGCGCGATCTCCATTCATTTGCGGCTACTCGTATCGCAACGCCATCACCGGATCATTCGTATCGCAAAGCGACCATCGGGTCGACACGCATGGCCCGGCGCGCCGGCACGTAACACGCTGCCAATGCCGCCCCCGCGAGTATCAGGCTCACCACCACGAACGTTGCCGGATCAAACGGGCGCACTTGGTACAACAAGCTGCCGAGGTATCGCGTCAACGCCAAGGCCCCAGCCAGTCCCAGCGCCACTCCGCAAACCGCCAGCCTCATCGTCCGTCCGAGAATCAATCCGCGAACATCCGCGGGCTGCGCACCCAGCGCGATCCGAATCCCGATTTCCTGCGTGCGCTGATTCACGGTGTAACTCGTCACGCCATAAATCCCCACGGCCGCGAGCAGCAGCGCCAGGCCAGCAAACGCACCGATCAGCACCGCTGCGAAGCGCCGCGGCGCCACCGAATCTGAAAGCAGTTCGTCCATCGTCAGCACTTGCGTGACCGGAAGATTCGGATCGAATTTGTGGACCACGTCCGTCGCCGCAATCGCCAACGACGAGGGATCGGCGTCCGTGCGAATCACCAGGTACGGCGTCCAGCCGCCGCTGAAATACACATCGAGTGTCGGTTCCGCATCGAGTCCGAACTGATGCACGTTGCCGACGATGCCGATGATCGAAAACCAGCACGGCTGCGGATCGAGCGAACATATATTGATGCGTTTTCCAAGCGCGTTACTTGCCGTGCCCGCGCCCGGCCAGAATCGCCGCGCCATCGTTTCGTTGATCACCACATTTGTCAGCGTCCAATCCGCTTGATTGAAATTGCGTCCCTGCAGCAACGGAATGCCCGCCGACGCGAAATAGCCCAGGCTCACGCTGCGAATTTGCGCCACCGGCCGCGCCCCCGCCGGCGGCAATGGTTGCCCTTCGATCAGGAAGCGCGACGCCTGCCGCAGACTTGACGCGAGCGGCAGCACATCGATCCCGCCGGCATTCTTCACTCCAGGCAACGCCTCGACTTTCGCAGCGAGCTCCTCGAATTGCAGCGATTGCTGCCGCCCCAATTCGTTTTGCTGTTCGTTTGAGAGCTGGCTCAATTGCGAAGCAGGAATCGCCGCCTGCGGAATCTGCATGGTCAACACATGCTCGGTGCGGAATCCCGGACTCACGCTCAGCAAGCGATGAAAGCTGCGCAACAGCAATCCCGCGCCGATCAACGGCAGTAGCGCCATGGCAATTTCCGAGATCACCAGGAAATCATGCGCGCGCCGGCTGCCGAATCCACTCGATCCTTTCGTTCCCTGCTTGATCACAGAGCCCAAATCCGCGCGCAACGTCTGCAACGCGGGCAGCAGGCCGCACGCGACGCCAGTCAGCACGCATATGCCCAGCGTGAACGCGAGCACCGGGCCATTCAGCGACACATCGCGTACCACCACCAAATCCGGCGGCAGAGCCGCTGTCAATGCCTCCAGTCCCACGCTGGCAAAAAGCACGCCCACGGCGCCGCCGATAAAAGAAAGCAGCAAACTCTCGGTAACCAGTTGCCGCACCACGCGCCAGCGATTCGCGCCCAGCGCCGTGCGCATCGCAATCTCGCGTTCGCGGCTGGTATTCCGCGCCAGCACCAGATTCACAATATTCGCGCAAGCAATCAGCAAGACCAGCCCCACGGCACCGAACAGCACGAGCAGTGTCAGACGCAACTTGGTCGCCGAAGGATCTTCGAATCGCTGCACCACCACTCCCCAGTTTTTGTGCGTGTCGGGGAAAGCCTCGAGCTCATGGTCATTCAACGATTCAATTTCCGACTGCGCTTGCGCCACGCTCACGCCCGGCTTCAACCGCGCCAGCACTGTAAAGGGATGATGCACGCGGCCGGTAAGATCATCGGGATATTGCCCGCTCGGCAGCCAAATATCCGGCCACGCTTCCAATTGAAAATCGCCCGGCAGCACGCCCACCAGCGTGAAGCGCTGCCCATCAAGCGTGATCGTCTTTCCCACCGCGCTCGCATCGCCGCCAAAGTGGCTGAGCCAAAAACGATGGCTCAGCAAAGCCACCGGTGCGCTGCCGGTCTTATTTTCTCCCGGCGAAAATGTGCGCCCAATCACCGCGCGCACTCCCAGCAGCGGAAATAATTCCGCAGTCGAGTAAGCCGCCTGAATTCTCTCGGGAGCTCCCTCGCCGGTCGTGTTAAATCCCGCCGAAATGGCCACATAAGCGCCCATATCCGAAAAGCTGCGCGCCTGTTGCCGCCAATCCTGATAATCCCCCGGCGACAACGCCAGTTGCGGCCAAACCGGTTTGTAACTGTTCGAAATTTCAACCAGATTTTCAGCGTGAGGATAAGGAAGCGGCCGCAAAAGCACGCGCTGCACCACGCTGAAGATCGCCGAGTTCGCGCCAATCCCCAGCGCCAAGGTCAAAATCGCCGTGGCCGCGAACCCCGGCGATTTCCGCAGCATCCGCAGCCCAAATTTCAAATCCTGTAAAATCCCATTGAGCATGGTTCAAGTCCCGCCCCTACTCGTAACGCAGCGCCACCATTGGATCGACTCGCATGGCCCGGCGTGCCGGCACGTAACAGGCAGCCAATGCCGCGGCCACTACTAATCCCGCCGCGATCGCGAACGAAACCGGATCCGTGGCCTTCACCTCGAACAACAAACTTCCCAGCAACCGCGTCGCCGCGAACGCTCCCAACAATCCCGACGCCGTGCCCGCCGTCACCCAAAGCAAACCTCGCCGCAACATCATGCACATCACGTCGCCCGGCTGCGCGCCAAGCGCCATGCGAATTCCAATCTCGCGTGTCTGCTGCGTTACGCTGATGGCGATCACCCCATAAATCCCAATCAGCGCCAGCAACAATCCCAACCCGGCAAACACGCTAAGCAAAATCGATCGAAATCGCGGCGTGGTGGACCACTTGTGGATCGATTCATCCATCGTTCCCGCATCCGTCAGCGGCAAGTCCGCATCGACCGATTGCACCACGTCGCGCAGCGCCGGCATCAGCGCATGCGGATCCGATTTCGTCCGGATAAAAATCGAGACGCTGCTCAAACCATTCTGTGCTGCCGGAGTATAAATTTCCGGTCGCGCCACGGCGCTGGGATTGACGTCGCGAATGTCTTTCACGATTCCGATCACTTCGAGCCAGTCCGGCTTGTCCTTTGGGTCCAAATTGAAGTTGACGCGCTTGCCGATCGCATCCGCAGTGGGCCAAAAGCCGCGCGCAAACGATTCGTTCACAATAACGACACCCGGAGATTTCGGACTATCCGCGCTCGAAAAATCGCGCCCGCGCACGAAGGGAATCCCCAGCGTCGAAAAATATCCCGGCGTTACGTACTGCGTCTCGAAGCTGGAATTTTTCCCTGAAGCATCTTTTGCGGCCCCTTCCACTTCCATGATTGAGAGCATCATCTGGCCGCCAAGCACGGGCGCGCTCCCAGCCGCTACGTGTTCAGTCGGCAAAGATTTCAGCCGCTCCATCAAGTCGCTCAAAAAGGCCCGCTGAGATTCCGGCGTGACATATTTGGCGTCCGGCAGCGACACGCGGGCGGTTAAAAGGTGATCGGTGTGGAATCCGGGCTCAACGTGCGTCAGACGCACGAAACTTTTGATCAGCAGCACCGAACTCGCCAGCAAAATCAGCGCCAGACTCACTTCCAGCATCACCAGCCCGCTGCGCATCCGTTGCCGCCCTCGCGTTCCCGTCAATCCAAATGGTCCCGACTCCTTCAATGCACCGCCAACACTCGTTCGCGAACTTTGCAGCGCCGGCGCGAGTCCAAACAGCACGGACGCGAGCACCGAAATGCCCATCGTGAATGCAAAGACCCACCGGTCCATCTGCAAATCTTTGAGGCGCGGCGTGTCGGGCGGCGCCAAATGCCGAAACGCGTCCACGCCGTACACTCCCAGCAGCCATCCCACCGCGCCGCCGATTACTGCGAGCAGGAGACTTTCGACTAGGAACTGACGCACGATTCGGCCGCGGCTTGCACCGAGCGCCGAACGAACCGCGACTTCTTTTTGCCGCGCGAGGCTTCGCGCCAGCGCCAGACTGCCCACGTTCGCGCATCCAATTAGCAAAACCAGAATCACCGCGCCCATCAGCACCAGCAAAGCCAGCCGCGAATTTCGGATCGTGTCTTCTTGCAGCGAAGTAAGAATAAACTTGATGCCTTTATCGTCGTCGGGATACTGCTTGCTGAAATTCGCGGCGAAAGAATCCATCTCCGCCTGCGCAGTTTTCAACGAGACGCCGCGCTTGATCTTCACCAGAACCGAATAGCCGTGCATGCCGTGGTCATCGCGCTCTTTCGGGGTCAACGCCAGCGGAACATAAAGTTTCGTTTCGTTGAATTGGAAGTTCGCGGGCATGACGCCGATCACCGTGTAAGGCTTGGCATCGAGGCGAATTGCACGGCCGATTACTTTGGGATCAGCACCGTAGCGGCTGCGCCAAAGTGCATCGCTGAGAATCACTACGTCGTCTTTTCCCGGCTCCAGCTCTTCGTTTGTGAAGATACGTCCGCGTGTCGGCGCCGCGCCCAGCAACGCAAAAAAGTCGGTAGTCGCTCGCACCGCATCTTCTACTTGCGGCTCGCCGTCCCCGGAAAGATTCATCTGACACCCGCGGAACATGGCAGTTCCTTCAAGCGCATGATTTTGCGCGCGGATTTCGGTGATGTCGGCAGACGAATCGCCGAGACGGAATTCCGGAAAAAAAGGCAGGATCGTGCGGAGGTTCGCCAGCCTGTCGGAATCGGGATAAGCCAGCGGCCGGAGCAGAGTGCCGTTCACCACGGTGAAGACCGCGGTATTCGCGCCAATTCCCAGCGCCAAGGTGAGGATGGCCGCAGCCGCAAACCCCGGCGATTTCCGCAGCATCCGCAGCGCAAATTTCAAATCCTGCAAAATCCCATTCAGCATGGTTCAAATCCCGCCACTACTCGTATCGCAGAGCGACCATCGGATCGACGCGCATCGCCCGCCTCGCGGGAATCACGCACGCCGCCGCAGTCACCAGGCACAACAGCACCGAAACCGCGGCCAGCGTCAGCGGGTCTGTCGGCTTCACTCCATAAAGCTGGCCTTCAATCAATCGCGTCAATGCGAATGATCCGACCAATCCGATCAAAATCCCGATCAAAGCCGGTGCCATTCCCTGCCGCAGAATCAATCCCAAAATATTTTGCGGATTCGCTCCCAGCGCCATGCGAATTCCCACTTCATGCGTGCGCTGCGCCACCGAGTAAGCCACCACGCCATAAATTCCAATCGTCGCCAGCAGCAATCCAATAAATCCGGCGATGCTCAGCATCAGCGCCGTGCCCTCAAAGCCCACCAGCGAACTCTCGATCGTTTGCCGCATCGTTTGCAGGTTGCTCACGTCCAGCGCCGGATCCATTTTGATCACCGCCGCCTGAATCGTGTTTCCCAGCGATTCCGGCGCGGTTCCCGTGCGCACAAACAAAGCAATCCGCGAGCCCTGCGACTGCTGGAAAGGCACGTAGTAATACGCCGTGGGCTTTTCCGACATCGACTGATATTTCGTGTCCGCAACTACGCCGATCACTTCATCCCACTTGTCCGTTTCGCCCTTGATGCGCTGCCCGATCGCGCTTTTTCCCGGCCAATATTTTTTCGCCAGCGTCTCGTTCACGATGGCCACGCGCGCCGCCTTCTCATCGTCCGACCAACTGAATTCCCGCCCGTCACGCAGCGGCAATCCGAGCGTTTGGAAAAATCCCGGCGAGATCATGTCGAAGCCCATGGTCATCGATTCTTCTTTAAGCGGCTGGTAACCATCGATCGTGACAGTCGTCGAATAGGTGTTTTGCTGCGCCACAGGCCCGGCCTGCGCCACTCCCGCAGACTGCACTCCCGGTACCGAGTCAACGGTATCGATGAGCTGGCGCAAGAAAGTTTTCACGCGAGCGGCGTCATAACCAGCCGGTGAGGTATCCACGGAGATTGACAAAATATCATTCGGCTTGAATCCCAAATTCGTGGCGCGCGCCGCCAGCACGCTGCGCAGCAGCAATCCCGATCCCACTAGCAATACCAACGACACGGCCACCTGCACGACCACAAGCCCCGCACGCAGCGGAGACTTCCTCGAGCGCCGCCCGCCTTCTTCTCCCTTCAGCGCCGGAACCAAATCCACTCGCGAGGCCATCAGCGACGGCGCGAGCCCGAACAAAATTCCCGCGAGCGTAGCCACCACCAGCGTGAACGCGAATACTTCCGCATCCAGCCGCGCATCGAGACTCAACGGCACTCCAAACATTTTCGGCGGGTGCGCCATGAAATTCGTCACCCACGCAGCCAGCAGCAACCCCACCGTTCCGCCCACCAACGACATCAGTACGCTCTCGCTCAGCAATTGCCGGATCAAGCGCCCGCGCCCTGCTCCGAGCGCCACGCGAATCGCCACTTCCGTCCGCCGCGCCGTCGAGCGCGCGATCAATAATCCCGCCACGTTCGCGCACGCGATCAGCAACACAAACGCCACCGTCGCCGAAAGCATTGCCACCACCGGCACCAGCGATGGCGCAGCTCCAAATGGCGTCTTCCACATTGGATCGACGGCGGCTGTGTCAGTTAGTGAGTCTTGCCGGTCCGGCTTCGACTTGTTGAACGCCTGCAACCTCACGGTCATGGCGGCCTGTGCCGTGGCCAGCGACATTCCCGGCTTCAATCTTCCAAACGCAAAGAGCCAGTTGGCCCCCGATTGCTCCAAAATATTTCCCCCGGCGACTTCGACTGGGAGGACCACAGGCTGCATCATTGCGGGAACGTACAACTGCGAGGGCACTCCCACATTCGCGCCGTGAAAATCCTCCGGCATCACGCCGATGACGGTAAAGAGGCGGCCGGAAATCGCCATGCTGCGTCCGATCGCCGAAGGATCGGCGCCAAACTCGGTCTTCCACAGATTGTGGCTGATCACCACCAGAGGATCTCCCGACGGCACTTTGTCGTCGTCAGGAGTAAGCGTCCGGCCCAGCGCCGCGTGCACGCCTAGCGCGTCAAAATAATTTCCGGTCACGATTTCGCCCTGCGTCTGTTTCGTTTCGTTGCGGATTTTCACCGCGAAGTTGATAGGGCAGTCGGCTGCCAGCGCTTGCATCACGTCGTTCTTATCGCGCAATTCCCGATAAACAGGATAAGAAGCCGGGAAAACATCGCCCGTCACTTGCCGGATTCCGACGGACACAATTTTGTCCGAATGCGCCACGCCCGAGAGTGGCTGAAGGATCACCGCTTTCACAATGCTGAAGATCGCGGTATTCGCGCCAATGCCCAACGCCAGCGTGAGAATCGCGACAACCGTAAATCCCGGCGATTTTCGCAACATGCGCACGGCAAACTTAACGTCCTGCATCAAAGCGCCCATCGAGACCTCCGCGCTCCACTCCGAACGTAGGGCCCGCGCTTTATGCCGGGCCTCTTCGTGCAAGATCGCGCCACGACCACAATCGCGCCAAACACCGGGGCCGAACTGCGGGAGGGCTAAAGCACCCTCCCCTACAAAATCTACTCGTACCGCAGCGCCACCATCGGATCCACTCGCATGGCGCGGCGCGCGGGCAGATACGCCGCTAGCGCGGCGACGAACGTCACCCCCAGTGCTACGGCCACGAATGTGAGCGGATCACTGGCGCTCACGCCGAAAAGCAAATTGCTCATCGCGCGCGTTACCAGCAGAGCTACGGCCGCGCCGGCCACCGCGCCGAAAATCGCAAGTTGCAATCCTTTGCCCACCACCAGGCGCAGCACGTGGCCTTTCTGTGCGCCGAGCGCTACGCGGATTCCAATTTCGCGGAAACGCTGGCTCACGCTGTAGGAAAGAACGCCGTAAATTCCCAGCGCGGCCAGCAGCAGGCCGAGCGCGCCCAGCACCGACGCGAGCGACGCTGCGGTGCGATTCGCGAACATCGAAGTGCGCAGCAGCGCCGCGAGATCATCGGCCTCGAGCGGCTGCACTTTCGAGTCGAGCGACATCGCCGCGCTGCGCACGCCGTTCACCACCGTCGCCGTCGGCAATTGCGAGCGCACGATTATGTTTGCGTCGGTGCCGTGCGTTTGCAGCACCGGAAAGTAAAGGAACGACTGCGGCGGCTCATTGATGCGGTGATATTTGATATCGCGCGCGACGCCGACGACCGTCCGCCAGTCGTCCCAAATGCGCACGCGATGCCCGGTCGCGTCCTGCCCCGGCCAGAACCGCTTGGCCATGGTCTCGTTCACGATCACCACTTTGGGCGCGCCGGCGCGATCTTGTTCCGAAAAATCGCGGCCCGAAATCAACGGAATTTGCAGCGTGTGCAGATAATCGCTGCCCACCATGTTGAGATCGATATTCATGTCCTCACCCTGCGTCGGCGTGTACGCCTCAACTTCCACGGGCGAATAGCTGCGTCCGGTAAACCAGAGCGGAACAAATCTTTCGAGGCTCGCGGATTCGACGCCGGGGAGCGTTCGGATTTTCTCGAGCAGCCGGCCGTAATAGAGAGTTGCTTCCTCGCCGGTGTAGCCGCTCGTTCGCAAATCGAAGGCGGCGAGAGCGACATGACTGGTGTTGAAACCCGGGCCGGCCGCTTCCGCATTGCGCATGGAGCGCAGCAGCAACCCCGCGCAAACGAGAAGTACCGTGGCGAACACAACTTCGGCAATCACCAGCGCGTCGCGCAGGCGATGCGTTGCCGCCCGAGTGCCGGCCGAAAACGCCGCCGACTTCAGCGAGTCATTTAAATTCGTCCGCGAGCCGCGCCACGCAGGCACCATCCCGAAGATAATCCCGGTGGCAATCGAAAGTAGTAGCGTGAACGCCAGCACGGTTTTATCCACGCCGAGCGTGAGGCCGATCGGCAAGTGCTTCGTCGCCGGCGTGAAGAACGACAGTAGATTCGCGCCCCACAGCGCGAGCAAAATGCCGCCAATTCCACCGGCAAAAGCCAACACCGCGCTTTCCGACAGCATTTGCCGGATCAGGCGATTGCGGCTCGCGCCCATCGCCGCGCGAATCGCGATTTCGCGCTCGCGCACCGTCGCCCGCGCCAACAGCAAATTCGCCACGTTGACGCAGGCAATCAGCAGCACCAGCGACGCGATCACCATCAAAAATCCCAGCACGCTGCGCAGAAAATCCTGCACGCCGTAGTGCGCTTTCCACACTGGTGCGACGAACACGCCCACGTTCTGGCTCGTGTTCGGATATTCCGCGGCAAGGTTCGCAGCCAGCGGCGCAAGATCGGCCTGCGCCTGCGCGATGCTCACGCCCGGCTTCAACCGCCCCATGATGTGCACGAAGGTCGGGTTGCGTGTTTCGATGTCCTCGAACGGCA
>Ga0209773_10000891_pt1 | contig 10093 bp, 13 predicted proteins | sample BogFormECP14_OM1_FD_188244 | JGI IMG/M metagenome (GOLD analysis project Ga0209773, IMG submission 188244) | Bog forest soil microbial communities from Calvert Island, British Columbia, Canada - ECP14_OM1 (SPAdes) (version 2) | ecosystem: Environmental > Aquatic > Freshwater > Wetlands > Bog ... | reverse complement strand
TTCAGCGGGGGGTGGGAGGGGGGCTCTGCTTCTTCATCCCCATCCGATGGCGAAGAGGATTCCTGGTCGAAGGATAAGGGTTCATAATCCGATGACGAGGGAGTGTCATAGGGCCGGTCATCTGCTTCAGACGAGATCGCGTCCTCGAAAGGAAGGGCCGCGAGCAGGGCATCATTCCCTGATGCGCAGCTGCGACGGGGGCGTTTGGAAGGACCAGGCTGAGAGGGGGGGACGGAGCCGATGCTTTCGCGGGCTCGCTTGGCCCGTCTCTGCTTGCCGCTGAGTCTAGCTGGCACGGGTGGTTCTGGTGCAGTGGTCATTGGTTCTCTCCTGAACAGAAATGATGGCGAGAAACACTGTGGGTTCAAAGAACGCTATAGCGTTTCGTTGAGCACCGTGCAGCCGCTGCGTTTCAGAGTAGTAGTGAGCGGCTAGTTGTGCTTTGTTTAGAACGATGCATTTGAGCAGCGCAAGGATCCGCGGGACTCGGCCCAAAGGCCCAATAAAGTAAATTGGCAGGCGCGAGCGCGTGCATGAAAACTGGACTATACACGAGCGTGGAACGGAATGCAATGCAAAAAAAAGCAAATCGGCCGGGAAGGGGAAGACGTAAATTTATAAGGCGTCCGTGCCGTTCAAGCGATGAAAGTTGCCGCGGGCAGCCGTACAATTAAAGACGAGAGCTACGTAAGGGCAATTCCTATAACGGAGGCATCGCGCGATTCTTCAGAGGGGAGGGATTGCTGGTCGGGAGCGTTTGCCCTTTCATGTTCCTCCAGATAGTATTGGACGTATTCTGCAGCAAATTCACTGAATTCCTGGCGCTCCGCATTGGAAAAATCCCTCAGTGCTTCCCCTGCGAGGGCTTGAAGGGCGTCAGCAGCATAGGATGCTTGACCGTCATATTCGTCCTGCTTATCCGTAAGGAATGAGGAGAAAAGGGCGATGAAAAGAAGTGAGTAAAGCGGACGCCCTTGGAGCCGTTGTGCGCCTGCTACGGATGCGATGTGCCATTTGAGAAGGGCATGCGCTGACGTGACCCGATCTTGGTCGTGGTTTGCATTGCCCCTTTGTCTTGAAAAAGAGCAGTACTCCATCAGGCCGCTGAGAATTCGCTCTAGGTGCGCGGTGGAATCGAAATGAGCGCCTTCCATCACGCAAGGCGAAGGTTTTCCATTCAAGTGCACAGTAGCGACTGCACATCGCGTTGCGCTAGGCATAATGCTGATGGAATTGCTTTAGTAGGGAGACGCTTCATCTACTGGTTGGAACCACCCACAAGATATCCCCAGGATTTAGTAGCACTGCGCCATGAAGAAGCGTAGGATCTCGAAGAAGCTCCCAGCTATCGCGTAGATGACGTAGCGTTGATGGCTTCGTCGTTTTGGGCACGCCAAAAACTACTAGCTTTTGTCCATGCATAACGTGCAACATTGTGAAGAACCCACTGGCGTTGAGACGCGGCGGTTCCAACGTTCCGTCCGCAGAAATAACGCAGAAGGTAAATGACACGTGAGGGGCCACTTTCTCCAGCACCGGATGTGCCAAGTGCTCTAGCTTTCCTCTGCCACGCACCATCATCTCATGAGAGAAAGCTAGACCCTCATCAGCCACGAGTCTGCAAACATTCCTCATCAGACGCGATAGAAAAGAGAGGCAATGAGTGAGAAACCAACCGGTAGATCTCATCAGCGTAGCGAGTCATGCGTGATGATGGGATGGCAAGACTGTTGAGACACCGACTCCGAGAGGGCTCGCAGACCTCGGTGACCAATCTCGCCAAGCTCATTGTGATGCGCGCAGACTCCATACCAGCTGGATGCTTTCCGAGATCTCGATAAACCAGGGGTATCGTGAATCTCACGGGCGCCGGAGGAATTATCGAATGCTCACTTTCTACTTCAACTTTGACGTTGGGGTCTAGATGATGGACGCCCAACAGGTACTGCGAAGCAAACTCACGCTGCAGCACCTGACCACTCATGCGCAGGTCCTGTGGCATTCGCGCCAAATCTGTAGGGTTCATGCGCCTCACCACTCGCTGAATCATCTCTCCCCGCAGCTCGTCCACCTCAGACGTATCCGCGCTGAATAGAGAGGAGCCATCTCCCTCCTACAGAAAACTCCCTTCACAACGGAGAGCAGAATGAATAAAATAAAATAAAATAAACGAACCAATTCCCCTAGGTTCCACGGCCAACTATTAAACAGCTGACGAACGTAGTACATCACGTAAACTCCGCAGGATACTGCATTTTTCTGAATAGGGAGCTGTTTTTAATCCCTGGTTAGAGCCCTGGCGAATGTGAATCAATATTAAACAACGCGCTTTGATGGTGATGATGGGATTGTGAGACCGTTCCAGATCCAGTTCTTCTAACCCACAGAATTGTTTGTCAGAGCTAATAACACTTAGAACACGAAGGATGATGTGGATGTCATGTTGCTTGGTGTCTCTCAACCCCCGTTGTAGGGAACAAAAGACGTAAATGCGAGGCAGAACGCCCAATGACGCTTGGAAAGGTTCCCCTGGTGCAGAGTTGGGCGCACGGTCAATGACGACCAACTGAAAGTGTTCGATGCTGGCAATAAATCGGTAAGCTTCATAAGCCTTACTCAGACGCATGAACACCCACACGTCGTCAAACACAGGCCAAATTATATACCGCGAGTCGGATAGGAGCTTCCCAACCGTTGCCGCAAGCCGTGACCGAGAAAGTTCCAGTTGCATAGGACTAACGTCGCTTTCCCCAACAGGCCATGCATCCCGCTGTTGTGGAGGAAAATCGTTGGCGTCTGGTCCCTGGTCCCCTGACGGCGCATAGATTGGTCGTGGATGCAAAGGGCCAGTATCTTTTTTGTTCTGGTTTGATTTCGTCCAGGATTCCCAATTCCTCAGAAGTCGGAGAGCGCCTTCAGAAGACTTGAGAATTCGGACCGTATTGACCGCTTTTGGGTTCCTAATGACGAGTTCTTCATAAAGGTCACTGTGAAAGCGTTTGGCAGCCATTCTCTGGTTCGTCAGGATTGCGCCAACTTACTGAATCGCAAATTCCACCATATCTAACTCCCAGCGCGCAGTTTTTGATGTGAGAAGTTTGATATGGCTTTCTTGAATGATTGTCTTCGTATGATGCTGATCGGGGGCAATGGCAGCCAGAATATTTGTGCTAAGAAGGCTCGTTAACAATCAGCAACGAAAAAGCTAGTCGGGATTTACAACGATGTGGGAGAAGAATTGGCAAGCGGTATGCTGGATGAATGACGTCTGGTTAGAGGTTGCTATTGGATTGATAGTGCGGGTCCACTCACAATCTTCCATTGGCGTCTTGCATCTCGCAGTCCTGATCTTCGGAGATCACTGGACTAAAGACCCCATCAGGCTTCCTCTTAATAATGTAGTCGTCGTGTTGACTTTACCTAGACTCCTCTTCGCGCAAGTCGGCGGCGATGACCAGCGGTCTCTCGATCAAGCGATTCCGACCGGCATGGTGAAGGGAAAAGAAATCCTTTCGACTGACGTATTGAAGGCCATTGTCGCTATTTCGCACCTGCTCGCATATCGTTCTCATGCTTTCGAAGTCATCCACCGTTCGACCGGCCTGTGAAATGGGCGGTCCATGACGATCAACATAGACGAAGGCATATGGCCATATGGATACGTACTGGATCGCGCGTCGGGAAGATGATCTTGCAGTTCGTAAGCCACGCGTGGCCATTTTCGCCAACTTTTACTGTGGGAACTACCTCTTCCAGGGCACCCACCACAGTGCTTGAGGGAGGTTGGACGGATAGGATCTCAACGTCGGATTCAGATTCCGCCTCTGAGAGCCGGTTTCCATCGGCAATATTCGTGTTGCGTTCAGTAGCTGACGTGTTGGAAATGACCGCCGGCTTGATGAAATCCTTCACCGAGTCTAGGTGTTGAGTCATTGCATCAACGAATTGAGTAGAAACTCCGACCGCCTCGTTTGATACTTGCAATTCTAGATAGACGGATGGCTTGGTTCTAGGTGATACAGAAGGACGTCACCGGAACTCACCCATTAACGGTTTCCCATTGGGTTGATTCCTCAGGGCGTTTTGGGCCATGGCTGTGCCTCCAGATGTCGAAGGGATTGCGTTCGCCTCGACCATAGGTGATGAAGTTTGCAAACCGGTCTCGTCTTTCCGTCCGTCATCATTCCCATCTTTCTCCTCCTCACTGACCTCTAATTTACGCAATTTTATGGCCTTCCAGGCCTGAGTGGTCCGCGATTTTCTCCTATTTCGGGCGATCTTGATCGTTGACCAGGGGTGCCCTCGAGTCCTTGGTAGCGGGGAGGGGGGGGTCGGGAAGACGGGAGAAGGGGACGCTTGGCGTGATTCGTTGGAAATGTCGGAGCTGGAAGTGCTGCGCTTTCGCTTACTTGGGGATCGCTGAGGGGCTGCTGTAGGTGCTGACGTCGCATCATCCGAACCCAGGAGATTACCCGATATCTCCACAAAAACCGACGAGCGTCGCGACGGCATCCCTGCAGGCTGGAGAAGAGGGATTGGCAGAATATCAGCGTTGGGGACGTCTTGAAGCTTAGGGGTCGTGTGAGGAGGATCTGAATGGAAGCGAAGTCGAAGTCGTGGTTGAGGTGGAGGTCGCTCAGGTTCCATGGAGGCTGAGCGCTCCAATTGGCGGGAGGTTGTGATACGAGCCTGCGCCTCATTATTAAGACCGGTGACGTCGGCATCATGATCCACAAGCTGGGAGTCTCGCAGTACGTCATGACTGAACTCCTGTTGGATCGTGTGGCCGCTGCAGGCCCCAGGAGTTGCGGAAGGCGACCTGACGAGGGCGCCGGTGAGGAATGGCTTCGTTGTCTCCTGAGAAGGGGAGTGATGTGCCTCTTGAGGCATAACGGCTGCAGGATCGACCGTGGGAGCGTCTTCCAGAATGCGAGATCTTTGAATTTTACTCCTGGATTCAGGACTAGTCCCCGGAGTGAATCCTGTTGGAGGGAGAGGGAAGGGCGACATTGGGAAGTCAGGGGAGAGAATGAGCTTTTCATGAAACGACGTCGTGAAAGAGGAGCCCGACAGGACCATAGTTCGCTGAGAATCGTTCATGCTAGCACTAAAGAAACGATCTGATCCCGGGGAAGAAGGGCTTTGAGGTGGATCGATGGGGCCTGTTTCGGCAGGCAGTAACAAGTGCTGCTGCGTGGGAGAAAGCGGGCGAGGGAACTGCGTGGGCAGGGCGAGGCCCGCGGAGCCTTCGGCTGAGGTTGCAGCAGGGCCACAATGCTCTGGGTCTGAATTCTCATCAGCTTCCATTCTAATCATCTGGGACGGCAGGTCTTGAACAATTGGAGGGGCTCTATTCGTCCATTTAAACGAGCTGGACATGGCTGAAAGCATGTTAGTATCAAGGGTTCGAATCACTTCAAGCCAAACTCCGTTCTCATCATCCTCGGCGCTTGAAGAGGGGGTTGGGCTGATGGAGGATTTTGGGTTCGTAGCGCCTTCTTTTTGAAAAGCGAGCCAAATCATTAAGTCCATGAATTTGGCAAAGAAATCGATGGCGCCAGTGTCAGCATTGCCATTCACACAGAGCGGGAGGCACCCAAAATTTACGAACTGAAGGGCGCCTAAGAGTCAGTCGGAATGGCTTACGGATTTAGGCATTGACGAACTTTGTAGACGGTTGGTGAATGAAGATGGTTGCTACCCTCAAATTGTGATTTGAGAAAGATGATCATAGGAGATATGAGGTCCATGGCGAACGCTCGGGTGTCCATATTCAAGTGATAGGTGGGCCTGAAAGACGCACTCTGTGGGAGAGAATCAGCTCTGGGACCAGTGCGATATGCATTGACAACCCACGTCGTTCATCGCATTTTTCAACTCTTGAAGACGAGCAGCCTTTTTTGCCAGATTCGTTCTGTGAGGGTGCGTGGCGTCTTCAGTGATCGGGAGAGCGATCTCCTGAAAATATTCCTGGCTGAATTTGGAAGGTGGATCCTGGGGAGGAGCGTCACCGGGGCTGTCAACGCCAGCGCAGTCCAGAAGTGCAGACGGGGGGTTGATGGTGCCGAGCTTTGATTTGGCTTTTCCTTTTCGAGTTTTGGATGGGCGCGGGGTTTCAAGGCTGATAAACGGCGACTGAAATACTGGAATCCCGTCTGCAGTTGATGGGAGCCGATATCGACGGAAGTAGAAACAGGTTTTCGCTAAGGGTGCAGCGTAGCGAAGAACAGGAGCATAGACTTCGGTTGTGTAGTATGGTTGGTAAGGATAGAGATTATCGTAGGGAGACGGACGAGGCGTGAGCATGGAGACGGTGGCGAATATCCCCGTTATGTCGTTTAGAAGCGCGTAAGCCTCTAATCGATCGCCAAACCACGCAGCTTCAGATCTCTTGTTTTGCATGACTGATCGGGGGCCAGCTTCTGGGCGTAGCCACAATGAAAGACCAGCGAAACTTGGGTCCTGAGGGGCGAGCTGAGTAACGAGGTACAAGACACGACGGCTAGCAGCGCATAAGAGATCGCGCTTTATCGCAGCATTCACGACAGCGCCGGCTGGTTTCACCAATACTGCGGCATCCCAGGCGGCCAGGACCCGCGCTTCGAAGCCAGCGCCCTCCCCCTCGCCGCACAAAGGGAAGAGTGGGTTGTAGAGGACGTACACCATCATAAATCGAGCGAATTGGTCAGACTGCTGCTCGACGCGGGCATTGATGGCTTCCATGGCAGGAAGTAGCCTGCTTTCGTCTATGGAAGACATCCAGTCGTCGATTTCTCCACCGCGTTTGGAGGGGTTCGAGAACGACTAGGAAACGCGATCAAAAGGGTATTGAAATGAGCATAAAAAAAGAATGAAATTAACGTAGATGGGAGCACCATTATGAATCAAAACCTCTGAGCTATGCCAACGGCTGTGGAACGGGACGGCACGCCTACACATGCATCAACAAGCTCGTATTCTGCCTGGATAGAGCGAGTGTATAAAAAGAAAGAGAAATCACCGCGTAAAAGCACTGTGTAGTTGAACCCGGTCCACCTAGTCTGACAATGTTCAGCGTACTCGCGTGTCGTTAGACCTGGCCCAAAGGAGTGACTAGCGCTCGTAGTTGGATGTTGCTGCAGGCCCTAGTTGGTTCAGAGCACCGAATGAAGCCTTATGGACTCGACTTGAACAGGGTACGGAAGCTTATCTCGTTAGATGGGCAGTCCGGTCAGGCTACACAGAGCTACTAGTACTACCATCTTATTTAATATTAATTTTAATCTGAATCGACGTTAGAAATTTGACGTTTCCAATTATATAGCGCTTGTGTGCCCAGGCTAAAGACGGGAACTGGCTGCACGGATGTCATTGCATTCCGGGCTCCTGGGTGGATTTCCGGCGAATTTTGGAGGCTGATGATCTTGCTCCGCATGCGCGAGAGCAGAAAAAATGGAAAAACCGACTGCGATGGCCGCAAGCAGGAACGCCATCGCATTCTAGACTCGAAGTCAGCGTCGTACGGGCGTGGTGGCAGAGCAATTTCAACAGGCGTCTAAGGGAGCGGCCAAGGTTTCCACTTGCTGTTGGACATGAAACTCAGTGTCAGTAGAGAGTCGCCGCTTGGGTGAGAATCGTGTTACTGGCAAATATGGGAATGCATGGGTCGAAGCAAGCTTGCCTTCACTAATCACTGATAATTTCTGCATTTCATTGGTTCATTGGTAGGCCTTGGCGGGGTGGACGCGAACATATACTGGTGTTGCCGCGACCCGGCCCTCCCTCCAGTCCACCCGGGTCGTGAAGCTGGGTCAATGGATCGACCCTCGACCTCCACCGGTGAAAATCCTGGGTCGATACGCAAATGTACCAATCTTCGACCCAGAGTCGACCGAACGACGTAGGGATCCGATGTGTGCCGTCAACCTGGAAACTCAGCTTCCGCATGCTCTACGCATCAAGCTTCAGAGCGCACATGTTTCCACGCTGAATCATTTGAAAGATTTCACGTACGCATATAAATCTTTCCACCAGCCATCACCAGCAGTCCACTCAGGCTTTGGTCTCTTCGACTCCAGTTCCTTCTGTTGAATCGGCGGATGACGTGGCGAACCAATCATATCACCAATCCAAGTCATTTCACGTCAAGCTGCGCGTCTGCATTGACGACCAAGCTGCCTGAAATGCAGGCGATTGACGAGAAACGTGATAATCGATCGCCCAGAAAAGGGCGTATTTTGACGTAATATTGCCTGAATTCACAAACCTTTCATAGAGGGACTCAGTGGACGGATGAGGACTCACTTCGCCCCCCAAAAAAGCAACGGGCGAAGACTTCGGGCTGATGATTTGGGCTGATGATTAGAGGGTGCCACAGACTGGCCCCGACTTCTCACTATATCACCCAGAGTGCTCATGAAACTCCTGGCTTACAATATTGTGGGCGTGCGTAGACCATCATTCTGGGTCAACTGTGCGGCTTTTAATCGCAAGATAATTATAAGTGACTGCAGGAGTTGCTAGACGTCATAGTGGGCCCGTGATCACCTTTGTACATGTACAAAAGCCATCACGTGACCTCAGTAGTGATACGAGTGATGAAATCCGAAGCGCGAATGACCGCGTGGTGCTACCTCTCTACCTCTCTTCCTCCCTGTTACATTTTTAGCCTCTCAAGTCATCGAGGGCATTCCCAATCTACAACGCTACATGCAACGCTCGCTTCCATTTTTCCCTCCTGCTTCCTTTTGACTTTTCCTCCTTCCGCCTTCCTCCAGTCGAGCTAGATTCCTCAAAGGCGCCGTGGTCATAACGGTCAGTGGAAGAAAGGAATAAACATAGATATAAGCCAACTGAAACGCCCAACCCCCAGAAAAAAAGAAAAAAGGGGGGTTGGCGGAGAATTCTCACCTGACCACAGCACCCGAGGGGTTCACTGCCGTGGGAGGCGCTTCCGTGTTGGTCACCGTTGGCTGGCGGGTTTGAGTGGGACCGGCTTTCTGGGAATGCACTGGGCGATGAGGCGCCTTGGGCCTAAAAACAATAAAATTGAATGCAGCGCCCCGCATTGGATTCGCAGTGAAAAAAAAAGAACCTCACGAATGCCCCTGTGATGCGCGGGAGTGTGCTAGATGGTGCCCCCTGTTTCATCGACTGACTCTCGAGATGTGGGGCTGCGTAACACGCTCACTGTCGAGGCGAGGCGAGGCCCCGAGCCAAGACCAGTCAACGTCATGGGGCCTAAAAAAAACGAAAACGGACGGACCAGAGGAAACTGCGGCGAGACCCACAATGATTACACTGGAAGATATTCCCCCTGCGGAGCGAGCTAGAGAGGAAGGAGGGATGGGAGAAACGGTCAACCATACAAATGAGGGTGACGAGGCGGTGACAGGGGAGGAGTGAGGGCTAACCCATTGAGAGGACCAGGAATGGCGAGGACGCGAGCACAGATGATGGGAAACGACCAGGGCGAACCTATGAAAGACCGTGGCAGCGACGATGATAACACCAGACGAGGTCAGGGCGAGAGAAGGCAAAAAAATGACTCACCAGGCGATGAACGAAGCCCGCGCCAGCGAAGTCAGTTCAACCAAAACCCAGTGAAGTTAGTCCAGCGGAATCCGTGTTCAGACCACGCAGCCCGTGCACAGGTCGCGTCAGTCGTACTGGATGCGTCGCTGGGGAAGAGGGAGCCGCTTGCCAGTGTACTAGTATTTATAGTATTTCTTCCAGTTCCCACGCGGGCCGGCGTCAAGCCACCAACTCACAAAGCGTGCTGTAATTCTGATATATCATTGATGAATGACAGTGATATATCGAATTACTGTAGCTACAATACATCCTGATATATCCGATACATCTGATACATCCGCTCTGCACAACACATCCACTATGCGCGATACATCTGTAATCATGAGCATCCCTACCGTCGTTGCAACATCCCGCCTTCTTCGTAAGTGGTCGCGTATGATGCTCTGTCCCACGCGTCGTCGTGTCGTCATCGTCGTTGTCGTGGTAGGTGACTCACCGATAATGTAGAGTACTTACCATTAATTCACTAGTCTTGCATCTTGTGTCGCATCGTCGTCGTTAAATGTTGATTTGTCTTGGA
>Ga0209773_10000890_pt1 | contig 10094 bp, 14 predicted proteins | sample BogFormECP14_OM1_FD_188244 | JGI IMG/M metagenome (GOLD analysis project Ga0209773, IMG submission 188244) | Bog forest soil microbial communities from Calvert Island, British Columbia, Canada - ECP14_OM1 (SPAdes) (version 2) | ecosystem: Environmental > Aquatic > Freshwater > Wetlands > Bog ... | reverse complement strand
AAATCCTGCGCCTGTCCCGCTTTCGATAGCAGGTCCGCCATCGCTCCCCACTTCACTACCCACGCAAGATCATCCGGCACTCCGATTGGATTCTGTCCTGGCGAAATGATGTAGAAGGACATCGCCATCGAAGCCCAAATGCTGAAAGACTGTGAGAAATTCAGAGGGTTCGGTCCAGCCGCAGAAGCGAGTAGATATTCCGCTCCTCCAGCCAGGTCTCCGCCTCCCACTCCTCCCGCCGATGGCGTCCAAGGGGCGTTCGCGTTGAAGATGCTTCCCCCCGGCGAGCAGGCACCGTAAATAAGTTCTCCGGCGTTTGCCGGAGTAATTGCCGGGGTGTTGACCGTCGTTCCTGTTCCCGTTCCTGTCGCATCTGTGTCGAAGACTTGTGTCCCTGCGGAGATAGAAAACTCTTCTCCGTAGATTTGCGCGGTTGTCGTGACCAGAGAAAATGTCGCGATGATAGATTGGCTCGCGTTGGTCGGTGCGCTCAGAAGATAAGCCATCCAAGTGTACGCTCCCGAAGATGCCGACGGAGAATTGGGCGTTACCTGATACACGTTTCCATTCGCATCCTTCACGGAAATAAGTACTCCCGCCGTCGGCCCCACTTGGTCCGCGAGTATTGCGACGCAAACCAAGTTCCCGGCCTTCGGAACCGCTGGCAACTGCACCGAAACTGATGCGGAGTTGTTTGAATTTCCTACGTTTCCTTGCACATGAGCGAAGGTTCCGGTGGACAGGCCGGCACCTACTGTTCCGCCGCTCAAGACGGCGAGCAGTTTGAGTGTCCCAGGATTCAGCGGTGGAGGAATCATATCCACCGTTACCGGCGGGTCAGTCGCCACCGAATATTCGATCGGCGGGTCCTGCGGCTGGAGCGCCCAGTTCTGTTTGAACGCTTGCGCGCCGAACTGACTCGACCGCCACAGGTTCGTCAGCACTCCGTAAGGTCCGTTGAAGGGTCCTGCGCCGAAGGCTCCTACTCCGAATGGCGTACCTCCGGGAGAGAGCCACGCGCACCGGCGGATGTTGATTACATTGTCGGGAAGCGCGACGCGCGATTCCGGCGGCGATGGATTTGGCACCGAAACCTGACTCAAGACCATGCCCGTCTCAAGCAAAAACTGGTCGCGCCGTCTCTGGAGCGCCTGGGTGATGTCGTCCAGGGTAAACATATTCGTACCCTGATACACGCCAGCGCTGGTGAGTTGCGCTTCGATGAGTTGGTAGAGCATCACGGAAACAAGCTGCGAACCAGTAACCGTGAAAGGGATTTGGCTTCCGGCCTGTTTGGTTAAATCGTAGAAAGAAGTATTCAGGGCGGTGTTGAAAATCATCCGGTTGCGCCAGTAGCCGGCCATTGACTGCCAGGTGCGGAGTGCTTCCTGAATGTAGGCGGTCAGTTCAGGGGTGGTCCAATAGACGTTCGATTCGTCGTCCAGCCGTTCGGACAACTGCGTGAGCATCGTTGCGAGGTTGATATAAGCATACGCCATGTGTCCTCACGCTGGTTTGCAGAACGTCAGCGCTCCCAATTTTACCGTGATCGTCACGGGTCCCCACTCCTCTTCGGGAGGTTCTGTCAGTGGCGGGGAGAAATAAAATGTCGCTCCTCCGGTCGGGTCTGCCGCGGGCTCGGTTCCAAACACCGCATCCACCGCCTGACAACATACAGGAAAAGCCACGTCATTCGACTCCGGCCACTTTACCAGGTTCGGGTCACCCGGCGCCGTCATGCTGCTGAATTGGCGTCTCTGTGTCACGACGTAAACCAAATCATGCTCCGGAGTGATGCGATTCCGCATCACACAAAGAGCCCCCAGCATCGCGGAGTAGGGCTGGTTCTGCGCTTCTCGCCACAAACACTCTGCAGCGAGCACTAGCGGATAATTATCGAGTGTGCTCATTGGTCCGGCTCAGACGGAGAATTTGCGTTGCAGTGAGCCGAATCCTTGGAGCACAGGTACATATCGATGCTTCCTAGCTTTTTCTGCACGTCTATGTTGCGTCGCTTGTTCTCGCCCCTCATTTCCTTGATGTCGTTGGAGATTTCTCCAATCTGGCTCGTGTGCGCGGACAATTGATCGGTAATTTTGGCGTAAAACATCCCCAGGCTCACCAGAAAAACAATGATCTTGAGCCATTCGTTTAGCGCTCCTGGGAACTTGAAACCGTTCCCCGTAGGGTCTGCCACAAGGGGCTCCTGTTAGAGTTATTTACCAGTCAGACTTACCGCTTGCGTTGCGGTGAAACGACCATAGATGGTGACAACCGTGCCGGCGGCACCGACGATCCATTGAGCGATCGTTGCGCTGTTGGCCGACGTGATTCCCAGCTTTGCCGCAACCGATGGAGCAGCGATGCCGAAGGCGGTAAGGATGCTTCCCCAAAAAGTCACCGAACTGAAAATGCTCTTTACTGCTGTGTTGTTGAACGTCATCACTTCCTCCTAGTAAATTTGTCTGCGATTAACCTGCGGCGACGTGAGAGCCACGCTGGAAAGGGCGATTCCCACGACGGCCCACGGCCCGGTGTTGCTGACCGTAAAGTTTGCCGGGTAAGAACCTGCGGCACCGGCAGTTTGGTGCTCCGCTGCCGCGGTGACGTAGGTGTTCACTGCGGATTCGATGTAGTTGTAGTTTTCGTCTTGGGTGTATCCTGCGCCTACGGCCAGAGTTTGTGCGTTGTTCGCGGCGGACCCGATGGCAAGCAGAAGGTCGCCCGTAGCGGTAGTGCTGAAATTGCCGCCGGAAATCGCTCCGGTTCCGCTGCTGGTGTTTCCTACCGATGAATCCACGACTGCCGCGCCGGTGCTGGTGAATTGATTCGAAAGACCAGACCATTGTTCGACCACGATGGATGCGCCGATGGCGAACTGGGTGGGGTTGACGGTGAACGTGTCGGAACCGGAATGCGTTCCGGTCACGCAAGCGGACATGCCTGCGGTGATTTGAAACAACGTGGAATTGGGATCGGTGAATGCTTCGGAATACTGAAAATTTCCGGGCGAACACCACCACCCGTTCGCATCGAAAGTGTTGTAAGCGGCAAAGACCGTGCCCATCACTATCAGCATTTGATTCGGCTGCACTGTAATCGTGCAGGCTGCGCCGGCGGACGTGCTTTTCGCCGTGCACAGTGCGGTCTGAACGATTTGCGCGCGGCAGGCGGTGGCCAGAAACAAAAGCGCGAGGATGGGAAGGACTTTTCGCATCGCTAGTTCACCGTGAAGTGAATCGCGATGGACATGCGTTTGGCTACTCCGTCCACCGTTCCGGAAAGCAGTTCGATCCAGTCACCGGGCAGAAGCGCGGTGTTTTGCAGGGTGGCGGTGCAGGAAGTGAAAGTATCGAGTCCCGCTGATCCCGTGGTATTCGCGCAGGAAGTAGCTCCGCTTGTTCCCGGCGTGAGCGAAGCGCTAATCAGTTGACTGACTGTTTCGTTGGCGCCTGGGACGCAGGGAGCGGACGTGCAATGCCGCTTGGCTACGATCACGCTGGGCTGGCCGGCGTTCGCAGCGACGTCGATTTCGTACACCGTCGCGTTTTCTCCGATCTGGCATTGCTCGAGCTGCGGTCCAAGATTCGTCGTAACCAGCACCGCCCCGTCATCCGATCCCACGTCCAACATGCACACCCGTTTCTTATCCTGTGGCGCGATCGTCGTCACACAGGTTCCGACCGGCATCGTGACATCTCCGGTCAAAGCTGGCAGCTGCGAGCAGGCAATCGAACCGGGAATGGTGCTCAAACTGAAAGTGTAATAGATGGGCGCAGCGGCCGCGCCAGTAGGGTTTCCAAAGACAGTGTTTGCTGGAGCATTGGAAAGAGCAAAACTCAGTACGGGAGACAGCGCCGGACTGGATACGCTGGTCGTGAAAAGTGGGGCTAGGTTTCCGGCTGCGAAATTGATGAGGGTTCCCGTTCCGCCTCCGCCTCCGGTGATGCAGGAAGCATCGCAGAAATAAACGTCACCGATCGTCCAGGAAGGAATGTTCGCTCCGGATAGGGTGATGTCCAGGCGCGAGAAGTTCGGAGCGTAAAAATAGAATACTCCATACTGGTCGGCGGTGAAGGTGCTGGCAAGGATGTTCAGTCCAGCGGCGTCAGTACTCAATCCGCTGGCAAGCGTGGTGGTCCCCGTCAGATACACGGTGATCGTACAAAAGGGGTAGCTGCCGTTGATATAGTTTCCACCGGCGAGGGATGTGTAGGGGTTGAGGATGCTGCCGGTGATTCCGGAGACGATGAGGTTTTGCCCGCCGCGCGAGCAGAATCCCGTGTACCTCTGGTTCGCGTGCGCGAGCGCGGGAATCAACAACAGCAACGGGATCAGAAATAATTTCCGCCACACTACTTTTCCCCTTTGAGCCTCACCGATGTTACCGATCGCGGCGATTCATATTCGCCCGTGGCGCTGCGCCGCTGACCATTCATCGGACTGGAAATAACGTCTTTCGCTATATCATCGACCAGGCCTATGTAATTGGAGCCGACGTCTTCGCCCTCGTAAAAGTGAATGGGAAGGGTATCTTTGCTGCGGCTGTGAGGCTCCGTCTCATGGGGATTCTGGTCAATGATGTCGCGCTGATCCCCTTTGACGTTCGGCTGCGGCAGCATGCTTTTCATCGGGCTTGCGATCTTTAGTTTTCCCATGGTTACCTCTTGCCGCCCATCGTGGTCGAAACCTTCGCGGCTTTTTTCTCGATGGATCCGTAGTAGTTTTCTCCATCGATCGCGGTGAAGAATGTTTCTTCTTCTCCATCTTCATGCTCGCGCGGCTGCGAAAAAGCGGGCGTGACGTTGTGATTGACGGCATCGCCTTTCTTCGGCGATGAACCCGAATGCGGAAGAAGCTGATTCTCGAAAGGGCTCGCGATCTTGTCTTTAGTGGCCATAAAGCCTCCTCTGGGACGAATGATACAACACTAACCTTCAAACCAGGACGAAACATCGTGATCCTGAAAGTAGTCGCTGTCGATCGGCGGATACGCCAGGTAGTCGCGCAGCTGTGGCAGGTAGTTTTCGGTCAGCAGTTCGTCATCCTTCAGCATGGCCTGATTGAGAGCCTTTTCGTACTTCCGTTGGTTCTCCGATTTCAAAAGTGCCCACTCGATCCCTTTCAGTTCTGGAAACCTTCCCGCATTTGCTATTGCCCAATCGTAGGCGAGCCCCTTCGCGCGCTCCGCGACCATGTGCGATTTGATCGTCATGGGAAGATTCGGTGAATTGGCCGAAAGGTCTGTGCCGCGGCGACGGTACATTCCGACATAGGCTTGCTGACTGGTGGGATGCGGCCAGAGTTCGTAAATAGGCATGCTGTTCGAGTCAATGTTTCTAGTGGACATCACGTAAGCCAAATCCTGCGCGGAGCGCTGCGGATCGCGCGCGTCGATTTCCTGCTGCGTCAGATCCAGGTTCGGTCCCACGATCGAATAGCCGCTGCCGGGATTCACCACCACCGTCCAGCGCACGAAATCCGTGGTGTAGGCTCCATTCAGATCACAGGGAGTGAAATAGCAGCGGTACACCTGGTAGGGTTGGCCACTTGCGGAAGGTTCCTGATAAATGCGATCCAGGGTGATTTGCTGCAGGTTCGGATTCTGCGCCGCGATATTGTAAATCGTGCCACCGCCCAGACCGCAGCGGAATTGCCGCAAGGTGAGAATGGGATTGTTGATGTTGTTCAGCGCGGCAAAGGCAACAGGATCGAGTTGGACCGTGGTGGAGTATTGCGTGACGGCGACGGTGCCGGCGGTAATGATTTGTGGAGCCTGCATCACGCCCACGGCGCGAAGGAAAGACCACAGGCGTTCGTCTTTGATTTCCGACCAGGCGCGGTTGACTAGGGTTTGGGCGTAGATCGGATCAATTCTGGGAATGCACCCGACCACTTCGTTCCAAATATCTGCGAACGCCACATTATCTACCCCAGACGATAAACCGCATGAAGAAGCCACTCAGGTTCGTGGCACCAGCAACCTGCGCGCCGGTTGTTGACAGACACCAGATCAAGAATGCTTTCGTCTGTTCGGCTCCTCCGGATGCTCCCATGGACGCATCGGAAGTGTAGGTGCCAGTGGAATCGAGTTGCCCGGAAACGGCGGTGATGAACTTCAATCCTGCTTCCGCTGCGAGAAGGATGTCGCCGCCGGTAGGAGGGCTCCCGGCAGCTCCCGGAGTAAGTTGCGTGTAGGAAGTCGGACCAGCGTGGTCAATGATACCAACGTAGCGGTTTCCGACCGGCTGCGGGAAATCTCTTATCAGTGTCATCCCTGTCTCCTAGATACGGCGGAGCAAAGTGTTGTTTAGCTGCACGACGCTGATTACCGAAAGGACTGGCAGCGTTTCCGCGATTCCGATGAGCGTGTCCACGCCCGCGATGGCGCCCGCGGTAGTCGCGGCCAGAGCCGTGCCGACATCGAACGTGGAAGCCACCGCCGGAGTAATGTACGCCGTGACGCCGTTTCCGGCGGCTGCGGACGTTATCGTGGAATTAAACAGGCACGATGCACGACCGGCAATCTGCATCCAGGCGTAGGTTGCGTTTACAACCGAAGCAGGAAGCACGATGCCGGCGATCAGCGTCGGGATGGCAGCCGTTGGCTTGGCGTCACCGTTGACCTGGTAGACCGATTCCGCGGCCGTCAAATCCCAAGAGACAAACTTCCCGCGCGTTGGCTGGTTCGTGGTGTAAACGTGGTAGCAGTACTGATAGATTCCACCGAACAGCGTCGCGACGGCGGCCGTGAACTTGATGGTCTGGGAGTCCATGGCGATGCGGCAGCCCACGATTCCCAGGTACTGCGCTGCGCCGGTTCCGGAAGCGACGGACTGGCCGGGGAGAACGTCGCCCGTCCCGAAGTTCATTGAAGCGGATACTTGTCGGTCGATTACCTGTGTTATGCCGGAAGGCATGTGTTTTCTCCCTTATCCATTTAATCGAAAAGCCTTTTCGTTTATCCGTTGTAGCCGAAAGTCTGAACCTGCAGCCGGGGTGCCACGCACTCCAGATTGATACCCAGCTTCACCTGGCCGACGACCTTGGTGTTGTCCTGTGCCGGAACGAAACCGGAGAACCCCCCTCCGTATTCCGCGTCATCCGAGATGCGGAGCAGGAATTTGCGGGTATTGAAGATCCCCATGACCTCGCCGACGTTGATCGTCACCGAAGTCGGCATGTTGGAGCCGGTTCCGGTGGTGGCCGGAGAGGTGTAGGTCGAAGTCAGCCAGTTTCCGATGTCGGGGTTGTTCTGGCCGAAGCGCAGCGATGGGAAGTAGTCATCCTTCAGGATCATCGCGCTGTTCATCTTCATGCCGCTGACGCCGAAGTAGGGGTCGCGCTCTTGTCCGAACCGCTGCGCTGGCTGAATGCGCTCTTTGATGTAAGCGTAGAGCGCCTTGTTGACGCAAATCAGGTCGGGCTCCTCACGGCCAATCGAAGCGGTCTGGTACAACTCTTCCATGACGCCGTAGGTAATCGGCGCCGCGAGGCCGGTGGAGGTTCCGCCCCAGTAGGGAACGGAGTTGAGGGCCGATCCCACCACGCCGTTGCGCGGCTGTGTGCCGTAGGCGATGAAGATCGATCCATCCCAGCCGGGGGTGATACCGTCGTTGATTGCCTCGATCCATCCGTTGATGTTGTTGGGCCGGTTGCCCACGATTCCGGTGCCGGTCGCCTGTCCATGGAGTGACAGGTCGATCGCGGTGATGGCGGAGATGGTGTTAATCGCGTTCCGCAGGTCGGTTTCGATCAGGGAGAAGACTGCCAGCTCTCCCTTGTTCAAAACCTGAATGTCTTCCTTGAACTCCGGCACCGAAACTTCGTAGTACTTCGGGTCGAACAGCGTGCCGGCGAGCGTTTGGCGCTTGGTGATGTTGAACTGCGCGCCCTTGGCATACGCGCCGCCGATCATCGGAGCGTAGAGGAAGACGGTCTGCGTGTACGCGCCGCCGCCGAAGGGCACCAGCGCCTTCGCGCGCAGGTAGGCTTCGAACGGGGTGTCGAGGAAATAGTTGTCTTCGATCACGCGGGGCTGGATTTCCTTCAACGTGGTCAAATTAATTTCGTCTAGAATTGGATCAGCCATCGGCTATCTCCTCAGAAAAATTCGTTAGGCGGCTTGTTCCTTGCCGTCCTTGTATCTGCCCTCACGAAATGCTTTGACCGCGGAACTCACAGCATCCTGCGGCCTTCCAGGTTCGGGCGGCTTGCCGTCAGCCGCGTGCTTCCGTGCCTGGTCCAAAATCGCAGAGCCTGGACGATCGCGCGTAACCGTCCGGGAAGACATTTCCGGATGTTCCGCGAGCAGCTTTGACGTCGCCTGTGTCGCGCCGCGCTTTTCCGCGTCTTCGATTTCTTTCTTGCGCGCGACGTTGTCCAGTTCCTTGCGCTTGTCCGACATCTTGTAGGTGACGTCGAAGACTTCGCGCAGGGGCTTTCCCGTCCGGCGGCATTCGTCAATCATCTTCTCGTAATCCGGGTCTGGAGCGTCTTCCCCGAACAGTTTGCGGTAGGAACGGTCCAGCTGCCCCACGATCGGAACGTATTTGGCGAAGGAATTTTCGGTGATTTGCTTTTGCTTGTTGAAATCCTCGATCGTGAGGAACTTTCCGGTTTCCGGGTCGCGCTGGCGGGTCCTGTCGGTCGTCCGGTGCGTCTCGGAAGTGCTCATCAGGTCCTTGATTTCATCGTCGGGGATTCCGTTCTTTTCAGCCAGCTTCTTGATGCGGGCCTGTACTTCCGTCAGCTTGTCTTCCGCTTCTTCGCGGGCGGCTTCGATCGCCGCCTGGGCTTCCTTTTCTTTGGCGGTCTTCCAAAGAGCGGTATCCGTATGGAACTTTTCTTCCTGGGCCACTCGAGCCTGGTATTCCTTTTCGAATTTAGCCTGCTCCGCTTTCAGAGCGTCGAGTTTGGCCGAATAGTCGGACTGTCTCAGGACGTGTTCTCCGAAGCGGCCTAGAACCTTTTCGTCTGCGCCTATGGCGTCGAGTACGACTTTGGCCTTATCGGCCGGGAGGTTCAGGTCTTTCACGAAGTCTTCAAGCTCTTTGGTGGTGTACGACATTTTCTCCCCTTTCACCTTCCCTCGTCGGGTTCCGGTGGGTTAAGGTTTCTCCTTACCGTTCAACGGTTTCCGGAGCAATGTTCCACAAGAAACAATTTGTTAAGCGATTCCGGGTGAGCCTTGTCTTCCACCCGTTTTCTGCAACTCGGTGATAATCTTGGCCATCGCGTCTTTCAGGTTGTCGTTGGCCATCTTGAATTCTTTGCTGCCGGCCGGAAACTGCTTGGCCATGTCCTCGATACCAGTACTCAGCTGCTTGATCTGGCTGATAATCCCGCGCGCCTGCTCTTTGGGATCCGGCATGCTTGGAGAGGGCGACGAATCGCCTCCGACCATGCTCGAAGCAGTTCCAGGCGAAGCGTCATCGCGTGAGGGGGGTTCATCGGTTCCCATGGCCGGGGATGCCATTAGCGCTTTTTCCCCATGCCCTTCCGGATCAGCTGTTCCTTGAAGGGAGAGGCCAGCATCGTTTTCTTATTGCCGCGTCCGCCACGGCCACGACCTTTTCTGTGCATCGTTACCTCTTGCGCCCACGGCCATAACCGAAGCCGGGAGCCTGTTTCGCCAGGTGCTTTCCGGTCAGTCCGCGCCGCCCATTGCCGCGCCCGCCGACCCGGTGCGCCTTCTTGGTGATGTGCCGCTGCGATCCCTTGCCCATACCTCTCATGATTCCCTCTCAGAAAAAGGTGGGAGGAGCGCGGTCTGCACCATCGCTCCCCCGTATATCCCTCGCGGGAGAAGATCAGCCGATAGAGTGGCGATCACTCCTTCGACGGGGGAGGTTAGCGCTTTTTCTTGCCGCCCTTGTGGCGCTTTTTGCCACGGTTCGCGACTTCGGTATTGCCAAACAGTTCGTTGTTCATCGGGTTTTCCTCCTCTGCGCGCCCCGCTTGCGCGTTCCGCGCTTTTTTACAACTCCGTTGGCTGCTCGAATAGCTGCCCCTTCAGAAGCGCCTCGTTCGAGCATCGAATTGCTGACGTGTTTCCATTGCCTCTGCGCCTTTTTACTTTTCGCTTTCTTCGT
>Ga0209773_10000889_pt1 | contig 10095 bp, 7 predicted proteins | sample BogFormECP14_OM1_FD_188244 | JGI IMG/M metagenome (GOLD analysis project Ga0209773, IMG submission 188244) | Bog forest soil microbial communities from Calvert Island, British Columbia, Canada - ECP14_OM1 (SPAdes) (version 2) | ecosystem: Environmental > Aquatic > Freshwater > Wetlands > Bog ... | reverse complement strand
GACAGGCGATGGGCGACGCGCTCGCGGACGTACTGCTCGGGCGCGCCGAACCGGGCGGCCGTCTGCCGGTCACGATCCCGGTCGCTGAGGCGGACTGCCCGGTCCTGCACTCGGTGCCCGAACAGGGCCGGCTCGATTACACCGAAGGGCTGCTGATCGGCTACCGGGGCTATGACCAGGCCGGGACAGCGCCGCGCTTCGCCTTCGGCCACGGGCTGGGCTACACGACCTGGGAATACCAGTCGGCCGTCACGGAGTCGGTCGTGGTCGGCCCGAAAAGCGCTGATCTGGAGCTGACCGTGGTGATCCGCAACGCCGGAGCGCGGCCGGGCCGCGAGGTCGTCCAGGCCTACGTGGAGCCGGTCACCGCCGAGGCGGGCCGGCCAGTGCGCACGCTGGCCGCCTTCGCCGCCGCGACCGCGGGGCCCGGCGAGGCCGAAGAGGTCAAGCTGACCGTGCCGGCCCGCGCCTTTGCCCGCTACGACGAGGTGGCCCGCGCCTGGGTCTGGCCGCCGGGCGAGTTCGAGGTCCGCGTCGGCCGTTCGTCCGCGGACCTGCGCCTGTCGATTCGGGTCAAGTCGTTATTCTTTCGAACGGACCAGCGAGCGTAGCATTCGGGCATGCGCGCACGCGCGGCGGTGGCCTGTGCCGCCGCGGGGGTGATCATCGGGTGCGCCGGCCGGCGCGGCTGGTGCTCAGTGGATGCCTGCTGCGGCGCAGGTACGCACGAAGCGGAGGTCGCCGGCGGCGTCCGTGCTGTCGATGAACTGGTCCATCGCGCCGGTCAGTGGCAGCCGCCTGATCTGCGGGTCGGTGATCGCCTCTCGCAGCACGGCAGTGAACCGGCCGGCGTCGATGACCTGATAGGGCCGGTCATAGAAGCGACGCGTGCTGGTGTCCAGCGGCGGGGTGAGTCCCCGCTGGTTGTGCAGCGCGGCGACGGTCTCGTAGGCCTCGCGCAGGTGCTGCTCGCGTGCGGGCCAGCCGCCAGCGGATATCGCGGCCGCCAGGCAGGCGGTGAGTCCTGCGGTGCCTGGAAGCCGGGCGAAGGCGGTTCCCAGCCACTTGCTGTAAGGCGGGTAGCGCCGGTGCATCAGCAGGCACAACCGGATCAGGTCGCGGGCCAGGCGGGCCGTGACGATGGCCGAGCCGAGGTCATCGCCGGCCTCCGCGCACCGGCCGGGAAAGGCCTCTTCCTGCCCGATGCGCTGCCACTGGCAGGCCAGCAGGTACAGCCACACGTCGTGGGGATACCAGGCCATGGTCTGGCGGGCGCGGCTCAGCTCGCCGGGCCCGTCGTGAAAGACCTCTCCCGTGGTGAATTCCGCCAGCCGCTGCGCCGGAGTGGCCAGCCAGTCCAGCAGGGTGACGGCGCGTCGCGGGTCGAACCCGAGGTGCGAGACCAGCCAGGCGCCCAGGCCTGTGACCTCGACCCGGTGCGGTACCGGACGGCTAGGCTCCGCGCTGACGGGGAACGCAACCGGGTAGCCGCGAAAGGACTCTGACAGGCGGCTGGCCAGCATCGCGGTGAGGGCAGCGGCGTGGCGGTCTGCGTCGCCGTCGGGCAGGAAAATCTGCAGGCGCGGACCCCAGTCGTGATCGGTGGAGCGCTGGCTATCGAAGCCGGCGACCTCCGATCCGGGGCCGAGCAGCGCCGCCGCATACGGCACCTGCGAGAACTGCTCCTCCAGCAGCGGGCGGACCGCGGCGGCGTAGAACCCGCGGGCAAGCTGAAGACCGGGGACGAACTCAGGAGCCACATCGGCGATCCTGCCGCTTCACGCTCCGTCTGTCGCCCGCTTTTCCCGGCCAGGTGCGGGCCCGGTTAAGGAACAAGCCGTTCTACGACGACGACCAAAGAGTGTTCTTCATCCAGTGTCAGCTGCACTGCGAACTGGTCGCGTCCGTGAAGGTCTTAACCGAGCTCACGACGCTGGCCGCGTCTTTGGTGACGGTGGCGATCTGCGCCGCGGAAGGACTCGACGACAGGCCCGCAACGGAGGTCTTCAGCGCGTCAACCGACGAGGTAATGGCACTGGTCTGGCTCGGGAAGTCGCTTTTAGCCGAGCTGACCAGCGCGGTGGCGTCGCTTTGGATCGTCGTGACCTGCGATTTCAAGCCGCTGACCCCGCTGCTGAGGTTCAAGCTGGTTAGCCCCTTGACGGAGTTCTCCAGGTTGGTCCGATCCCCGCAGTATCCAGGCTTGCTGCTGCAGCCCGCGAGCGCGACGACCCCGGCCGCGACGGCAAGGGCCAGAAGAACCCGAGCCCAGGTGCCGCCCTGGCGGATTCGTGATCTCCCTGACCTGGCACTCATTCGCATCGTGCTCCCAACCGAGGCTTCCGGCGACACTAGAATGTACGCAAATTGCGCCGCCGGATGAGTCACCCGCCCAGGGTGATCCTCGCTGGGTGACCTGACGCCCTCCCGATTGCTGCGACCGCACGGGCCGTCGCGATGCCGCGAGCCCCAAACCGCAGCGTCTCCAGCATCCCGAGGGCCGCATCAGTCACATGCCCGTTCAGGAGCCAGGGCTGATCATCGATTCGACCAGGGCTCCCTGTTGAACTTCAGCGGTGTACTCGCTGCCCAGCATGCCGAACTGAAGCATGGCCTCGGCCTCGCGCTGAATGCGCGTCACATCCACTGGACCCGTCGGGAAATCGGGCAGGGCCATGACGGCCGTCACTTCGGGCGGCAGTTTGTCGGACTGCCCGATAGCCGCCTCGACGGCGGCACGGTCGGTGTCGGCGAGTGCCTGTCCCTCCTGGATCGCCCGCACGAACGCGGCCGCCGTCTTCGGGTACTTCTTCGCCCACGCTTGGGTGGCGACGTACCCGTCGATGGGGAAATTCAAGGTAGCGCCCTGGTCTAGGTCGACGAACACCCGTTCGCCGTATTTCTCCCCCGCAAGGGAAACGTACGGTTCGGCGAGAAACGCCGCATCCCAGGCCCTGTCTTGGAGCTGGCCGGGCATCGCGGGGAAGCCGCCAGAGTCGGTTACGAAATGGACCTTGCCCAGCGAGATTCCTTGTCCGGAAAGCAGCGCGCTGATCAGCAGGGCACCGATGCTATTGGTCCCGTTGACCCCGATCGTCTTGCCCACCAGGTCGGCAACGGTCGTAACGCGCGAATCCGCGGTGGTGACCAGCACGCGCGTGTCCGGCCGGAGGGTCGAGGCCTCGGCGAGGATGCGGAACCTGGCGCCCGCCGCCTGTGCCACGATGTAGGGGACGTAGCTTCCGGCACTGATATCGACCTTGCCCCTCAGCTGGTCGGCAATTATCGCCGCACTGCTGGGTATCTTCTCGATCGTGACCCGCAGGCCCTGCTCAGCGAACAGCCCGTTATCTTGCGCGATGTACAGGCCAGCCAGGTCGGCGGTCGGCAGGGCCGCGAGCGTGATATCCGGCTCAGATGCCGAGCTGAGCGCCGCGTTGTTTCCCGCCGTACTGCATCCGGCGGCCAGGAATATGATCACCGTCGCAATTAGCGGCGAAGAACGGAAGTTCCGGGAACGCATCTTCCCCCCCGGGCGCAACGACCGTACGCGGACACCCCACGAGCGTCCTTGCGGATTGCCGCAAGGGTGAGTGATTAGCGGCCATGTTAGCGATCCCGGTCGAACAGCGACAGATTAACTGAAAAGGATCTTTGTTATTCTTGAATGTGTTGTAGATAATTATGATTTGATTGGAGGGAATCAGTCGCGTGACAACGCGATGAGGCGGCCGCCCGCGCATGCCTGCTACGGCAGGTCGACGCGAGTGGTGAGCGGGAGGGACGCGGACGAGGAGCCCGCGGACAGGACGAACGAGCCGGGTTCGGTGGACCAGCCGTCGCCGGTCCAGTGCTGGAAGGCGCGCTCGGGGACGAGGATGCCGACCGTGACCGTCTCGCCGGGGTCCGCGTCGACGATGGCGAAGCCGGCCAGCCACTTGGCCGGGCGCTCGACCGCCGAGTCCGGCCGGGAGGCGTAGACCTGGACGGTCTCGCGGCCGCGGCGCGAGCCGGTGTTTCGCACCTGGACGCAGACCGCGACACCAGGAGCACCCGCGGGGGCCTGGTCCATCGTGACCGACTCGTGGGCCCAGGTGGTGTAGCCGATGCCGTGCCCGAACGGGAACAACGGCTCCCGGCCGTCGCGGTCGTAGGCGCGGTAGCCGATGAACAGGCCCTCGTGATAGGTCAGCACGCCGTCGACCGGCTGGGTGGACGGCAGACCCTCCTCCGAGGCGGGCCACGTCATGGGCAGCCGCCCGCCCGGCTCGACGTCGCCGAGGAGCACGTCGGCCAGCGCGTCGCCGTATTCCTGGCCGCCGAACCAGGACAGCAGCACCGCCGCCGCGTCCTGCGCCCAGGGCAGCAGGACCGGGGCGCCCGAGTTCACCACCACCACGGTCCGCGGGTTGGCCGCCAGGACCTGGCGGACTAGTTCGTCCTGACGGCCCGGCAGCGCCAGCGTGGTGCGGTCGAAGCCCTCGCTCTCCACGTCGGCGGTGGTGCCGACCACGACCACCGCCGCGTCGCTGGCGGCGGCCAGGGCGGCGGCCGCCGCGATCTCTTCGTCGTCGGTGCCGTGCGGCGGCACCAGGTTGAGCTGCACGAGCGTGCCGAGCCTGACGAACGGCGAGGAGTTCACGTCGTGCTCGACCACCACGTCGATCGACTGGCCCGCAGCCAGCTGGACCGGGGCCAGCTGCTGCGGCGGGCGCATCAGGGCCTCGGAGATGTCGGAGTCTTCGGGCAGCGTCAAGGTGGCATCGAAGGCCTCCGCGCCGTCGACCAGCAGGCGGTAACGGCCGAGACCGGAGACGCCCAGCTGGTATTCGCCGCCAGCGGTAGCCCGGATCACGCAGCGGGCCTCCAGCCGGGCCACCGGTTCGGTGACCCCCGAGGTCGCGAAGCCGCTGAGCCACATGAACGTGGCCCCGTCGCGCAGCTCCGAACCGGCTAGCTCGCCGGCCTCGGACAGGAACCGGATCTCCGCGCCGGTCCCGGCGTCAGCGACCCGGTCCGGCCGCAGCAGCCAGGGCGCCCGGGCCGCCCCGCCGCGCAGGTGCGAGGTCACGCCCGGCGCGTACGTCACGTGCAGCCCAGCGTTACGCAGGCCCTCAAGCGGCGAGATCGTGTAGGGCGGGAACACGGTGGCGCTGCCGCCACCCATGGTGCGTGCGACCTCGGCGTTCGGCCCGATGACGGCCAGGTGCAGCGGCCGGCCGAGCCCTGGCCGGTCCGCGGGCTCGTATCGCGGCAGCGGCAGGAGGCCGTCGTTGCGGGCCAGCACGAAGCTGGCGGCCGCGGCGGCCCGCAGCTCCTGTGCGACCGCCACCGAATCCGCAGCCTCGACGGCCAGCTCAGGCGGGACGGGACCGTCAGCCAGCGCGCCCACCCGCGCCGCCAGGCGCAGGATGCGGACTACCTTGTCGTCGATGAGCGCCTCGTCCACCGCGCCCTTCCCGACCGCGTCGAGCAGGGCCTTGCCCCAGGGACCGTACAGGCTGGCAGGCCCGGGCATGGCCAGGTCGAGAGCGGCCTGGGCGGTGGCCTCCGTGGTGTGGGCCGCGGTCCAGTCCGACATCACCAGGCCGTCGTAGCCCCACTCGCCGTGCAGGATGTCGCGCAGCAACAGGCCCTCGGTCATCGGCGACCCGTTGACCCCGTTGTAGGCGGCCATCACCGCCCAGGCTCCCGCGTCCCGGACGATCGCCTCAAACGGCGCCAGGTACAGTTCCCGCAGCGTCCGCTCGTCGATGCGGACGTCGACGGTCATCCGCTGCGTCTCGGAGTCGTTGCCGACGAAGTGCTTGACCGTCGCACCGACGCCGGAGCGCTGCAGGCTCCGCACGTAGGCGGCACCGATCCGCGCGGTCAGCAGCGGGTCCTCGGAGAAGCACTCGAAACACCGGCCCGCGTACGGGGTCCGGTGCAGGTTCACGGTCGGGGCGAGCAGGACGTCGACGCCCTTGCGCCGTGCCTCGCGGGCCAGCAGCAAGCCGATCGCCTCGACCCGCCCGGTGTCCCACGTGGCGGCCAGCGCCGTCGCCGACGGCACGTTCGCGGAGCTGTCCCGCTCGTCCCAGGACTCGCCGCGCACCCCGGCCGGCCCGTCGGACAGCACGAGCCGGCGCAGCCCCACCTCCGGCTCGTCGTACAGCGCCCAGAAGTCCGCCCCGGTGAGCAGCCGGATCTTCTGTTCCAGCGACAGACGGCCGACCCGGCGCCGCAGCTCGGCCTCGTCCGGGATCACCACACCGGTCACGGCGTCCACGGTCAGGGCGCGGGGAGGTTGATAAGGGAGGCGAGCGCGGCGCGGTGCGCGTCGGGGGTGCCGAAGGCGATGGAATCCGCCTTGGCCCGCTTGAGGTACAGGTGCGCGGGGTGTTCCCAGGTGAAGCCGATGCCACCGTGCAACTGCACGCACTCCTGCGCGGCATGCACGGCGGCCTCCGAGCAGTACGCCTTGGCCATCGCCACCGCGACCTTGGCGTCGGGGTCACCGGAGGCCAGGCAGGCCGCCGCGTACCGGGACGCCGCGCGAGCCTGGCTGACCGCGACCCAGACGTCGGCCAGCCGGTGCTTGAGCGCCTGGAACGACCCGACCGGCCGGGCGAACTGACGGCGTTCCTTCACGTAGGCCAGCGTCATGTCCAGGCACCGCTGCGCCAGCCCGACCTGCTCGGCGGCTAGCACGGCCGCGCCCGCGGTCAGCGCCGCGTCCAGTGCCTGCGAGGCGGCCGCGCCGGACGCGATGACCCGGCCGGGGGCGTCGTCGAAGGACAGGTCGCACAGCTGCCTGGTCATGTCCAGCGACACGACCGGCGCCCTGGCCACGCCGGGGTCCGACATGTCGATCAGGTACAGGGCGTGCGGCACGCCGTCGGCCGGGACCAGCAGCACGGTGGCCGGCAGCGCGTCGGCGACCCCGCTGACCGTCCCGCGCAGCCGCGCGACCCCGGTCTGGGCGTCGCCGGGCTTGGGCCCGGCCACCCGGACCGAGACCGGGAACGGGCTGCCCGGCGCGCTGGCGAACGGCACGGCCAGGGTCACGGTCACGCTGCCGTCCGCCATCCGGCGCAGCAGGTCGGCCGCGGCCACGGCCGGGGTGAAGGGCGTGCCCGAAGAGACGGAGGCGGCGCTGCGCGGAACACCCGCGGCCGCGTCGAGCGGGACACCCGACGCCACGCTCAGCAGCGCGGCGGTGGCGACGACCGCGCTCCCGAGAAACGGAACCGGGGCGACGGAACTGCCCAGCGCCTCGGCAGCCGAGCACACCTCGCGGTACGAGGCGCCGCCGCCGCCGTCACGCTCCGGGATGAGCAGCCCGGCACAGCCCAGGTCGCCGGCGACGGCCTGCCACAGGCTGTCGTCGTAGGTCTCGGCCGACTCGGTGCGAGCCAGCACCTTGTCCAGGCTGCCCCGGTCGGCGAGCAGGGAGCTGAGGCTGTCTGCCAGGGCCCGTTCGGTATCTGAATAAAGGAGGTCGGGGAGGTCGGCCTTATCGCTCACTGCTTGTCCTCCGCTCGCCTCCGGGGCGCCTTAAGGCGCCCCCTTCCTTCGTCGCTTCGCTCCTCAGTCCAGGCGGCGCCGCGCCCCTCCGGCTCGCTCACCGCGGCAGGTCCTTCCAGGGAATGTCCTTGTCGACGCGGGGCTCGGGCGGCAGGCCGAGGACCCGCTCCGCGATGATGTTACGCAGGATCTCCGAGGTGCCGCCCTCGATGGAGTTGCCGCGAGCGCGCAGGTAGCGGAAGCCGGGGCCGCGGCCGAAGAAGTTGGACTGCTCGGGGCGGCGCATGGTCCAGTCGTCGTAGCGCAGGCCGTCACCGGCGGACAGCTCCACGTCGAATCCGGAAATGTCCTGATTGAGCCGGGCGAAGACCAGCTTGGCGGCCGAACCCTCGGGCCCGGGCTTGCCCGCCGCCAGCTGCTGGCGCATCCGCTCCCCGGCCAGCCGGGCGACCTCGGCGTCGGTCCAGAGCCGGAGCAGCCGGTCGTGCAGGCCGGGGGTGCGCAGCTCGGGGCGGTTCCGCCAGGTGGCGGCGACCGGGCCGATCATGCCGGATTCGCGGGGCCCGGCGCGCGAGGCGCCGATATTGACCCGCTCGCTCATCAGCGTGGCGTTGGCTACCTTCCAGCCCTCGCCGACCGGGCCGATCCGGTCCTGGTCCGGGATGCGCACGTCGGTCAGGAACACCTCGTTGAACTCGGCCTCGCCGGTGATCTGCCGCAGCGGGCGGACCTCCACGCCGGGGGCCGTCATGTCCACCGAGAAGTAGGTGAGACCCTGGTGCTTGGGCACGTCAGGATCGGAGCGCGCGAGCAGCAGCCCGCGCTTGGCCAGCTGCGCCAGCGAGGTCCACACCTTCTGTCCGGAGACCACCCAGCCTTCTCCGTCGCGGACGGCGCGGGTGGCGAGCGCGGCCAGGTCGCTGCCCGCGCCGGGCTCGCTGAACAGCTGGCACCAGATCTCGCGGCCCGTCCAGAGCTCGCGCAGCCAGCGCTTCTGCTGCTCGTCGGTGCCGTAGGCCAGGATGGTGGGCGCGGCCATGCCCAGGCCGATGGCGTTGTGTTCCGCGTCGTTGCCCGGGGAGCCGGCCGCGGCGAACTCGGCGTCGACGATCTGCTGCAGCGAGCGCGACAGGCCGAGCCCGCCCAGCCCTTCCGGATAGTGCACCCAGGCCAGGCCCGCGTCGAACCGCGCGTTCAGGAAGTCCTGCCTGGGCATCTCGTGCGGGTCATGCTCCGTCAGGAACGCGCGGACCCGCTCGCGAAGATCTTCGGGTGTCAGCACAATGTCTTCCTTAGCACAGTTTCCCGCCCGTTAGCACAGGGGACCGCCGGCCACGTAGATGACCTGGCCGGAGACGAAGCCCGCCCCCTCGCTGACCAGGAACGAAATCAGGTTCGCCACGTCGGCGGGCTGCCCCACCCGGCGCACCGCGATCCGCTCGGCGGCGGCCTTGGCGAAGTCCTCGAAGGGCACGCCGACCCGGGCCGCCGTGGCCGCGGTCATGTCGGTGGCGATGAAGCCCGGCGCGACCGCGTTCGCCGTGACCCCGAACGGCCCGAGCTCGATCGCGAGCGTCTTGGTGAAACCCTGCATGCCGGCCTTGGCCGCGGAGTAGTTGACCTGGCCGCGGTTACCGAGCGCGGATGACGAGGACAGGTTGACGATCCGCCCGTAATGTTGATCAACCATGTACTTCTGCACCGCGCGGCTCATCAGGAACGCGCCGCGCAAGTGCACCCCGAGCACCGTGTCCCAGTCGTCATCGGTCATCTTGAACAGCAGGTTGTCGCGGATCACGCCGGCGTTGTTGACCAGCACCGTGGGCGCGCCGAGCTCGCTGGCCACCCGCTCCACCGCGACCTCAACCTGGTCCCGCTGGCTGACGTCGGCACCCACCGCGACCGCGCGGCCGCCGGCGTCGGCGATCTCCTTCACGGTCCCGGCACACCCGGCCTCGTCCAGGTCCAGGACTCCGACGGCCATCCCGTCCGCGGCCAGCCTGCGCGCCGTCGCGGCACCGATGCCACGGGCCGCGCCCGTCACGATCGCGACTGTCTGTGTCACTGAATGTCCCTCCTCGGGGTTCCGGGGATGGTCCCCCGGGTTAGCGCTGTTATTCCGAACGGGCCGTGGTGCGTGCCGCTGCCATCTTCCTCAGCTCGCGGCGGGCGAGCGATCTCTTGTGGACCTCGTCGGGGCCGTCGGCGAACCGCAGCGAGCGGGCGCTCGCCCACAGGTGGGCCAGCGGGAAGTCCTGGCTCACCCCTCCCCCGCCGTGGGCCTGGATCGCCTTGTCGATCACCCACTCGGCCATGGCCGGGGTCACGATCTTGATCGCCTGGATCTCGGTGTGCGCGCCCTTGTTGCCCACGGTGTCCATCAGCCACGCGGTCTTGAGCACGAGCAGCCGGGCCTGCTCGATCCGGACCCGGGACTCGGCGATCCAGTCCTGGATCACCCCCTGGTTGGCGAGCGGGCCGCCCCAGGCCGAGCGCTGGATGGCCCGGCGGCACATGAGCTCGAGGGCCCGCTCCGCCGCACCGATCTGGCGCATGCAGTGATGGATCCGGCCCGGGCCGAGCCGG
>Ga0209773_10000887_pt1 | contig 10104 bp, 8 predicted proteins | sample BogFormECP14_OM1_FD_188244 | JGI IMG/M metagenome (GOLD analysis project Ga0209773, IMG submission 188244) | Bog forest soil microbial communities from Calvert Island, British Columbia, Canada - ECP14_OM1 (SPAdes) (version 2) | ecosystem: Environmental > Aquatic > Freshwater > Wetlands > Bog ... | reverse complement strand
ACTTTCGAGGAGTTCGAGCACCGCACCAATCAAATCGTGTACGTCTCCGCCACGCCCGGGCCTTACGAACTCACGAAAACCGGCGGCGTGGTGGTCGAACAAGTGATTCGTCCCACCGGCTTGGTGGATCCCGAAGTGGAAGTTCGTCCAGTGAAGGGCCAGGTGGACGATCTGCTCGAACAAATCCGCCAGCGCACCGCGCGCAACGAACGCATTCTGGTAACCACGCTCACCAAGCGCATGGCCGAAGACCTCGCTGAATATTTCGCCGAGGTCGGCATACGGGTGCGTTATTTGCACTCCGAAATTGATACGCTGGAACGCGTGCGCATCCTGCGCGATCTGCGCCGCGGAGAATTCGATGTGCTGATCGGCATCAACCTGCTGCGCGAAGGTCTGGATCTGCCGGAAGTTTCACTGGTCGCGATTCTGGATGCTGATAAAGAAGGTTACCTGCGCAGCGCAACGTCTTTAATCCAAACCATGGGCCGCTGCGCGCGTCACGTGGAAGGACGCGCGATTTTGTACGCGGATCGCATGACCGATTCGATGCGCCAGGCCATCGGCGAAACCAGCCGCCGCCGGGCGATTCAGGAAACGTACAATCGCGACCACAACATCACGCCGCAATCCATCATCAAGTCCGTGGACATGCAGCTGGCGCGCATCATCGAAGCGGATTATTTGACCGTGCCGGCTGATGAGCCGGTGATCGGCGAAATCACCAGCGAGGCGCAAATGGTGCAGGCCATCGCGCAACTGGAAAACCAGATGCGCGAAGCCGCCAAGAATTTCGAATTCGAGCGCGCCGCCGGAATTCGTGATCGCGTTCGCGCACTAAAGCAACGCGATCTGGGCGCCATTTTTTCTCTGCCAGCGAGCGACTCGACGGTTCCAGTTCTCGCCGCCGGAAACGTTGCAGCTGCGAATCCCGATGGTGCCCGTCACCGCGATAGCGACAACGCCGGCGAGGACGCCTCGGTTGCCACGACCGCCGCCGGGGCCGCGGATGCCAAGCCGTCGTCGTCGCCCAAATCTAAAATGCCCGCTAAGGTTCGTAAGCGCTCCGCCAAGCTATAGGCGCACGGCATGACGTGGTCGCTCCAGCACTGACAAGCGCACGGCCCAAGCAACGCCGTCTTTCTCTGCGCACTCTGCGTCTCAGCCGTTCAATCCTTCTGCGGACGCCAGGTCGTGCGCTTGCCGCTGGAAATTTGCCAGATATCGGCTAATATCTTTGTGCTGTATTGCCGATCAGTGAAAGGACCAGTGCGCAAATCCCCGTCATCCGTCGTTCGCTGCAGTCTGTTCCCGTATCTGCTCGCGATTCTTGTCACTCTCTTCGCGCCAGCCCCCGCGCGCTCGCAGGCCGCCCCGCCACCGACACCGCCACCGCAACCGCAATATCCTCCGGGCAACGAATTCGCCATCTGGGGCGGCTACTCGCTGGGCAATTCTCAACTCTTTGGCGTCGAGTCCAACCGCCAGCTCGGCGAGCTCGCGCTGCGTTACGCCCGCACTCTTTACGACAAGCCGAGTACGTCGCTGCAATACACGCTCGACGTGATCCCGGTGGAAACGGTGCGCCAGTACAGTTTCGTCGAGTGCATGCCCACGCCGAACACGACCGCCTTCTGCACGAACGGGCGTGAAACCGTGTACGGCGGCGGCGTAAATCCTATCGGGTTGAAACTGAATTTCCGGCGCGAGCACCGCTTGCAGCCGTTCATCGCATCCACGGCTGGATTCGTCGCCTCCGTCAGGCCCGTCCCCGTGGACGTTCCCGCCGGCACGCAATTTAATTTTACGTTTGATTTTCAGACGGGAGTGGACCTGTTCAATTCATCGCGCAATCGCGCCTGGCGCTTCGGTTACAAATACCAGCACATTTCCAACGCCTACCGCCACGATTTCAATCCGGGCGTGGACTTCCACTTCATCTTTCTAAGCTATTCTTTCTTTAAATAAAGACGCATTTGTCTGCGTCTTCAGCGCTAAATCTTCCTGCCGTCTCCGATTTACTCCGCCTTTCCTCTGTGTCCTCTGGGTCAAATCTTTTGACCCTCTTACACCACCCCGCGCTTCAATTCATCGATCGGATAGAAAGTGCCACGCCAAAAAATCCCGCCCTGCCGCAACGTCACGTAGGTTGACCGCGCTACCATCCACACAAAAATCAGAGCCCCCAGCGGCTGGGTCACCGCGTACAAAGGCGACTCTTCGAATTCCAATGCCGCGCCAACCTGCGCCAGCACCGGCAGCACAATCGCGGTCAGCGCAAATATCCGCGCCCAGCCGTGCACAAACGGGAAAGCCACCCAGGGCAGCACGAACATCAGCAACATCCCCGTCACCTGCAGGCAGGCCGCCCATAAGCGGAAGCCCATCGCAGCGTAGAAATTTTTCGTCGTTCCGCGAATAATGTTTCCCAGGCCCGCATGCCAGTGCACGCTCACCGCCCGCCCCGCCTTGGCCACGCCCGAGCGCAGGCCCGCTTCCTTCACCAGTTTTCCCACCTTCACGTCGTCCACCACTTCCATCGCGAGACGCCGGTGCATGCCCATCTTTTCGTAGGCGCTGCGGCGGATCAATTGAAACGCTCCGACTCCGACGTACGCGCTCGATCGCGGATCGCTCACGCGCCACGGCCGCACGCCCATCAGAAACGCCAGCGCAAAAAACGTCATCACGATTTTTTCGCCCACCGTGAACATTTCGGCGTGGCACAGCAGCGTCAGGTGATCCCAATGTTTTTCTTCCGCGAGTGCGATGGTCTTGCTCAATACGTCGGGCGCGAAACGCACGTCGGCATCGGTGAGCACCAGCCACTCGCCGCTGGAATGTTCAAACGCCGTTTGCAGCCCGTGCGGTTTGCCCAGCCAGCCGGCGGGGAGGGAAGTGACGTGCACCACTTTCAGGCGGAAATTCTCGCGCGCGGCCGCGTCCAGAATGCTGCCGGTCGCGTCTGCGGAGCGATCATCAACGGCAATCACTTCATAGTCCGGATAATCCTGCGCCAGAAAAGTCTGGAGCGCCGCCGGCAATTTCTCAGCCTCATCCAACGCCGAAAATAAAATCGAAACGCGCGGCAGGTCGGCGGCGGCGCTTGCGTGCTCGCTGCGGTTAGTCGCGGGCGGTCGCACAGTATTCAGCGCAGGAATGACTAACGCGCCGCGCGCCAAATCAATCGCCGCCAGCAACCACGCGAACGCGATCACCCCCAGGAATCCCGGCCAGAACCAGTGCAATTGTAAATTTCTCCCAGCGCGCCTCGAGCGAACACGCTATGCTATCACTTTGCATGTCGCGCTCTGTTTCCATCGTCGGCGCAGGACGCCTGGGCCGCGCGCTCGGCCGCTCTCTACGCCGCCTGGGATGGCGCATTGGCGCGGTGGTCACGCGCTCCGCGGCTCATTCCCGCGCGGCGGTCCGCGCAATTGGCGCGGGGCGGCCGTTCGCCACACTCACAAGCGAAGTAATGGATGCCGATGTTATTCTGTTACTGACGCCGGACGATGTTTTGGCGGATGTCGCGCGCCGGTTGGCGAAGATTGCAGGCGCGAAATGCTGCGGCAAAATCGTGTTGCACGGCAGCGGCGCGCTGGACAATGAAGTTTTGCAGGCGCTGGCGCGCTGCGGCGCGGCTACCGGCTCGATTCACCCGATGCAAACATTTACAAACAATTCGCAGCCCAAGCTGCAGGGCGTGATTTTCGCCATCGAAGGCGATCGGCGCGCGCGTCGTGCCGCTGGCGCAATTGCTCGTGCTCTTGGCGGCATTCCTGTGGCAGTCGCGAGCAGCAGCAAGCCTGCTTATCACGCGGCGGGCACGTTGGTAGCCGGTCACGCGCTGGCATTGACTGAAGCCGCTGCGCAAACGCTGATCAAAATCGGTTTTTCGCGCCCGCAAGCCGTGCAGACGTTGCTGCCCCTGATGCGCCAGATGCTCGACAATTTCGAAACGCACGGCCCCCGCGCCGCATGGACCGGCCCTGCTTCGCGCGGCGATTACGCTACTGTAAAAAAACATCAACGCGCTTTGCGCCGCCATCCGCGGGAGTTCGGTGATTCGTACGCCGCGCTGCTGCGCCTATCGGCTCGCGTGCTGGCGAAAAACCCGGCGGCAACGCTGAAAAAGCTCGATCGCGCTCTGAAAAATTCCAGGAGGAACTCGCAGTGAAGAATCTGCACATCCCAGTTGAACACGCGACGCTCGCCAACGGCTTGCGCGTGGTGATTTCGCCGGACCGCTCGGCGCCGGTCGTCACCGTCGGCGTCTATTATCAGATTGGTTTTCGGCTGGAGCCGCGCGGCCGCAGCGGTTTCGCGCATCTTTTCGAGCACATGATGTTCCAAGGCTCGGAAAACGCCGGAAAGATGGAACACATTCGCCTGATTAATTCCTCCGGCGGCATGTTGAACGGCACCACCAATTACGACATCACCAATTATTTCGAGTCGGTGCCATCGAACGCGCTCGAGCGCGTGCTGTGGCTCGAGGCCGATCGCATGCGCGCACTGAAAGTGGACGACGAAAATCTGCGCAACCAGCGCGACGTGGTGAAGGAAGAGGTCCGCGTCAACGTGATGAACCAGCCCTACGGCGGCTTTCCCTGGCTCGACCTGCCGCCCGTGGCCTTCCGCAATTGGCCCAACGCGCACAATTTCTACGGCGATTTTGCCGATCTCGATGCCGCGACGCTCGCCGACGTACAGACTTTTTTTCGTACTTACTACTCGCCGAACAACGCCGTCCTGCTGATGGTCGGCGACCTCGACCCCGCGGAAGGTTTCGCGCTGGCCAAGCGCCATTTCGAAAATATTCCCACGCACCCGCTGCCGCCGCGCGCGGATGTGACGGAGCCGCCGCAAACCGAGGAACGCCGCGGCGAGGTCGTCGAAAAATTCGGTCCGCTGCCGGCCATCGCCATCGGCTACACCATGCCGGATCGCCGCAACCCTGATTGGTACGCCGCGTCCATTCTGGATAACGCGCTACACGGTGGGCGCGTGGGCCGCATCTATCGCCGCCTGGTGCTGGAAAAACAAATTGCCGTGGAAACCGACGGCGGCGCGGACATCATCGAAACCAACGGCCCCACGCAAATGGTGACGCGCATTTTTCACAAGCCGGAATTCACCAGCGAGGAAACCATCGCCGCGTTCGACGAAATCATTCGCGAAATTCAGGAGCAGGGAATCAGCGAAGACGAGCTGGCGCCCGTGAAAGTGAAACTGCGCGCCGATTACTACTCCAATCTCGAAGGCGGAATGGGAGCACACATGCCACGCTTCGGTCTGATGCATTATCTTGCTTGCTTTACTTTGTTCGACGGCGATCCGGGCAGAATCAACACGATTCTCGATGGCTTCCAGGCCGTCACGCCTGCGCAGGTGCAAGCCGCCGCGCGAAAATATCTGGTCCCGGGGCATCGCGCGATCGTACTTCGCCGTCCCGTTGCAAAGGAAGTGGCCGCATGAGCGGAACAACTACCAAACCCATGACCGCGACAGCCAGTTCTGCGGCGGCCGCGCAACCGGCAGCGAACTCGGTCCCCGCTCTCGGCCCCGAACGTCCCGTCGCCTGGCCGCAGCGCGCGGTGCGCACTCTGCCCAACGGTATGCAAGTGGTGCTCGCCGAATTGCGCACGTTCCCGAAGATTTCCGCGCAGCTTTTCTTTCGCAGCGGCAATGCCAGCGTCGCGCACAGCACGCCGGGGCTCGCGGAATTGACGGCCGCGGTAGTGCGCACCGGCACCGCTTCGCGCTCCAGCCGCCAAATTGAGGAAGATCTGCGGCGCATGGGGGCGGACCTGGGCTCTCATGCCGGCGCGGATTCCAGCGCCATCTCCATTTCCGGGCTGGCGGAATTTTCCGAAGGCATTTTCGATCTGCTGGGCGATCTGGCGCGCAACGCTTCGTTTCCCACCGAGGAATTCGAGCGCGAGCGCGGCCGCAAAATCGAAGGCTTGCGCATCGAACGCACCACGCCGGGATTTCTGGCGAGCGAACGCTTCCGCCGAGTCATTTTCGGCCAGCATCCGTATGCAATTGTCTCGCCGGCCGAAGAGCAGGTGGCCGCGATCGAGCATCCGCAGCTCGAGCAATTTTACCGCCACAATTATTCGCCGGCGAACGCGTTGCTCATCGTCGTCGGTGATTTTTCCGCTGACGCCATGTTCGCGCAAATCGAGAAAGTTTTCGGCAGCTGGGCCGCGCCGGCGCCGCGCGCGATGATTTCGCTCGCCCCGCCGCGCCACAGCGGCCGCAAAGTTCACCTCGTGCATCTTCCCGGCAGCGTGCAAACGCAAATCGTGCTCGGCAATCTGGCCATCACCCGCCGCGATCCGGATTGGTTTCGCCTGGTGCTGGCGAATTCGATTTATGGGGGCGCGTTCCATTCGCGGCTGGTGATCAATATCCGCGAGCAGAAGGGTTACACCTACAGCCCGGGCAGTGGCCTGCAGTCGCTGCGGCAGCACGGCTATTTCAGCGTGCACGCCGCGGTGCGCAACGAAGTAGCTGCCGCGGCGCTCACCGAAATATTTTATGAAATGGACCGCATGCGCTCGCTGCCCGTCACTGTGGAAGAACTGGAGAGCGCGCGCAGCTACCTGACCGGGGTGTTTTCGCTGGGTGTGGCGACGCAGGATGGTCTTCTCGGCCAGATCTCCACCATCTATTTGGACCACTTGCCCGAAGACCATCTGGAAACCTATCGCCAGAAAGTGCGCGCGCTCACGGCCGACGATATTCTGCTCGCCGCGCGCCGCCACTTCGATTCCGCCAACGCGCAAATCGTGCTGGTGGGCGACCGCGCGCAAATCGCGGAACAAGCCGCGCTGTTCGGCGAAGTCACCGCGTACGACGCGCAGGGAGCGACTCTCTAAGTCACACGTTTTGCTGGAGGCGATTTGGTGGACCGTGCTTTTCGACGCATCGCGCCCCGGCGGAGGGGGTTTCGCCTTTGGCTCCTGGAGAACTATCGCCTCCTCTATACGTTGGACCTGATCGCCGCGTATGCGTCCTTGATGGCTTATTTTGCCTCTCTGGTATTGGCTGGCGGACCGAGCATCTTATCCAAAATCGCACTTGGAATATTGATTGGCTCAGCGGGAATTGCCGCACTACCTTTCGCCGTTCGTAGTAGTTCTGCAAATGTTGAGGGTTCTTTCCGCAGCGCGTTGCTGGTTCGCCGTTCGAAAAAGACCGTACGCGTGGAGGTAATCGTTGCTGCGGTACTATGGACGCTTATCGCCATTGTGGTGGTATCGATATTTCTCGGTTTCCACGTACATTTGCACCGATGAGACTGAAACTTATCTGGCTCCGGCACCGCTGGTTTCCGCTTTTAGCGGCGGCGCTATTGTCCACGGCAATCGCCGGAGCGCAGGGGAAGCAGCCGCCCGCGCATCCGCTGGATCTGAACGTCGCCAACGTCAAGGAACTTGAGCAGGTTCCCGGTATCGGCCCCAAAACCGCCCAAGCCATCGTGGATTTCCGGCATAAGAGCGGACGATTCCGGCGCGTCGAAGATTTGCTGGCGATCAAGGGAATCAGCCAAGGCAAACTCGAAAAGATGCGTCCGTACTTGAAGATCACGCCACCGCCGCCGCCGCACAAACCGCCTCAGCCATAATCCATGCCCAGTTCTCGCCGCATGCTTCGGTTTACCTCGGTGCGCTCGGCGCCATATCTTTGGCCTTGCCTTCCACCCTGCCGGCAAAAGAAAATCAATTCTCGGAGACATACATGTTAACGAAGAAGATTTGTCTTTCAGTTGCAGCAGTGCTGGTACTGATCCTCGCGACGCTCGCCGCGAGCAGCGCCACGAAGTCCGCAACGAGCGGCGCATCCGCATCCGGGATCGCGTCCACCTCCGGTTATCATCTGCTGAAGAAAATTCCGCTGGGCGGCGAAGGCGGCTGGGATTATCTCGCGTTCGATTCGCCCACGCGCCGCCTGTTCATTTCGCGCGCCACAAAAGTGGTGGTCCTCAACGTGGACAGCGGCACCGTCGCCGGCGAAATTCCCAATACCGACGGCGTACACGGCATCGCCTTTGCGCCCGAGCTCGATCGCGGCTTCACTTCCAACGGCCGCGCCAACACCGTCACAATTTTCGACCTGCAATCGCTGCAAATCATCGGTAGTGCGAAAACCGGCATGAACCCCGACGCCATCGTTTACGATCCGGCATCGAAGCGCGTCTTCACCATGAATGGCCACAGTAACGATGCCACCGCGATTGATGCCGCCACCGGCAATGTGCTCGGAACGATCCCGGTGACCGGCAAGCCGGAATTCGCGGTGGCGGATGGCGCGGGGCACGTGTACGTCAACATCGAGGACAAAAGCGAGGAACTGCAGATTGACACGCAAAATCTGAAGGTGACGGCGCAGTGGCCGCTCGCGCCGTGCCAGGAACCGTCAGGACTCGCGATGGACGTCGCGCATCGCCGGCTTTTCGCCGGCTGCCACAATCAAATGATGGCCGTGGTGGACGCTGATTCCGGAAAAGTGATTGCCACGCCCGCGATTGGCGACGGAGTGGACGCCGATGCATTCGATCCCGGCACCGGATTTGCGTTTGCTTCCAACGGACAGAGCGCCACGCTAACGGTGGTGCACGAAGATGCGCCGGACAAATTTTCAGTGGTGGAAAATGTGGCGACGCAACGCGGCGCGCGCACCATGGCGCTGGATCCGAAATCGCACGAGGTTTATCTGGTCACCGCCGACTTCGCGCCCGCGCCGCCATCCGCGAACGAAAATCCCAAGCCGCGCATGATGGCGGTGCCGGGGTCGTTCGTAGTGCTGATCTATGGTAAGTGACCGCGCTAAGTGACGGCGAGCCGCCGAAATAGAACTATTGACGGACAACCGCCGATGAAGACCCGCTGAAGAACGGCCGCTGAAGAACACTCGTACTGAGCGTTACAAATTTTGGTGGCTGGATTTCGTTGCGTCAATCGCCAGCGGCACTTGGTCGGCAATTTCCAGGCCGTAGCCTTCCAGCGCTATAACTTTTCGCGGGTGATTGGTGAGCACGCGAATCCGCCGCAATCCCAGATCAATCAATATTTGCGCGCCGATGCCGCTTTCGCGCTGCACCAGCCGCTGGCGTCCCAAATCCTGCTCCACTTCCTCGCGCGCGTGAAAACGTATGCGCGGCAGCTCGCCGTTCTCGGTTTCGCGCGGCGCGTCAATCTGGAATCCGCGGCCGGTGTGATGCAGATAGACAAACACGCCGCGATCTTCCTTGGCAATCGCAGCGAGTGAACGCTCGATGACCGCGTGGCAATCGCAGGCCGTCGAGCCGAAAACGTCGCCGGTGAGGCAATGCGAATGGACGCGCACCAGCGGCGGGCCGGATTTGGCGAGGTCGGCCAGCTCGCCACGCACCAGCGCCACGTGCAACTCGTGGTCCGCATCGTTCGAATACGCAATCATGCGGAAATTTCCATGCCGCGTGGGCAGCACGGATTCGGCGATGCGCCGCACGTGCCGCTCGTGCTGCATGCGGTAACGGATCAGGTCCGCGACGGTCAGCAGCTTCATCGAATGCAAACGGCAAAATTCCACCAGCTGCGGAATGCGCGCCATGGTGCCGTCGTCGTTCATGATTTCGCAGATCACGCCGGAATGGTCCAGGCCCGCGAGCCGCGCCAGATCCACGGAAGCTTCCGTTTGTCCCGCGCGCACCAGCACGCCGCCGTTGCGCGCGCGCAAGGTGTAAACGTGGCCCGGCCGCGCGAGATCTTCGGGATGAGTGTTGGGGCTGGTGGCCGCAAGTATGGTGGTGGCGCGATCCGCGGCGCTGGTGCCGGTGGTGGTGCCGCGGCGCGCGTCAATCGGCTCGCAAAAAGGCGTGCCGAACATGGAAGTATTGCGCGGAGTGATGGGCGCCAGGGCCAGCGCATCGCAGCGCTGCTCCGTCATCGCCAGGCAAATCAGGCCGCGGCCAAATTTCGCCATGAAGTTGATGGCTTCGGGCGTGACTTTTTCGGCGGCCATGGTCAGGTCGCCTTCGTTCTCGCGGTCTTCATCGTCCACCAGGACGATCATGCGTCCCGCGCGTATGTCTTCCATCGCTTCTTCCAC
>Ga0209773_10000886_pt1 | contig 10108 bp, 8 predicted proteins | sample BogFormECP14_OM1_FD_188244 | JGI IMG/M metagenome (GOLD analysis project Ga0209773, IMG submission 188244) | Bog forest soil microbial communities from Calvert Island, British Columbia, Canada - ECP14_OM1 (SPAdes) (version 2) | ecosystem: Environmental > Aquatic > Freshwater > Wetlands > Bog ... | reverse complement strand
GAAATTGAAAGTCTCAGCCGTAAAGGTGGCATTGCCGGGGAACACGTCAATCCAGCGGCGGCCGGTGTACCAGTGGCAGTTCGGTAGCAGAATGGATTTGACGGTCACATCACTTTGCGTTCGCGTCGGGCGTCCCAAACAAAACTAACTCCTGCAAAGTAACGTGATAGGACATTCCACGTAGCACCGCACTTCTCCAGCAGCGTCCTTAGCCAGGTAATTGACTGTCAAAACTGACAATTGCCAGCACTTGCCGGCCTTGAGTAACGTACAGCGGTAAGCGATAAGAATCACAAGTGGTTAGCGTGGCTCGCGCTCCGTTTCAGGGACCGGCGCTCCTAAGCGAGTTGGGCGATGAAGGCAAGTTGATGCGTCACTCATGCGCCAGTGCGTTCCCAGCCGCAGCTGTACGGATTTTCTTCGGCACGTCCACACGTGCCTCGCACAACCTCTGATCGGGTCGGAGGCTCAAAATGAAAACGAACCAGCAGTTCCTTTCGATTCTCCTCTGTATCAGTCTCCTTCTTGCACCCTTGACATTGGATGGCTGCAAAAACTCGGAAAAGGCGTCGGCCAACGCGCAATCGGTGCCTCCGTCTGGGCAGGCGCAACAGGCTCAGCAAGCGCAGCAGGCTCCGGCTACCACCGCCTCGACGCCGACTCCCGACGAACTCTACCAACTCGTCGCGCCGATCGCGCTCTTTCCAGACAATCTCGTGGCCCAGGTGCTTGCTGGATCCACTTATCCAGATCAAATCACCGAGGCCAACACCTGGCTCCAGCAGAACTCCAGCCTCAAGGGTGATCAACTCATGCAGGCCGTGGATCAGCAATCCTGGGACGTCAGCGTGAAAGGGCTCACGCAGTTTCCGGATGTCATCAATCAGATGGCGACGAATCTCTCCTGGACTTCCGCGCTGGGCGACGCTTACTACAACATTCCGCAAGACGTGATGAACGCCGTGCAGGTAATGCGCCAGCGCGCGCAGCAGGCCGGTAATCTGAAGAGCAACAGCCAACAAAACGTGACCGTCGAAAATCAGGCGCCAGCTGCCGCTCCCGCCGCCGCGTCTGAGGCTGCGCCGCAACCCATCATCGTGCAGGCGCCTCCGCAGACAATCGTCATTCAACCCGCCCAGCCAACGGTTGTGTATGTGCCCACCTACAATCCCACCGTCGTGTACGGCGCGCCGGTGCCCGTGTATCCCGGCTATTCGGCGGGTGACGTGGCAGCTGCGAGCATTATCTCCTTCGGCGTGGGCATCGCGGTCGGGGCAATCATCGCGAACAACAACCATTGCTGCGGGTGGGGTTGGAATTCATGGGGCTGCGGCTGGCACAGCTCGACGGTGGTTTACAACCGGAACGTGTACGTCTCCAATTCCAACACCTTCGTCAATCGCAACAACTACTACAACAAGAACGTCGCGCACTACAATCAGACGAACATCAATCGCAACAACATCAACACCAACAACGTGAATCGCAATAACGTGAACAACAACAATTACCGCGCCAACAATTTCAACAACACCGCGCACAATAATCTCACCACCCCGAATTTCAACCAGAAATACAATCAGCCGCAGTACAACAATAATCGCCCGAACTCGGCGCAAAACAACCGCCCGCAGAACGGGGGCCAGCAACTCAATCGGCCGCAAAATGCCGGCCAGCAGCCTGGCTTGAACCAGCAGAACCGCCCAGGCGCCAATCAGAATCAGAGCCGCCCCAATAACCTCAATCAAACGCAGCGTGAACCGTCTCGCGGCTACGGACAGGCGTCTAGTCAAAACGCCAGCAAGAGCACGTTCAGCAACTATAGCCAGGGAGGAAATACCCGCAGCAACAGTGCGCGCGGCGGGCAGAGCCTGCAATCGCATAGCGGCGCTGCCTCGCGGCCGCAGCCGCACACAGGCGGCGCGCGGCGTCGCTAACCGGGCGCATTCGCGAAGCGCTCGTGGCAGTTGAAATCCCGTCGAAGGAGAACACGCTCATGCAATCCGGAAAAATTGCAAACATGAGATTTGGCCCCCGCCTGAGTGCCGTCCTGTGGCGGAGGATTGCGCTCTCGGTGGTTGCCACGGTCGCGGCACTGTTGCTGGGCGGCAGGCCCTCGTTCGCGCAACAGGGAAATGAGAAGACCTTTGCGTCGCCGGGTGAGGCCGCGCTCGCTCTGTACACTGCGGTCAAAACCAACGACAGCCAAACACTCGTGGTGATTTTTGGCTCAAATTCCAACGATATTTTGCACACCGGTGACGACGTCGCGGACAAAAACATGGGCGACAATTTTGTCCGCCGCTACCAGCAGATGCATCGCGTAGTCGTCGAGCCGGATCAGACCGTCACACTTTATATCGGCGCGGAGAATTGGCCTCTGCCCATTTCCATCGTTAAAAACGGCTCGGGCGTCTGGTATTTCGATACCGAAAGCGGCAAGCAGGAAATTCTCCAGCGGCGTGTCGGCAGCAACGAGAACGACGCGATCGTGGTCGTGGGCAACCTGGTAGATGCCCAGATGGATTACGCCTCTGAACTACGCGAAGGCGATAAGACCAAACATTACGCCCCGAAATTCTTAAGCGATGACGGCCGGCAAAATGGATTGTATTGGAAGACCAGCGACAACGTTCCGCCCAGTCCCATAGGCCCGTTGCTCGTTTCCGCTGCTAGTGAGGGATATAAGGTGGAACACGGCCAGAACACTCCCTTCCACGGCTACTACTACCGCATGTTGACGAAGCAAGGTCCCGCGGCGAAAGGCGGCGCGCTCGACTACGTCGTCAATGGCAAGCTCACACGCGGTTTTGCCTTCGTCGCCTACCCGGCCGAATACCGAAATTCCGGCGTCATGACTTTCATCGTGAATCAGAGCGGAATCGTTTACCAAAGGGATTTAGGCGCGCAAACATCGGATATCGCTTCCGCGATGCAGGAGTACAACCCCGGCAGCGGCTGGGAACGAGTGGACTGAATCAAATGCATCGCAAGGCGACGATGCTTCGATATTCGGAAGGTGGTGTTTCTCCCACTACCGTGAATGGCAAGACCCTAACTCGGAGGTTCGTGAAATGGACAACCGAATGAGCAGATGTTCCCTGGATCCGGCGCGCTTCGTCCATCCTACTTATTTCGCAATTACAATTTTGCTGCTCTTGCTGGCTGGAACGGCCAGCGCGCAACAGAAGCCAAACATTCTCGTCATTTTTGGCGACGACATCGGTCAGGCAAATATCAGCCGTTACACACACGGTGTAGTCGGCTATATGACGCCGAACATTGACCGGATTGGTGCGGAAGGAATGACCTTCACTGACTACTACGCGGAGAACAGTTGCACAGCGGGCCGCTCGTCCTTCATCACCGGCCAATCGCCGATGCGCACGGGACTCACTAAGGTGGGAGCCCCGGGAGCGCCAGTCGGTCTGCAAGCGCGCGATATCACCATTGCGCAGGCGCTCAAATCGGCGGGATATGCTACGGGCCAATTCGGCAAGAATCACCTCGGCGATCGCGACGAATATCTTCCGACCAATCACGGCTTTGACGAGTTTTTCGGCAACCTCTATCACCTGAATGCGGAGCAAGAGCCGGAAATGCCCTATTGGCCGAAAGACGATCCGGCGTTCCTAAAGCTTTACCACGTGCGCGGTGTGATCCACAGCTACGCGCTTCCTGACGGCACCCAGAAGATTGAAGACACCGGCCCCCTCGATATGAAGCGCATGGAAACCATTGACGACGAGACTTCGAATGCCGCAATGGCTTTCATGGACAAGCAAACAAAAGGCGGAAAGCCGTTCTTCGTTTGGATGAATTTCACTCGCATGCACATCTTTACGCACATCCGCCCGGAATATCACGAGAAGAGCGGTATGCCTGGTAACGACTATGCCGACGGCATGTGGGAACACGACCAGGATGTGGGCAAATTGCTCAAACAGCTCGACGACCTGGGAATCACCAAAGACACAATCGTGATTTACACCACCGACAACGGTCCGAATATGTTCAGTTGGCCCGACGCGGCCATGACTCCTTTCCGTAGCGAGAAAGATTCAAACTGGGAAGGCGCGTTCCGTGTGCCGGCAGTGGTTCGCTGGCCCGGTCACATCAAAGCCGATGTGTGGTCCAACGAAATCGTGTCCGGTTTGGACTGGTTCCCCACATTGCTCGCCGCAGCAGGGGATCCGAACGTCAAGGAACAGCTCTTGAAAGGATGGGCGCCAATATCCGGCGGTAAAAGCTTTAAGGTTCATCTCGATGGATACAACATCCTTCCTTACCTCACAGGCCAGGAACCCCATTCGCCGCGCAGAAACTTCTTTTATTTCGACGACGATGGCCAACTGGTGGCGGAGCGGCACGACAACTGGAAATTTGTCTTCTGCGAACAGCGTGCGCCCGGCAACTTGAACATCTGGATGAACCCATTTACGTGTCTGCGACTTCCAAAGCTCTATAACCTCCGCATGGATCCATACGAGCGAGCAGATATCACCTCTGACCAATATAACGATTGGTTGGTGCACAACGACTACCTGCTGATTCTCGGGGTCATGGCGTCCGAAGAATTTATTGAGACTTTCAAGGAATATCCACCCAGTCAGGCGCCCGCGAGCTTTACGGTCAATCCTGAGGCGATTCTGGAGATGCTGAAATACCAGCAATCACAAGTGCACAAAGATTGAGCGCAACATCTGGTACAAAGAAACGGCTGGCGTTTGATTAGCGAAAGGGACTGGGGGCGCGATGTCCGTGTCGCGCCCTCTTCGAGTATCATGGGAGACGCTGTGATCGTACGAGCATCAATTTTCACCTCGATTGGAATCGCTCTCTTGTTCGGGTGCGGCCCGGCCGGATCGCAAACGAAACCGCCTGCTTCCAGCCAGCCCAGTCAAGGCGTGTCAGCGCCCGTCCTGCATGTCCCTCCCTGGACCGGCGATTTCGATGGCATGTTGAAGCGCCGCTACATCCGCGCGCTCGTCGCCTACTCCAAAACTCAATACTACGTGGTCAAAGGCGTGCAGCATGGCAGCTCTTACGAATTCCTCAAAGCTTTCGAGGACGCCATCAACAAAAAGTATCCGCAGAAACAGAAGAACATGCGTATTCTCGTCGTTTTTGTCCCGGTGCCCAGGGACAAAATGTTCTCGCGCCTCGCGGAAGGCCGGGGCGATCTCGCGGTCGGCGCGCTCACCATCACGCCAGATCGCCAGAAGTTGGTGGATTTTTCCGATCCTCTCGTTGAAGGCGTGAAGTCTATTGCCGTTACGGGACCTAATTCGCCCGCGCTCACTACGCTGGACGATTTGGCCGGCAAAGAAGTATTCGCCCGGCCCAGCTCCAGCTACTGGGAGCATCTCCAGGCCCTCAATGCAAAGTTTAAGAGCGAAGGCAAACCTTTGGTAATCCTCCGCGCCGCTCCGGAAGACTTAGAGGACGAAGATATTCTAGAGATGTTGAACTCCGGCCTGATCCAGGTGGCCGTCACCCACGCCTATCTCCCCAAACTTTGGGCGCAGATTTTTCCGAAAATACGGCCGCACGACGACATCGTCATCAGCGGCAACGAATCCATCGGCTGGGCCATGCGAAAAAACAGCCCGCAGCTGATGTCCGTTGTAAACGATTTTGTCGCCACTCACAAACGCGGCACCGTCTTCGGAAATACGGTGATCCAAAAATACGCAATCAACACGCAAATGCTCAAAAGTGCCACTTCGCCCGCCGACTTGCAAAGATTCGAACAGACCGTCGCTCTCTTTCGCAAATATGGCGGGCAATATAACCTCGATTACCTCCTTATGATGGCCGAAGGCTTCCAGGAGTCCTCTCTCAATCAGGAAGCCAAAAGCAAAGTCGGCGCCGTGGGCATCATGCAGTTGATGCCCGCCACCGGCGAGCAGATGAAAGTCGGCGACATCGCTCAAACCGACGCGAACATCCATGCCGGCGTGAAGTATATTCGCTTCATGGTGGACAAGTATTTCGCCAACGAACCGATGACGGACACTAATAAACTGCTTTTCGCCTTTGCCGCCTATAATGCTGGTCCGGGGCGCGTTCACGCCTTGCGCGTGGAAGCAGCACAAAAAGGTTTCGATCCCAACGTGTGGTTTGACAACGTGGAAGTGATCGCTGCTTCCCGGATCGGGGTAGAGACCGTCACCTACGTCGCGAATATCTACAAATATTACGTCGCCTACAAACTGGTCGCGCTGCAGCAAGAGGAACGAAGTAAGGCGTTGCAGCAATTGCAATCCAAGCCGAACAATTAATTTCGCTTCTGCGTTGCTTAGATCAAGCGGGTATCAGCTTCGAGCGCTCCTGCAGCGAGTACAATGCTCATACCCGTGATGTGTGGATTGCCGATACCCAGGAGGGAAATCCAATGTCACGTAGTTGTCGACTTGTACTCGCAGCCGTTCTATTAGGCTTCATGCAGATGCTGGGTGGCACGGCATGCTTTGGCAAGGTCAGTCGTCACGATACGATAATTATGAAGAACGGCGACCGATTCACGGGCGAAGTAAAGAGGCTGGAGCAGGGAATACTCTACATTGAGACGGATTATTTCTCCGGCTCCGTAGGTGTTGACTGGCTGCAAGTTGAAAAAGTCGAAAGCACGGCCACCTACCAGGTCATTTTGAGCGGAGGGAAAAGGCTGACTGGTACGATTTCAAAAGTGGCGGCCGAAGCAGCAGCGGACAAGGATTTCACGGTGCGTGCGGTGGGGAAAGATGTTCCGGTATCAGGAACCGATGTTGTCCAGATCGAATCGCAGAAACCAACTTTTTGGCGCCAGCTGAAGGGAAACATTGACTTCGGATATAACTTCACCAGTGGCAACAATCAGTCTGCCCTTAGCGCGGATGCAAAGGCGGCATACGTCGCGCAGCACTGGGCGGCTGGTGCGTCGTTCAACGCGTCCTATAGCGGCCAGACGGGCGGCACCACGACCAATATCTCTGAGACGCAGTTATTTGCGGAGCGATTCCTCAACCGCAATTCATTCGTACTTGGATTGTCCGATTTTCTGCACAGCTCACAGCAAGATCTCCAACTGCGCACCACGCTGGGCGGGGGATATGGCCGATACTTGAAGCGCACGAACCAAAACGAACTGCGGTGGGTGATTGGCCTTGACTACTCTCAAGCCGGCTACCAATCTGGATTGCAGCAGCCTGTCCAGAAAAACGCGGAATTGCTGCTCGGCGCAGAATATCAGCTCTTTCATTTCGATCGTTACTCCCTGCAGTCACAGCTGTTGGTTTTCCCGGGATTGTCTGATTTTGGCCGCGTTCGATTCACAACGACTGACACGTTGGACATAAAGCTCGCTAACAATTTCTACTGGAATTTCTCGTTCTGGGACAACTTTGACAGTCGTCCGCCTCTAAACGCACAGCGGAACGCGACTGGTTTGAGCACTGGCTTGGGCTGGAAATTTTGAAGTTCCCGATCAACAAACAATGCTGTACAAACAAAATTACAATTCGCACGCCCGTTTTCCGGAGCGAGCGACCAGCAACAAGGGAGGATGCAATGACGATGGGAAAGATGCGACTAGCTGCTCTGTGTCTCTTAGTGTCGGCCCTGTTTCCGTCACTCATTCGAGCACAGGTTCCTGCCGCGGTACCTGTCTTTCAGATTACACCGGGAGACAGCACAATTAAGTTCTTCGTGAAATCCTCCGTGGCCCTGGAAGGTAATTTTGACAAGTGGGACGCTACTCTCGTCTACACCTCTACGGATTACAAGACAGGCGCCTTGGATGTGGAGATTCACGCTGCCAGTGTGAATACCGGAAGCGGTATGAAGGACGGCAAGCTGAAGAGCAAAGATTTCTTCAACGTTGAGCAGGACCCGCTGATCACCTTTAAGTCAACAGGGGTCAAGGAGACTGGCCCCACTACTTTTGAGGTGGACGGCAACTTTACGATTCGCGGAGTGACTAAACCCGAGAAGCTCATCCTCGAAGTCGTCGGCAAGGGGACGGGTTCCGGCACGATCACCGGAACAATGGCTTTCGACCGCAAAGACTACGGGATGAACAGCGGCATCCCCTTCATCAAAATAGCTGACCGCGTCGAGGTAACCGTGAACCTCAAGGTCAAACGAGTCAGCGGGCCGCCGCTGGTGTTTGGGCAATAGCCAGCGCGAATTCGGATTGTCGTCGCACTTCTTTTGCGCCCAGTGAACGCGGCGCTCTCACGCCCTGGCGACTGTGGTATAAAGTGCGTATTGGCTCGCACATTCTGAGCAGTCCTCCAGTCGCTTGCTGGCGAAAACTTTTGTATTAGTGGAGGCCATCGGCAATGAGATCGAGCCCCCCGCCAAACGATTCGCGGAATTCGTTCGAGGGTTCAGCCAATGAGTGAAAACAAGGGTTTCGCCGAATTGCCTCACTTTTCCCTCGGCTCTGGCGGCCTCTTGTTCCGACTCTCTCGCAAACTTCATTTATCGGGCGATAAACCGCCGCTTGTTCTCCGCCGCATAGTGGTCGTCCTGTGTTTCACTTGGTTGCCGCTTTTGGCATTGTCTGTGTTTGCGGCATCCGCACTGGGCGACGCGATCAGCGTTCCGTTCCTTCGCGATTTCGATGTGAACATTCGATTCCTGATTGCGCTGCCGGTATTACTCGCTGCCGAAGTTGCCGTTGATTCGAGCATTTCGAGCTCGCTGCAACGGTTCCTGACGCGCGGCATCATTCTCGAAGAAGATTTGCCGGCATTCCGTGCGGCGATCGCTTCGGCGTCACGCCTCAGCAACGCGTTTGTCGTTGATATTGGTCTAATAATCGTTGTGTACACGGCCGGACATTGGCTATGGCTCAGCCAGGTGGCGCTGGGGGAAACTAGCTGGTACGGAAGTTTGCAGGGGACGCGCTTGCATCTGACCGCGGCGGGTTACTGGTACGCTTTCTTTAGTATCCCGGTTTTTCGATTCATCATGGCGCGCTGGTACCTCCGCCTCTTCATTTGGTTTCAACTCCTTTGGCGCGTCTCGTGGTTAAACTTGCAGTTGCAACCGGCGCATCCGGATCGCGCCGGCGGACTCAACTTCTTGGGCACAGCCTCCTATGCATTCGCCCCCATGCTTGTGGCTCAGGGTGCGCTACTCGCTGGGATTTTCGCGGATCGCGTCGTTCTCGAACGAGAGTCCTTTCTCAATTTCAAAGTAACTGCCGCAGCTCTGGCGATCTTCTGGGTATTGGCCCTGCTCGCTCCGCTCGCAATGTTTACGCCACAGCTGTGGCGGGCGAAGCGCCAGGGCCGCAGCGAATATGGTTTATTGGCCAGCCGGTATCTCATCGCGTTCAGAGAGAAGTGGATCGTTGGGCCTCCACCAAAGGGTGAGGAATTACTTGGCACCTCCGACATTCAAGCACTGGCGGACATGGAAAGCTCCTACGACGCCGTGCGTCGCATGCGCCTGGTGCCGTTTGGACTAGGGGAGGTAACTGCACTGGCCGCTATGACACTTGCTCCACTTCTTCCGTTGCTGCTGACGGTCTATTCCCTCGATCAGCTAGTCGGCCGCGCTCTCAAGATGATGTTCTAATAAAGATGCTCTGGCAGGGCTTAGAGCGCCCTCGCGACCCCCAGAACGCGCTACACGATGAGCCGAGTGAGGAAGTCAATCCCTGGCAAGGCCGCCACGAAATCGCCGAGAAATGCTCTAAAATCGTCCCCTCGGGCGCGCCATATCAACCACAGCCGTTCCCCGCTGGAACTTTGCTCCCCTTCAGTGTAGATTCTTTTTGCGTAGGAAACCCGACGAGACCCGTCAACTGGCATAACATCGACCATGCACCTGGCAGGCAAATTAGCCGAAGCTGACCTGAACGAAGCGCCGCAAGCCGCTCGCGAAGGTACACGTAACTCCGCGAAGAGCATGGATTCCCGAATCGCGTTTCGCCTGTTCTCGGTTCCCGTGGCTCTGGCCAGCATTGCCGCTCTAACTCTCGTCGCCCTGCCATCCCTTGGCTTTTATGGCGCAGCCACGCTGCTCGGAAAGATTCGTCCCCTGCGCGACGCATATCAATTTCTCTCCGGCACGTACGACCGGCTCCTCGATCACCTCGGCCAAATTATTCTGC
>Ga0209773_10000885_pt1 | contig 10116 bp, 7 predicted proteins | sample BogFormECP14_OM1_FD_188244 | JGI IMG/M metagenome (GOLD analysis project Ga0209773, IMG submission 188244) | Bog forest soil microbial communities from Calvert Island, British Columbia, Canada - ECP14_OM1 (SPAdes) (version 2) | ecosystem: Environmental > Aquatic > Freshwater > Wetlands > Bog ... | reverse complement strand
TCGGTGACGTAGTGGCTGGTGGCTCCAATCAGTTTCACTCCACGCTGAAAAGCCGCGTGATACGGTCTTGCCCCGGTAAAGGCGGGCAGGAAGGAATGGTGGACGTTGATGATCCTCCGCGGGTACTGATCTACAAACGAGGGCGACAAGATCTGCATATACCGAGCTAGCACCACCAAATCAACCTTGTTCTGTTTCAGAGTATCGACTTCGCGCTCCTCGATCGGATCCTTACCGCTATCTATCGCTTCGCGGGCCGCTGTGCCTTTGGCGCGTGCCTTAGCGATCCCAATCTCCGGATATTTGCCGAGACCCATGTCGCGTCGTTTGCCGGTCACGGGTGACACAAAGCGAAGAATCCACTTTCCCTGCCCCTTCGCCGATCCGGGCTCAAGTCTGAGTCCCTTGACCGTGCCATCGGCCACCGGCTTGTCGCCGGGGCCGATCTTCCTTGCTCTTAGGTTGGTGATCCGAGTCATCTTCAGCCCCACTTCCAGCCCCACAAAAATGGCGCGATTTAATGATGCGCCATGAGACGGCTTGCGTCAAAGGCTTGCTACACTAATGTTTTAATGGATGTTTCTCGTGATTATGAGACGATCTGAAACGGCGTGACACAATAACATGGCGGACTCCCTCTCCGCCATACGCCATTGTTATTGCTTAGTTATTCCGTAGAGCCGCCGATACACGGCCAGGGACTGTCGCGTCGAAACTATCGTCCTGGATGAAGACGACGAGACAGGACTTCCGCGCGTGCTGCTTGCCGCCGGCAACTGTCCAATTGTCGCCCCGCCTTATTCATCGCCGCCGTCTTCGAAGTGCGTGGCCGAGACCGCGTCGATGAACGCTTGGTCGTCGGCTGCATGGCCGCTGGGGGCGATGGCGACCGACCGGCGATGCGCTTACGCGCGGAAGGTAGGAGAACGCACATCCGGCGCCCAAATCTGAATCGGGCGCAACCCCTGCTCGCCTAACCGTCGCCGATGTTCCCGCACCTTGATGCGGACGCGGCGGGTCAAGCGGACGTTCCGGCATTATCGCTAGAGCCCCTTAACCACGACGGCCCGGTCCGGCCGAAAAGGGGCGACATTCTGAAATCGAGTTAACCAGCGCTTAGAGCCGCTTCGTTCAATTTTGAGCGAGCGCGAGTCGATCTCGCAGAGGAGTTGAAGCAATGGTTCCGGTCTCAAAGAACTTCGCGCGCGACAATTCGTGCGCGCCCGCACTCGAATAGGCTCGTCGCCTCCCTGATCGCGGTAGTGATCATCGGTGTGGTAAACGTGGCCGGCGACAGTCCGACCAACGCTTGCACCGATGTCTCCGGCAACCTGCGCTGAATGCGCAGCGCCCAGGAGCTCACGACAGAGATGGGAGCGCGGGCCTCGCCGATCGGCGACAAAATGCAAGATAGACGGCGCGCGCCGATAGGGAGGGGGATAGGCCCGCCTCCGGTCCTACTGGCGCGTCTCATGTGGTGGCGAGCGCAAGGTTAAGGCAAGCGGCAGTGATCATTGAGGCACTAGACGATTTCAGGCGACCCGAACGTCGTCGCCATCAGCGCGCCGACGTGTCGCTGAACGGACGCTACATGCTGGTCGATCGGCACGAATACGCCTGTCAGGCGATCAATATTTCGGCCGGCGGCGTCGCCGTGCTCGGTGCAATCAAAGGCGCGATCGGCGAGCGCGTCGTTGCATATTTCGACCGGATCGGACGAGTCGAAGGAATGGTCGTCCGGCAGTTTGGCAGATGCTTCGCGATCGCGCTGAGCGCGTCCGCACTCAAGCGGGAGAAGCTTGACCTGCGAATCGCGTGGCTAGTCAAACGCCAGGCGGGGCTCGTATCCGACAACCGCCGGAGCGAAAGGGTCGCCGTCCTTCGCTGGCGCACCACCCTGAAGACCGCGGATGGGAAGGAATACGCTGCCTCGGTGATCGACCTCTCCGTGTCGGACGCCGCGATCGCTGTCGACGCCGCCCCCCCGATTGGTTCAAATGTCGCCCTCGGGCAAAGAGCCGCCAAGGTCATGCGGCACTTACGCGGCGGAATCGCCGTAGCGTTCAAAGAACCGCTCGGGGAGGCCGATCTTAAGAGGCGCGCCGAATTCTAGCGGGCGCGCCGCTTAAGAGGCTCAAAGGGCCGACTTCCGTGCGGAGGCGGCGACCGCTGGCGGCCCATCCCGATTTTTGCAATGGTTGCGGATTATTTGCCCAGCCCACGGCGCCCGGAGCGCCGGGGCGAGGCTGACAACGATTTGATCGGGGGAAAATATGGCGACCCTACGAACCTTTGCTTATCTTTGCGCGCTCTGGCTTGTGATCGCCGGCGGACGGGCGAGCGCGGACGAGGCCCCTTTCGTCATAGGCGTCATGAACGACCAGTCCGGACCCTACGCCGATTTGGCCGGCCCAGGCTCGGTTGAAGCTGCTCGCATGGCGATCGAGGATTTTGGCGGCGCCGTGCTCGGCAAGAAGATCGAGCTTCTCGCCGCCGACCACCAGAACAAGGTCGACATCGGATTGCAGATCGCCCGCGAATGGTACGAAGCGCGCGACGTCCGGGCTATTTTCGACATCAGCAATTCCGGCGTCGCCTTGGCCTTGCAGGACTTGGCTAAATCGCACAACAGGCTCGTGATATTCGATTCGGCCTCGTCATCCGATCTCACCGGCAAAGCCTGCTCCCCGAACGGCATGCAGTGGAACGCCGACAATTGGTCGAACGGCGTCTCCCTCATGCGCTTGCTGGTGAAGCAGGGACTCGACACTTTCTTCTTCATCACCGCCGACTATGCGTTTGGGGCCTCGCTCGAAGCCGACGCGCGCGATGCGATCGCCAAAGCGGGCGGGAAAACGCTGGGCGCCGTCCGCGCGCCGCTCAATACCGCGGACTTTAGCTCCTATCTCCTGCAGGCGCAGGCGTCCCAGGCCAAGGTGGTCGTCCTCGCCAATACCGGCGCCGATCTTTCGACGTCGCTGAAACAGGCTAGCGAATTCGGCGTCGCACCGGCTCAATATATCGCCGCCCCAATCACCTATCTCACCGACGTCAACGCGCTCGGCCTGGCGATCGCGCATGACTTGGTTTTCATGCAGTCTTGGTATTGGGACCTGAACGATCAGACGCGCGCTTGGGCGAGACGCTTCTTCGAGCGCAGAAAGCGCATGCCCAACGACAATCAGGCCGTGCTCTATTCGTCGGTCCTCCACTACTTGGAAGCAGTCGCCAAGACCGGAACCGACGATGCGACGAGCGTCGTCAAAGCAATGCGGGAGGCGCCCGTTCATGATGTCTTCACTGATAACGGCAGGCTTCGGGAAGACGGACGCCTCGTCTACGACCGGTACCTTATGAAAGTGAAAAAGCCGGACGAGTCGAAATATCCCTGGGACTATCTATCCGTCCTCGCGAAGATCCCGGCGGACGAAGCGTTCCGGCCGCTCGGTTCGACGGGCTGCAATCTTGTCGGGATCGCCAAGCCCTGATGCTCGAAGTCGAGCAGTTCAGCGGGCGTTACGATATAGAGAGTCGCCGCCGGCGGGTCGGGCGGCGGCGAGGCGCGAAGGCCAGCCATCACGCCGCGAGATCGGCAACGACCGAATCGAGAAGGGGCGCGCCGAGCGGCGTCACGCGCAGACGCCCCGTCTCGTCCTCGACCACGAAACCCTCGAGCGCCAGGGTCTTGATTTGGCGCTTGTCAAGCGGGCGCCCGCTGAGGGCCTCGAAGCGCTTGGGATCGACGCCCTCTCTGAGGCGCAGTCCCATCAGCAAAAACTCATCGCCTTGCTCCTCAGCCGAGAGCAAGTCGTTTTCGATCAGGCCGTGGCCGTCGGCCTCGACCTGCGTCAACCACATTTCCGGGTGTTTCTCCGTCGATTGGGCGCGACGTCCGGTCGGCGTCAGCAGGCGGCCGTGGGCGCCGGGCCCGACGCCGGCGTATTCGCCGTAACGCCAGTAGACGAGATTGTGCCGACTTTCGGCGCCCGAACGCGCGTGGTTCGAGACTTCATAGGCGGGCATTGCGTACGCCTCGGCGATCTCCTGTGTGGCGTCGAAGAGAGAACGGGCGAGATCCGGGTCCGGCAGCCGCAACTTTCCAGCTCTCCACAAGCGTTCAAAAATCGTATCGGGCTCGATCGTCAGTTGATATAGCGACAAATGCTCGCTGCCGCGTTTGAGCGCCTCGCCAAGCTCGGCGCGCCATGCAATCAGGCTCTGGCCTGGCCGCGCATAGATCAAGTCGAACGAATAGCGACGAAAGATCGTCGCGGCGATATCGAGCGCGGCCAGCGCTTCGTCGGCGGAGTGCTTGCGGCCGAGGGCGCGAAGATCGGCGTCATTGAGCGCCTGCACGCCCACCGAGAGGCGGTTGACGCCGGCGGCGCGGTAGCCGCGAAAACGACCAGCCTCGACGCTGGTCGGATTGGCCTCAAGGGTGACCTCGGCGTCATCGGCGATGGTCCATGCCTCGGCGACAGCGTCGATGACCGCTTGCACGGTCTGCGGCTTCATCAAAGAGGGCGTGCCCCCGCCGAAGAAGATGGATCGCACGACTCGCCCCGGCGCGATTTGGGCGCGGTGGCGGATTTCGGCCCGATAGGCGTTGATGAAACGCGTCTCGTCGATCGGCGCGCTGCGCACGTGGCTATTGAAGTCGCAATAGGGGCATTTCGCGAGGCAGAACGGCCAGTGGACATAAAGCGCGAAGCCCGGGTCGTCGCTCGATATCGGCGGGCTGACCGGCGCGCGATTCGCGATTGCATTCATGGCGCCTTATGCCAGTTTGGGACGCCGGGCGCCAGCAGGCTCAAAGGCCCCTTCAACAGCTCGCCGGGATTTACGCGAAAGAGATTCGACAGGGAGGGCGGCGCTGATGGTCGACGTTGAGAGCAAAGCGTGGGCCGGTTCGCAGTCCTGGTTCGACAATCCCAACCATCGTCAGTGGCTGCGGCGGGAAGCCGATTCCCTTTTCGCCTTCTTCGAGGTTGGGTCGTTGGACCCTCTTGGGGGCTTCTTCCAGCTCGACGATCTTGGTCAGCCGCTGGCTGCCGAGACGGAGCGCGCCCTGCATGATACGTCCCGGATGGTCCATTGCTACGCCATCGGCCAGCTCCTTGGCCGCCCGGGCGCCGCCGATTTCGTCGATCATGGCATGGAGACTCTAGCCAGGCGCCATCGCGACGCAAAGCACGGCGGGTACTTCTGGTCCTTCGATGCCGACGGCCCGCGCCAGACCAACAAGCTTGCATACGGACACGCTTTCGTGCTGCTCGCCGGGGCCAGCGCCAAATGCGTCGGCCATCCGCGGGCCGAGGCGTTGATCGCTGACGTCAGCGATATTCTTGAAACGAGATTTTGGGAGCCCGCGCAAGGCGTCAGCGCCGAAGAATTCGCCGCAGATTGGTCGCCGTTCAGCGCCTATCGCGGGCAAAACTCGAATATGCATCTCGTCGAAGCCCTGATGGCGGCCTTCGAAGCTACCGGGGATCGCGTCTATCTGCTTAAGGCCGAGTCGATAGCAGATTTCTTTCTGCGCCGATCGGCGGCGGCGAACCACTGGCGCGTCCCCGAGCACTACCACGCCGACTGGTCCCTCGATCGCGACTACAAGGGCTCGGACGTGTTCCGCCCATATGGAACGACGCCCGGTCATTCGCTTGAATGGGCGCGACTTGCGCTGCAACTCTGGAAGCTCGGCGATCGACGGCTCGACTGGCTCCCGGGCGCTGCAAGGGCCCTTTTTTCCGAGGCCACCGCTTCCGGCTGGGATGAGCGCGGTGGGTTCTACTACACGCTCGACTGGGGCGGCGCGCCGCTGATCAGAGATCGGTTATGGTGGCCATGCTGCGAAGGGATCGGCGCCGCCGCCTTCCTGCACGGCTTGGATGCCGACGCCTCCTGCGAGGTTTGGTATCGCCGTATCTGGGATTTCGCGGCGCGCCGTCTGATTGACCGCAGAGGAGGAGGCTGGCGACCGCAGCTCGGCGACGACTTGGCGCCCAAGCGCGGCTATTTTGTCGGCAAGCCGGACATCTATCACGCGCTCCAGGCTTGCCTGATCCCTCTCTATCCGACCAACGCAAGCCTCACCCGCGAAATCGCCATAGCGTCGCAGCGTTAGTCAAAATATCACGCTAGGCGCGGCGCGAGCATACGACCCCCACTCGCGCAACCGCCCCCCAGCGGAGCCCACCGGCTCGATCAAGACCCAGCGGCGTCGATTTAAAGCGCCGCGTCGACTCAAAACTTACTTTACCGCTTCTTCTTCGCGGCGCGCTTCTTCGGAGTCATCCTGAGAGAAACTCCCATCAGCGTCGCCTTGTGCCGAGTGGCGCCCTCAGTTCGCTTGAGCGCCCTTGCGATCTTCGGGAGCGATGACTTTCGAGCCATGCTCTTGAGAACGCGAATGTCGCCCTTGGACCAGATGCGCCTGACTGTCGCCTTTTTGCGACGTACTGCTGCCTTAGCCATAGTCACTCCAGTTGAAATTTACGAGGTACGCGCGCACTTATGCACAATTCGTAGCTAATATGCAACCTTTTTGCACCGCAAGTGATAGTGTACGACCCTTTTTTAGCCCATTTTCAACAAATATCGGTACAAGGCGCCCTCTTCCGGGCCTAGCGAAGGCTGAAAGGCGGGTGGGAAGCGGCCCCCTTGGGAAGTCCCATCGATCGCCCGAAGCTTCGTCCTTCGTGGCTGGAGCCGGGCGCCAGCAAAAGCTCGGAAGGACCGTGCCTGCCGGTGATTCGCCCAGCATCGACTTTCGTAGGGCGCCGTCGACAGCGGCGGCGAGTCCTAGGGATCGGCGACATAGGGTCCAACCATCTTCGCGGGATCGACGATGCGGTCGAAATCCGCTTCGCTTACCAAACCGAGGTCCAACGCCGCCGCCTTCAGGGAAAGATCATGGGCCATCGCGTAATGGGCGATCTTGGAGGCCTTCTCATAGCCGATGACTGGCGCCAACGCCGTCACCAGCATCAAGGACTGCGCGACGTATTCGCGGATTTTCTTTTCGTTCGGCCGCGCCCCCTCGACCAGAAACTTACGGAAGTTCCCACACCCGTCGCTCAATAAGGTGATCGATTGCATGATGTTGTGGATCATCAGCGGCTTGTAGACGTTCATTTCGAGGTGACCGCCGGCGCCGCCCAAGCAGACCGCAAGGTCGTTCGCCATGACCTGAACGGCGACCATGGTCAGAGCCTCGACCTGCGTCGGGTTGACCTTTCCTGGCATGATAGAGGAGCCCGGCTCGTTCTCAGGGAGGATAAGCTCGGCCAAGCCGGCGCGCGGCCCGGAGGCCATCAACCTGATGTCGTTGGCGATCTTGTGGAGGGAGACGGCGAGCGTGCGCAAAGCGCCTGAAAGATGCACGAGGTCGTCGTGCGCGCCCTGCACGGCGAACTTGTTCGGCGCGCTGATGAAGGGCAGATCGGTGAGCCGAGCGATCTCCCGCGCCGCCGCTTCGGCGAAACCCGGCGCTGCGTTGAGCCCGGTGCCGACAGCAGTGCCGCCCAGCGCCAAGCGATAGACCCCGTTGAGCGCGTCCGCGATGCGCCCGATGTCATCCGTCAGCATGGCGACATAGCCGGACCATTCCTGGCCAAGAGTGATGGGGGTTGCGTCCTGCACATGGGTGCGACCGATCTTAATAATGTCGTTCCACTCGGCCGCCTTGTCGGCAATTGCATCGCGCAGGGCCGCGAGGGCGGGGATGAGGCGCCGCCTCACGCCAAGCGCGGCGGCCACGCACATTGCCGACGGAAACGTGTCGTTAGACGATTGAGACATGTTGACGTCGTCGTTGGGATGGACGGGGCGCTTGCCGCCGAGCGGCGCGCCGACGAGCTGCGCGCAGCGATTGGCGATGACCTCGTTGACGTTCATGTTGAACTGGGTGCCGCTGCCGGTCATCCAAACGTGCAGAGGGAACATGTCGCGATGCTCCCCGCCGATGATCTCATCGCAAACCTGGGCGATCAGGCGATAGGTTTCGTCATCGAGCCGCCCGCCAGCGTGATTGGCTTCCGCGGACGCCCTTTTCACGATCGCATAAGCCTCGACCATCTCCTGCGGCATCAGATCTCTGCCGATGCTGAAATATTGGAGCGAGCGCTGTGTCTGCGCACCCCACAGCTTGTCGGCAGGAACGCGAACTTCGCCCATACTATCCGTTTCAATGCGAAAATCGGCCATCGCCTTTCTCCTGAGACGCAACGACCCCATCATAGGCTTCGGTTTCGAAATCGCCCATGGCTTGGGCTTGCTCCTCCCCTTCGGCGCGCCCATATTCGCAAATGAAGGGACTTTCCGTGAACGCCAGCGACCTTGCTATGTCCGCCTCTGCTCGCCGGCGTCCGCCCGCGCCGATCCCCAATGAGGCGCCGTTGGGCTCGCTGGCCTTCCTGATCCGTTTCTGGAAAAATCCCCTCACGACCTGGACGAGGCACAATTTCGAATGGCCGATCACCCAGGCCGACGGAGTTCTCGGCCGAGTCGCGGTCGTCTGCGACCCCGGGGCAATTCGCCGAATCTTCATCGACAATGTCGCAAACTACCGCAAGGATGCGTTACAATTGCGGGTGCTTTCGCCGGGGCTCGGCAACGGTCTTCTGACCGCCGAGGGGGACGATTGGCGAAAACAGCGGCGCGCTCTGGCCCCCTTGTTCACGCCTAGGGTCGTCGAAAGCTTCATCCCTGCGATGATCGTCAGCGCGCGGTGGCTGATCGATCGCTGGTCGCCGCTGCGAGACGGTCGACGCCTCGACGTCGCCGCGGAAATGTCGCTTGCCACGCTCGAAGTATTGCGGAGGACGATCTTTCCCGCCGGCTTCGCGCGTGATCCCAAGGAATTCGCCGGCGCCATGACTGACTTTTTCAATTCAAGCGGGCGAGTTCACCCTTTTGACATCCTGGGGGCGCCCGCTTGGCTGCCGCGCTTCGGCAAGCGCAGCGCAACGCCGTCGCTGCAATTCTTCGACCGCGCGGTCGACGACATCATTGCCGAGCGCCGAGGCGCGGGTGCGGCCGTCGACGAGTCCGCGCCCGATCTGCTGACGATGCTGCTGAGCGCTCGCGATCCCCAGACCGGCGAGGGGCTCGACGAAGCGCAAATCAGGGCCAATATCGTGACCTTCATCGGCGCCGGTCACGAAACGACGGCCAATGCGTTGACCTGGTCGCTCTACTTGCTCAGCCAACATCCCGCCTGGCGCGAGAACGTCGAGCGCGAGATCGACGAGGTTCTTGGCGACGGGTCGATTGACGCAGCCAAGCTCAACCGCTTGACGCGGGTGCGGGCGACGATCGACGAGGCTTTGCGGCTCTATCCGCCCGCGCCGTCGCTGAGCCGCGAGGCTGTCGCGCCTGATACGCTGGCCGGCCAAGCGATCCGCGCCGGCACATTGGTCGTCGTCTCGCCCTATGTGCTTCACCGGCACAGGCTTCTTTGGCGCGATCCCGATCTCTTTGATCCGAGCCGTTTTCTGCCCGGCGACCGCGAGAAAATAGATCGTTTCGCGTACCTGCCTTTCGGCGCCGGGCCGCGCGTATGCATAGGTATGGGCTTCGCGCTACAGGAGGCGACGATCTTCCTGGCGATGATCCTGCGCGATTTCCGGCTGGAGCTGGCGCCTGGCCACGAGGTGGCGCCGGTCCAGCGCATCACGCTGCGTCCGAAGGGCGGCATGCCGATGCTGGTCAGGCGACGCGCAAGGCAAGGCGCGTAAAAGGCGCGCCGCCCCTTCTACGGCGCGCGACGGGCGGACAGCAACCGCGGGAAGAACTGTTCCTTATCCGCACCGCCGCCGGCGTTCCGTAAGATCCCCCTGGGCCGGAAGGCGACGATTTGGGCGTGCTGACGGCCATCCCCCCGAAAGGCTCTCGGCGACAAAAAGGCCGCCGGGAAGGCGGCCTCGTTGTCTTGGACCTAAGGGTAATGCCTCACCGGGAATAGAATTCTATGACCAGGTTCGGCTCCATATGCGTCGGATAGGGCACCTCGGACAAACCTGGGATACGGGTCATTTTGGCCGTGCCTTTGGAGTGGTCGACTTCGATGTAGTCGGGGACGTCGCGTTCCGCTAGCCCCGCGGCCTCGAGCACCAT
>Ga0209773_10000884_pt1 | contig 10126 bp, 13 predicted proteins | sample BogFormECP14_OM1_FD_188244 | JGI IMG/M metagenome (GOLD analysis project Ga0209773, IMG submission 188244) | Bog forest soil microbial communities from Calvert Island, British Columbia, Canada - ECP14_OM1 (SPAdes) (version 2) | ecosystem: Environmental > Aquatic > Freshwater > Wetlands > Bog ... | reverse complement strand
GCGCGCGGCGTCGCGCTGGCGGCGCTTTCGCTCGGCGGCCTGCCGGTGGCGGAATATGCGGCCAATCTGATCAAGAAGACGGTCGTCGGCGTCGGCCATGCCGAAAAGCAGCAGGTGGCGATGATGGTCAAGATGCTGCTGCCCGCGAGCGAGGCGCGGTCGCCCGACGCCGCCGACGCGCTCGCGGCGGCGATCTGCCACGCCCAGCATCGGCGCGCGCGGGCGCGGGGCGCGGCATGATCGGCAAGCTGAAAGGGCTCGTCGACCAGATCGACGAAGACGGCCTGATCGTCGATGTCGGCGGCGTCGGCTATCTCGTCGCCGCTTCGGCCCGAACCTTGCGCGCGCTGCCCGCCCTCGGCCAGGCTGTGACGCTGCATATCGAGACGCAGGTGCGCGAGGATTCGCTCCGGCTGTTCGGCTTTCTCACCCTCGCCGAGCGCGATTGGTTTCGCCTGCTGCAGAGCGTGCAAGGGGTGGGCGCCAAAGTCGCGCTCGGCATCCTCGGCACGCTGTCAGGGGACGCGCTGAGCGCGGCGATCGCACGGCAGGACAAGGCGATGATGGCGCGCGCACCCGGCGTCGGCCCCAAGCTCGCCGCGCGGCTCGTGCTGGAGCTGAAAGACAAGTCGCCGGCCCCTGGCGCCGACGATCTCGGCGGCGTCGTCGGCGCCGCCGAACGCGGCTCGAAGCTGCCCAAAGCGGCGGAGGACGCGGTGCTCGCGCTGGTCGGCCTCGGCTATGCCCGCCCGCAAGCCGCCGTCGCCGTCGCCAAGGGTTTTGCCGCCCTCGGCGCCGAGGCGGCGACGGCGGCGCTGATCCGGGCGGGGCTGAAGGAATTGGCGCAGTGAGGCGATTCTTGCGATAATGGTCGCAAGCAGGAAAGGTGAAATCGCCATGAGCGTTGTGATATTGAATTCAAAATATCAGCTCGTCGTCCCAAAGGAATTGCGGGACCGAAAGAAGTGGCGGCCCGGGCAGGAATTCGCCTTTATCGATCATCTCGAAGGCGTCAAACTCGTACCAGTTCCCAAGCGCGAGGAGCTCGCGGGGATGGCGAAAGGCGCGGACTTCGGGGAATATCGCGATCGCAACGACCGTTATTGATGCCCGTCGTCGACACGTCGGCGTGGGTCGAGCCCGGCGTCGTCTATTTCGCAAAGTCGTCCCCACCGTGATCGCTGATCCTCCGCCGCCGCGTTTTTGGGCGCCCGCTTTGGGCCTCGTCGCCCTGTTCGGCCTGCTGGGCCCGGCTGTCGGCGGCGCTCTGGCTATCCCACTCGCGTTCGCATTCGCCGCGTCCAGCAACGCGGAGGTCGTGAGCAACATCGGCTGGGTCGCCGCGGCGATTGGCCACGCCTTCGTTCTGATCCCCGCCTATCTCTTCGGTCTCGGGCCCGCCATCGGGGCTGGGCTGGTCTATGCGCTCGCGGATTCCGCCGCCCCTGAGCGCGCGCCGCGCGCCCTGATCGCGGCGGCGATCGGCGCCCTGTTCGCATACGGCCTGGTCCTCGCGCTGATCTCGCTGGGAACCTTCATCGTCGGGATGTTCGGCGAGGGGTGGCGCGAAATGCTGAGCGACTGGATCGGCTCGCCGTTCGATGAAGAGGGTGGCGGCGCGCTCACCGAGGCCATCGTCGTCTCCGGCGCGGCGGCGGCCTTCGTATGTTCCCTCGCGGCGAGCCTGCTAGGGCTGACGACGCGCGCGCCGGCGACGACCGCGAGAAGCGCCCCGAAATGACCGCCCCGCCCCGCCGCCTCGTCTCCGCCGAAAAACGTCCCGAGGACGAGACCGCGCTGCGCCCGCAGGTTCTCGCCGACTTCACCGGCCAGGAGGCCGCGCGCAAAAACCTGAAAGTGTTCATCGAATCGGCGAAGTCGCGCGGCGAGGCGCTCGATCACGTGCTGTTCGTCGGGCCGCCCGGCCTCGGCAAGACGACGCTCGCGCAGATCGTCGCCCGCGAGCTCGGGGTCAATTTTCGCTCGACCTCCGGGCCCGTCATCGCCAAGGCGGGCGACCTCGCCGCGCAACTCACCAACCTCGAGGCGCGCGACGTTCTCTTCATCGACGAGATTCACCGCCTCAATCCGGCGATCGAGGAAATCCTTTATCCCGCGATGGAGGATTTCCAGCTCGATCTCATCATCGGCGCCGGGCCGGCGGCGCGCTCGGTCAAGATCGACCTTTCGCCGTTCACGCTGGTCGGGGCCACCACGCGGGCGGGCCTGCTGACGACGCCGCTGCGCGACCGCTTCGGCATCCCCGTGCGGCTCAATTTTTACACCGTTCCCGAACTCGAGATCATCGTGCGGCGCGGCGCGCGCGTCATCGGCCTCTCGCTCTCCGACGACGGCGCCAACGAGATCGCGCGGCGTTCGCGCGGCACGCCTCGCATCGCCGGACGCCTGTTGCGCCGCGTACGCGATTTCGCCGTCGTCGAGGGCGCCGCGATCGTCAGCCGAACGATCGCCGACGGCGCGCTGCGCCTGCTGGAGGTCGATGGAATCGGCCTCGACCAGATGGACCGGCGCTACCTCGATGCGATCGCGGTGAGCTTCGGCGGCGGCCCGGTCGGCGTCGAGACGATCGCCGCCGCCCTCTCCGAGCCCCGCGACGCGATCGAGGAGATCATCGAGCCCTATCTCATCCAGCTCGGCTTCGTCCAACGGACCCCGCGCGGGCGACTGCTCACCCCGCACGCGTTCAAGCATCTCGGACTGGCCGAGCCGCCGCGCGAGCCGGTGCAGACGATATTGTTCGACGACGATTGAAGCTCGCCTCAGGGGAGGAGAATCGTGTTAGAGGACGCGCGAACGCGCCGCCGCCGTCATTGCGAGGAGCGTAGCGACGAAGCAATCCAGGGGCCGCGTGACGGCCCGTGGGTTGCTTCGCTGCGCTCGCAATGACGGGGTTGTGTCGGAACTGTTGACGCCGCCGAACCTGGAACCCCGTGCCGACCCTCATCCGATTCCTCGTCATCGTCGGCATCCTCGCCGGGCTGGTCTATGGCGGCATGATCGCGCTGGTCACCCTGGTGAAAGTCGAGCCGCGCGAGATGAGCCAGGGCGTCGAAATCCCCAAGGCGCCCAAATGAGCGCGCGCGCATCGACATCGCCGCAACGTCTGATCATCTCGTTTCTCGAGGCGATCGCCTCGGAGCGCGGCGCGAGCCGCAACACGATCGAGGCCTACCGGCGGGATCTCTCGGCCTATCTCGATTTCCTCGGCGAACGGGGCTCGAACGCGCTCGCGGCGAGCAACGACGAAATCCGCGGGTTTCAGGCCCACGGCGGCGCGAGCGGGCTCGCCTCGGCGTCGCTGGCGCGGCGGCTCTCCGCGGTGCGGCAATTTCACAAGCATCTCTATGTCGAGGGCCGGCGCGCCGACGATCCGACCTTGGCGATCGAGGGACCGCGCCGCGCGCGGCCGCTGCCCAAGGTGCTCAGCGTCGCCGAGGTCGACAGGCTGATCGCGGTCGCGCGCGAGGGGATCGAGGCGCCTGAACGTCCGCCCGGCGAACGGTTGGCTACGGCGCGAATGGGGTGCCTGATCGAGCTGATCTATGCCTCCGGGCTGCGCGTTTCCGAACTGATCGCTCTACCGAAGTCGGCGGCCCGTGCGAAGGAGCCGCTGATCGCTGTCCGCGGCAAGGGCGACAAGGAGCGGCTGGTTCCGATTTCCGAGCCCGCGCGCGCCGCGATGCGGCTCTATCGCGCCCGGCTTGACGAACTCGCGCCGGGCCTCGCGACCAGCCCGTGGCTGTTCCCGGCGGAGGGAGGGAGCGGCCATCTCACGCGCCAGGTTTTCGCGCGCGATCTGAAGACCGTCGCGGCCGCCGCCGGCATCGCCTCGGAGCGCATCAGCCCGCACGTGCTGCGCCACGCCTTCGCCAGCCATCTGCTGCAGAACGGCGCGGACCTGCGCGTCGTCCAGGATCTGCTCGGCCACGCCGATATTTCGACGACGCAGATCTACACCCATGTGCTCGACGACCGCGCCAAGGCGATGGTCCGCGATCTGCATCCCCTGGGGGACGTGGCCTCCGATGAATGACCGCGCGCGCCCGCAGGCCACACTCGAGACTTCCCGTTGGGATTCGGCCGGACTGCTCGCAACTCCGGAGGACGTCGCCGCCTATATTGAAGCGGCTTTCGAGGACGGCGATCCCTCGGTCATCACGCATGCATTGGGTGTCGTCGCCCGCGCCAAGGGGATGTCGCAACTCGCGCGGGAATGCGGCCTCTCACGCGAAGCGCTTTACAAGGCGCTGACGCCGGATGGCGACCCGAAGCTTTCGACGTTTTTCAGCGTTCTCAAGGCGCTCGGAATGAAGGTTACGGCGCACGCGGTGTGATTGGCTACGATGCGGATTTGGGTGGAAGCCCCCGGTAATCCACCCTCGAGCTGCGCGCCAGTGCTGGCTCTCGGCGCGCGAACCCGCTCATCGCCACCTGCATTCTTCGGCGTAACCTCCGCGCGTAGAGCCTGCCGTCTGTGCTAGGGACCATGGGCAGCCCTCGGAGCCGCGCGATGTCGACGTTCTTTTCCTCTGTCCTCATCTTCCTAGCGGTCGCGCTCGTCATCCTGCGGATGACGGTCCGCATCTGCAACCAGTATCAGCGCGCCGTCGTGTTCTATCTCGGGCGCTACTCTCGCACCGTCGGGCCGGGGCCGTATCTCTTGATCCCATTCCTGGAGTGGCGGACGACGGTGGACGTGCGGACGACGACGACCGCCGTCGAGCAGCAGGAAACCATCACCAAGGACAACGTGCCCGTGAAGATCAACGCGGTCATTTGGCGTCGGGTGGTCGATCCGACGCGCTCGCTGATCGAGGTCGCCAATGTCGAGGATGCGGTCACGCAAGCGGCGGTCACCGCGCTGCGGGCAACGATCGGGCGTCATACGCTCGACGACGTCTTGAAGGACCAGGAATCGGTCGCCGCGCAGCTTCAGGCGACGCTCGACGCCGTCACCGAGCCCTGGGGCGTCAAGGTCGAGCAGGTGCAGATGAAGAACATCGAGATCCCCGAAAGCATGCAGCGCGCGATGGCGCAGGAGGCCGAAGCCTATCGCGAGAAGCGTTCGCGACAGATCAAGGCCGAAGCCGAACTCGAGGCCGCCCGGCTGCTCAAACAAGCCGCCGACATCATTTCGCAGTCGCCGGCGAGCCTCGAACTGCGCCGCATGCAGATGCTCACCGAAGTCGGCGCCGAACAGAACACGATGACCATCGTCATGATGCCGAGCGAATTCGTCAATCTGGCGAGCGCCCTGGCGGCCAGCATCGGCGCGAAGAAGCGCGAGTGACGGAGCCGCACTGGCGCGTGACGCTCGACGGCGTCGTCGTCGCCCGTCGCCTGACGCCGAAAAGCGCAAGCGACTCGATCGACGGCGTCGCGACGCTCTCCGGCGGAATGCCTGTGCTGTTCGCACGCGTGCGCAGCGCGCCGGAGGACGGGAAGGCCAACGCGGCCTTGTGCCGGCTCATCGCGGAAGAGCTCGGCGTCGCGGCGTCGAAGGCGCGGGTCGTTTCCGCCGCAAAGAGCCGGGTCAAGCAGGTCGCGGTGACGGGCGAGCCGGCGGAGTTGCTGGCGAGGCTGGAGCGGGCGCCGCCGGTCTCACGTGGCGAGAGAACGAAACCGGGCCGTCAGCATCGCCCAAGGTGAGCGACGGTCGGACTTCGAGGCGGCGGAGGTAAAGTGCGCCACGCTCGACCGCTTTGACGAGTTCGGGGTCGAGGTCCACTTTCGAAATTTCGAGTTCGTTGGCCACCGCGGCCAATCCGACGGCTCGGTAGATACCCGCCAGGAGCCGACTGGGCCGACGGTCGTCCTTCGATAATTCGGAAGAAACTCGACGACCCGAGTGCTCATCCCCAGAATGAAATTGCGCCATATCTCGCTCCCGCGATGAAAGTGCCGCGACGCAACCCGCAAGCGATTTATGACAACATTGCACGCTATTGGTGTGAAATCAAATGGAATCTTGCTTGACCAAAACCCTCGCGAAGCGGCAGCAGCCAAAATCATGGATTTGTTTTGATATTCAATCGATTATGGCAAAAATCCACTCAGCTTGTTTCATATGACCATCCACGAGATGCTAGAGCGGTGGATGTAGGCCTCGGCAACGCCCTGTCAGCTTACAGACCGAATCGGGCGGCGGGCGGGAACGCGAATGCGGCGGTGAAACACGGAGCGAACAAGACTGCCACAGCCGTCAACCACAAGCCGCGCCGGCTCTGCCGCGGGAGCCGGTAGGTTTTCGCCCTTTGGTTTATTCTTGATGAGTCAGGAGCCGGTCGGCGGGCACGATTTCGGTTGGCAGCTGGTCGGCGGGCTCGGGGGCGTTCTCCAGGCGCGGATAGCTCGAACGCCCCAGGATGATCAAGTGCTCGAGCGGTGTCCGATCGAGCTGGATCGTCATTGCGAGGGGCGAAGCGACGAAGCAACCCAGGGGCCGCGTGATGCAGCCCCTGGGTTGCTTCGCTGCGCTCGCAATGACGAGGTAATTCTGCCTGATCGGAAAATGCGCTAATGAGCCGCCATCGGCATACATTGTATCCCATCTAAAGCTATGCCAATGAATGGGGCATCATCTTTCTCGCCACGCCCGAGCCCATGGAGACCAACGAAATCCGGGCGCCCTTCGGGGCCCTCGTGTCGCAGACGGCGCGTCGCTGGCGCCGTGCGGTCGATCGTCGGCTGCAGCCTTTCGGGCTGACCGAGGCGACCTGGCTGCCGCTGCTGCGGGTCGCCCGCGCACCTGCGCCGATGCGCCAGAAGGATCTCGCCGCTTCGCTCTCGCTGGATTCATCCTCGGTCGTGCGGCTGGTCGACGCTTTGCAGGCGGCTGGCCTCGTGGAGCGCCGCGAGGAGGAGGATCGCAGGGCCAAGACGATCGTCCTGACCGCGCTGGGTAAGGAAACGGTCGCTCGCGTGGAATGCGTCGCGCGCGAAGTCCGCCATGAGGCGCTTGCCGACGTCGCCGACGCGGACGTCGCCATCGCCGCTCGGGTGCTCGAGCATGTCTGCCGCGTTCTCGACGACGAGAGCGGAGACTGAGATGAACAAGCCTTTCGCCGAGCCGAGGGCCCCGCAACAGGCGACGAAGGTCAGGCGCGCTCCGCCGCTCTGGTTGCTCGCGCTGCTGACGCTCAGCGGCACCCTCGGCATGCACATATTCGCGCCCGCCCTGTCGAGCGCCGCGCGCGACTTCGGGGTCGGCGCCGGCGCGATGCAGGCGACCATCGGGCTCTATATTGTCGGGCTCGCGGTCGGCCAGCTGGTTTATGGTCCGCTGTCCGATCGCTTCGGGCGGCGGCCGACGCTGATGGGCGGCCTCGCGCTCTACACGATCGCGGGCGCTGTCGCCGCCCTGGCGCCGAGCGTCCATGCACTGGTCGCGGCCCGGCTCTTTCAGGCGCTCGGCGGCTGCGCCGGCCTTGCGCTCGGCCGCGCCATGGTTCGCGACGTGGCGGGACCGGTCGACTCCGCGCGACGGCTGGCGCTGCTCAATCTGATGGTGACGCTGGGCCCGGGTATCGCGCCGGCGATCGGAGGCGCTCTGGCTTCCACGACGGGATGGCGCTCGATCTTCTGGCTGCTCTGCGCGGTCGGCGCGAGCCTTTTTGCCTTGGCTTGGCGGTTGCTGCCCGAGACCGCGGCGGGCGGCTCGGACGCCAATGTCGCCGAACTCGGGCGGAACTATCGGCGGCTGCTGGGCTCGTCGGCGTTTCTCGGTTTTGCGGTCGGCGGCGGCTGCGCGACGACATCGTTTTACGCCTTCGTCGCATCGTCGCCCTTTATCATAGTCGATCAATTGCATCGGCCGGCCTATGAAGTGGGCGTCTACCTCGCCGTTCTGATCGGAGGCATCTCGCTCGGCAACGCGCTCGCCAGCCGGCTCGTGGGGAGGGCGCCGATCCGGCGGCTGCTCGTTGGCGCCAACCTCGTCAGCATAATCGCCGCCTCGGCGTTTCTCGCCGCCGTTCTCTCCGGCCATCTGAGCGTCGCTCTGAGCGTCGGGCCGATGTTCTTCTTCACGCTCGGCGCTGGGATCGCCTCGCCGATGGCGTTGACCGAGGCTGTGAGCGTCAACCCCCATGTCATCGGATCGGCCTCGGGCCTCTATGGCTTCGTGCAGATGGCGGTCGGCGCACTCTGCACCGCGCTCGCAGCCATCGGGGGCAATCCCGCGCTCTCGACCGCGCTCGTTCTGGCCTGCGCCGGACTCGTCGCCCAGACTTCGTTCTGGATCGCGCTCGGCGTGCGTGGCCGGCGACCGGGCGGTCGTGTCTGATGGGGTAAAAGGGCGGCCGGAAGCCGAGCAGGCGATCCTATTTTGATCGGAGGCAATCTGCGGAGCTTGCCGAAATCTGATATATTTGCATCGTCGAAAAGGACCATGAGCGGCATCGGTAAGCCCGCTCCCTTCCGCGAGAAGGCTCCGTGTCGCCCGAAGGGCGAACCCGCGACAAGCAACTGGCGCAGTCGCGCCGGCGGCTTGGCGCGTCAATAGTGGGTCTCGCGTGTCACGCTGTCGGTCGGCTGCGCTACTCAACGAAAGGAAGTCGCATGCCTATCATTCGCGCCAACGCGGGCATCATCACGCAAATCAACGTCTTCACCGTCCCGATGGGTGGACAGCAAGCCCTTATCGATCATCTGACCGAGGCGGCGCGGTTCTCACGGGATACCCCCGGTTGGCTATCCGCCAGCCTGCACCGAAGCCACGACGGAATGCGTGTGGTGAACTATGCACAAAGCGAGGGATTGGAGGCGTCCCGTCTCGTCATCGACCGGCTGCGTAATGCCGGGCTGCTCGATCACAAGGACTTGGGCGAGGCTCATCCGGGCCTCTACGATGTCGTGTTTACCTTGGAACGGTAATTCCCGAGGTTTGTTCACGGTAGCTCAGCTTTGCGCTAGGTTGCGAAAGCTGTGCATTTTCAATTAATTTTGTTTGTGGACACTTTCCCGGGCTTGCTTCCGTTTGCGCTGAGCTGGTAGCTATGTGGTAGCTAGGCATCGGCTAGCTACCACATAGTAGGGGCGCGCAAATGGGCGGAAAGAGAATCGGCCTCAAAGAGGTTCGGGCGCTCGGTCCCGGCCAGACGGTTTGGGACTCGGCGGTCCCTTCTTTCGGAGCGCGTCGTCAGAAGGGCGCAACGGTGGCCTACGTGCTCAAGTTCCGAACGGCGGAAGGTCGCCAGCGCTGGCACACGATAGGCCGCCACGGCGCGCCCTGGACACCCGACACGGCGCGCGAGGAGGCCAAGCGGCTTCTCGGCGAGGTCGCGAGCGGCGGCGATCCCAGCGGAGAGAAAATCGCCAAGCGGAAGGCGTTGACCGTCGCCGAGCTTTGCGACCGCTATTTCGAGGACGCGCTGGCCGGGAAGGTGCGCACGCGCAGCAAGGCCGCGAAAAAAGCCAGCACTCTGACGATCGATCGCGGCCGGATCGAGCGCCACATTAAGCCGTTGCTCGGCGCCATGAGCGTCACGGCGGTCACGCGCCATGACATCGAAAAGTTCCTCCACGACATTGCCGACGGCCGAACGGCGGGGAGGACGAAGACGAAAACGGGGCTCGCCAGAGTGACTGGCGGCGAGACCGCTGCGAATCGTTCAGTAGGGTTGCTGGGCGCGATTTTTACCTACGCCATGCGCAAAGATTTGCGGTCTGACAATCCTGTTAGGGGAGTTGCACTCTTCGCCGATCGAAAGCGTGAACGCCGCTTATCAGACGAAGAATTCGCCCGACTTGGCGCAGCCCTCAGAGAGGCCGAGAAGACGCTATGGCCGCCGGCCGTCGCGGCAACCCGTCTTATCGCACTGACTGGATTCCGACGCGGCGAAGCCATCTCCCTACGATGGCGCGACGTAGACCTTGCGCGCCGCACCGCGACGCTCTCGGACACAAAGACGGGCAAATCCATCCGGCCGCTCTCGCGCGCCGCCTGCGACGTTCTGAGAGGCCTTTCGCGAACGGGCGAGCTGGTGTTTCTGGCCTCGCGCGGCGATGGCCGCATGACCGGTTTTCCGCGACATTGGGCGCGCATCGCGAAACTTGGCGCCCTGCCCGCCGACGTGACGCCGCATGTCTTGCGTCACAGCTTCGC
>Ga0209773_10000883_pt1 | contig 10126 bp, 8 predicted proteins | sample BogFormECP14_OM1_FD_188244 | JGI IMG/M metagenome (GOLD analysis project Ga0209773, IMG submission 188244) | Bog forest soil microbial communities from Calvert Island, British Columbia, Canada - ECP14_OM1 (SPAdes) (version 2) | ecosystem: Environmental > Aquatic > Freshwater > Wetlands > Bog ... | reverse complement strand
CGGCAAAACGGAGTCGCCCGGAAATGGCGCCGCAACGGCTTGAAAAGATTGAATCCGCGCCCGGAAATGGTATGGGCTCGGAAGCCTCGAACCCACAAGATCTAGTACACGGGCGGGCGACTGACCGTGCGCGGCTCCGGCTGACGAACCGCAAGAATGACAAAGTTACAAAGTTGCAGAAAAAGGCGCCTAATGTGTTGGAATCGCCCGATGCAAAACTGAAATGGCGCCTGGGTCCACAGCTCATGCGGAGCGCGCCCTCCGTCGCCGGGACGACGTTGTTGGGCCGGTTCGCGAATCGCGGCGTCACACCGTAAAGCTGACCCCGCAGCCGCACGAGGCCACCGCGTTCGGGTTCTTCACCTTGAACGCCTGGCCCATCAGGTCGTCGACGAAGTCGAGCTCGGAGCCGACGAGCATTTCCAGCGAGACGGGATCGACGATGACCATCGCGCCGTCGCGAGTGACGACGAGGTCGTCGTCCGCGCGGCTCTTCTCGACGTCGAACGCGTATTGGAACCCCGAACAACCGCCGCCCTTCACGGATATGCGTAAGGCCGCCGCGGGGTCGTCGCCGAGCACTTTGTTGAGCCGCCGCGCCGCGCTGGCGCTGATCGAAAGGGGCAGGGGGCTTTCGCTATCGCTCATCGTCACATCCAGGGTCGAGAGTTCGCAATGAAGTCCGTTTTAAGATAAGCTTCGCACGGCAAAACGCAATGTGAGGCCGAGGGATGAACGGAACCGGAATGGCCATCCGAGCGCCGTACGCCGCCGACCCCGAGGCCTCGCGGGGGCGCCTCTTTCCCGAGCCGGCCTCTGCGACCCGCACCTCGTTTCAGCGCGACCGCGATCGAATCGTCCATTCGACCGCGTTCCGACGGCTCGCCCACAAGACCCAGGTGTTCGTCTATCACGAGGGCGATCATTTCCGCACGCGCCTCACCCACACGATCGAGGTCGCGCAGATCGCCCGCGCGCTCGCCCTGGCGCTCGGCCTCGACGACGATCTGGCCGAGGCGGTAGCGCTGGGGCACGATCTCGGCCATACTCCGTTCGGCCACACCGGCGAGGACGCGCTCGACGCCTGCATGCGCGATTTCGGCGGCTTCGAGCACAACGGCCACGGCCTGCGCCTGGTCACGGAACTGGAGCGGCGCTACGCCGACTTCGACGGGCTCAATCTCTGCCAGGAGACGCTCGAGGGTCTGGTCAAGCACAATGGCCCCTTGATCGACTCCGAGGGTAGGCCGCTCGAGCGCTATCGCGAACGCGGCGTCCCCCCAGCCATTCTCGATTATGTCAGGCGCCATCCGCTCGAACTCCATACTTTCGCGAGCCTCGAGGCGCAGGCGGCCGCGATCGCCGACGACATCGCCTATAACGCGCACGACATCGACGACGGCTTGCGCGCGGGCCTGTTCGGCTTCGACGATATCCGGCTCGTCCCTTTCGCCGGCGCGCTGCTGGACGAAATCGAACGCGCTCATCCGAATCTCGAGCTCCCGCGCGCCATCCACGAGCTATCGCGGCGCGTCATCACCCGTTTCATCGAGGATGTCGTAGCGGAATCGCGCCGCCGAATCGCCGACGCCAGGGTCGCAAACGCGCGCGAAGTTCGCGAGGCGGGCAGGGCGCTGATCGGCTTTTCGCCCGAAATGGCAGCAGCCGATCGCGACATCAAGCGGTTCCTGTTCGCGCGGATGTATAGGCATCCCGAGGTCGAGCGCGTCCGGAAAAAGGCCGACGCGATCGTTCGTGCGCTGTTCGCGGCCTATCTCGCGGCGCCCGAGGCGATGCCGAGGGAATGGACGGCGAGGGCGGGCGAGGGGGAGGGCGCCCGCGCCGCCGCGGACTATATCGCGGGCATGACCGACAGATTCGCGCTCGGCGAATATCGCCGCCTTTTTGACCCCGACGCGAACCTGCGATAAAGCCGCGCCGAGCGTCTAAGAATACGGTTCTCTCCGTCATTGCGAGCGCAGCGAAGCAACCCAGGGGCCTCCGAACCGCGGCTTAGTCTGGGTTGCTTCGCTTTGCTCGCAATGACGGCGTTTCGAGTGCCGCCCAGCGGTCAGAGTGGATTTGATGAATCTTTTCGAGGATTTCCAGGCGCGTATTGCGACGCTGCTGGAAGGCCAGATCGCGGCGGGACAGTTGGCCGCCGGTCTCGATCTCGGGCGCTTCGTCGTCGAGCCGCCGCGCGAGGCCGCGCATGGCGATCTGTCGACCAACGCAGCGATGGTCTACGCTCGCGAGGCGAAGGCGGCGGGATCGAATGCGCGCTCGCTCGCCGGGGCGCTCGCGACCGAACTGATGAAACAGCCCGAGGTCGAGGCGGTCGAGGTGGCTGGACCGGGCTTCATCAATATACGTCTGCGCGCCGCGGTCGGCGCCGACGTCTTGCGCGCGGCGCTGAAATCCGGCGCGGATTACGGTCGCAGTTCGGAAGCCGCCGAGGGCCCCGTCAACGTCGAATATGTCAGCGCGAATCCCACCGGCCCGATGCATGTCGGCCACGTGCGCGGCGCCGCCTTCGGCGACGCGCTGGCGAACTTGCTCAGCTTCGCCGGACGGCGCGTGACGCGCGAATATTACATCAACGACGCCGGCGCCCAGGTCGACGTGCTCGCGCGCTCCGTGTTTCTGCGTTATCGCGAAGCTCTCGGCGAACGGATCGAGGCGATCCCCGAGGGCCTTTATCCCGGAGATTATCTCATCCCGGTCGGCGAAGCGCTCGCTCGGGAATTCGGCCCGATCCTGCACAATCTGCCGGAGGCCGATTGGCTGCCGAGAGTGCGCGCGCGCGCCATCGCGGCGATGATGGCGATGATCCGCGAGGATTTGCGCGCGCTGAACATCGATCACGAGGTTTTTTCCAGCGAACGTGCGCTGACGGGCGCGGACGGCGGCCAGGATCGGGTGCGCGAGGCGATCGAGGTCTTGCGAAAGAAGGATCTCGTCTACCAGGGTCGCCTGCCGCCGCCGAAGGGCGCGCCCTCGGAGGATTGGGAGGATCGCGAGCAGACCCTGTTCCGTTCGATGCAATTCGGCGACGACGTCGACCGGCCGCTGATCAAGTCGGATGGCGGCTATACCTATTTCGCCAGCGACATCGCCTATCACAAGACGAAGATCGATCGAGGATTTCTGAGCCTGGTCGACGTCTGGGGGGCGGACCACGGCGGCTACATCAAGAGGATGCGGGCCGCGGTGACGGCGCTTTCCGGCGGGACTGCGAGCTTGGACGTCCGGATTTGTCAGCTGGTGCGGCTGATGCGCGCCGGCGAACCGGTCAAGATGTCGAAGCGCTCGGGCGATTTCGTCACCCTGCGCGAGGTCGTCGATGAGGTCGGCGCGGACGCGGTCCGTTTCATCATGCTGATGCGCAAGAACGATGCGACGCTCGATTTCGATCTGGCCAAGGTCATCGAACAGAGCCAGGACAATCCGGTCTTCTACGTTCAATATGCCCATGCCCGTGCGCGCAGCGTGCTCAGGCAGGCGCAGGCGGTATTTTCGGATATCGATCTGGCGCCCTCTGCGCTCGCGGGCGCGGACCTCGCCGCTCTCGAGGACGAGGGCGAGCGCGGCCTGATACGGACGCTCTCCCACTATCCTCGCATCGTTCTACAGGCCGCCGACGCGCGCGAGCCCCATCGCCTCGCGTTTTACGCCCATGAGTTGGCGACCCAGTTCCATTCGCATTGGAATAAGGGTAAAGATTCGCGACATTTGCGCTTCGTTAATGGAAAAGAAAGGATCTTATCGGAAGCCAGGTTGGCTCTGGTAACCGCATTCGCTATGGTTCTGGCGTCCGCGCTTTCGATCTTGGGGGTCAGCGCGCCTGAGGAGATGCGATAAATATCGCACGCAAGGCGGTCGAAGTTACGCACGGAATAGGCTAGACTGCATTTCAGGGGCCCGCCGGGTCGAAGGAACGCGTAAGCCAGCGAGGTATTTGATGAGCAGCGCGAAATCCAAAGGAATTTCCGAAGTCAATCTGGAGGAGTTCGAACGTCGCCTGCGCGCGGCGGGGGCGCCGCAGGCCGGCGTGGAAGACCCTCTGTCGGAATTGACGCGGCTGGTCAACACGATCGCCGCCGAGCGCCCGCGAACCGAGAAAGTCGTCGACATCGCGTCCGCGCGGATGCCCAAGTCGGAGCCCTTCCCGCATTCGCACTCGCCCCAGAGAGAGGCGCCCCCGCCTCCGCCCGTTGCGCAGCCTTCGCCTGCGTCCGTCGCGCCGCCCGCGCCCGTCGCGCCGCCTGCGCCCGTCGCGCGGGCTGCGCGCGTCGCGCCACCTTCGCCTGCGCCCGTCGCGCCGCCTGCGCCCGTCGCGCCGCCTGCGCGGGTCGCGCCGCCTGCGCGGGTCGCGCCGCCTGCGCCCGTCGCGCCGGCAGCGCGCGTCTTGAAGCCCGCTGCCGCAGTGGCGCCCGCGACGCTCCCAAACCGCTCCGCGCCGACGCTTCGCGCTTCGTTCGACGAGACGCCGGTCCCCGCGGTCGAGATCCCCGATTCCGGCGCGGAGGCGATCGCCGCGGAGACGCACGAAGAGGAGGTTTCGGCGCACGAACATCTCGCGCAAGCGCTCCAGGCTGGAGAGCGCATCAACTTCGCGCGTCCCCCGCGGCGGGGTTCGTGGTATCTGAAAGTCGCCGGCCTCACCGCGGTTTCGCTGCTGATGGTCGGCGGCGCGGTGGCGATGAAGGTCGGCGGCATGCCCGGCTTGCACAAGTCGCCGCCATTGATCCTCGCGGCCGACGGGCCGAGCAAGATCGCGCCGCCGAATGAGGCGACGGTGCAATCGGCCGGAGACACCGGCGCCTTGCTGCTGAAGGATTCGGCGGCGCCGACGGCGGCGCCTGTGAAGCTCGTTTCAACCGAGGAGCAGCCCGTCGATCTTCTCGCGCAGACGCCCGCGCCCGCTCCCAAGCCGCCCGCGGCCGACGGGCAGTCGGCAGCGCCGGCTCCCAAGCCGCCCGCGGCCGACGGGCAGTCGGCGCCCGCTCCCAAGCCTCCTGCGGCCGACGGTCAGTCGGCGCCCGCTCCCAATTCTCCCGCGGCCGACGGGCAGTTGGCGCCTGCGCCCAACACGCCTATCGTCGCGCCGTCCGAGGGCCTGGGCGGTGCGCCGGCCCCAGGTCGCACGCTGTTCCCGTCGGCCAAGAGGGTCAAAACTGTTTCGGTCCGTCCGGACGGCACATTGATCTCGTCGGATACGGCCCCTGATGCCCCGATCGCTCAAAGTCCCGCGCCGGCTCCGAGCCCGGCGCCGGTCGCCCCGGCCGGAAAGCCTGAAACTGCGGACGCGGCTGCTCTGGCGGCGACTCCGACGATCGAGCTGCCGGCCAAGCCCGAGCCAAAGTCGTCCGCGCGCGTGAACGTCGCCAAGACCGAAACGCGTGCGCCTGCCGATTCCACGAACGCACCACTGCAGCTCGGTTCGGCCGCGCATGCCGTCAAGCCGGCCAGGACGGCCAAGCCGAAGCCCGCCGTCGTCGCGGATGCGACGCCGGCCGCCGCCGAAACCGACACGACGCCGAAATTCGAAACCCCATCGGCGGGCGGCGGATGGGCGGTTCAGCTCGCGGGCGCGCACTCCGAGTCCGAGGCGCAGGCCACCCTCTCCCGGTTGCAGAACAAGTACAGCGGGGATCTGGGCTCGGCCTCGCTCGCCGTGCACAAGGCCGAAGTCAACGGCGATACCGTCTATCGCGTCCGGGCCGGCGGCCTTTCCAAAGCCGATGCGCGCAGCTTGTGTGCCAAGCTGAAGGCGAGCGGCGGCGACTGCTTCGTAGCGAGAAACAACTGACCCAGGGTTTGCGCGCGTGACGCGGGCTTTCATCTGCGGCTGCGCGGGAACGGAACTCAGCGACGACGAGCGCGCGTTCCTGCGCGAGGCGCGTCCGTGGGGCCTGATACTGTTCAAGCGCAACGTCGCGGATCGCCAGCAGTTGCGCGCGCTGACGGACGCCTTCCGCGACACGCTCGGCCGCGACGACGCGCCCGTGCTCGTCGATCAGGAGGGCGGACGGGTGCAGCGGATGGGTCCGCCGCATTGGCCGGCCTATCCCGCCGCGGCGCGGTTCGACCCCGAAATCGGCGGCGAGCGCGCGCTCGCCGCGGCCAGGCTCGCCGCGCGATTGATGGCGCACGACTTGCGCGAAGTCGGCATCACCGTGGACTGCGCGCCAGTCCTCGACGTGGCGGACGCGGAGACTCACGCGGCGATCGGGACCCGCAGCTATTCCCGTTTCCCCGAGCGCGTCGCCGCGTTCGGGCGGGCGGTCATCGAAGGCCTGCTCGAAGGCGGCGTCGCGCCGGTTGTCAAGCACGCTCCCGGACACGGACGCGCGCGCGTCGACAGCCATCATGAACTGCCGGTCGTCGCAGCGACCCGGACGGAACTGGCCGCCCGGGATTTCGCGCCCTTCCGGGCGCTGCGCGATGCGCCGATGGCGATGACCGCGCATGTCGTCTATGGCGCGCTCGATCCGGATCGGCCCGCCACAACCTCGCGCGAAGTCATCCAGACCATCGTGCGCGAGGCGATCGGCTTCGATGGTCTTCTGATGACCGACGATCTCTCGATGAAGGCGCTGGGCGGGCCGCACAGTGAGCGGGCGCGAGCCGCGTTCGCCGCCGGCGTCGACGTCGCCCTGCATTGCAACGGCGATCTCGCCGAGGCGCGCGAAGTCGCTGAAGCCTCGCCCGAACTCGAAGGCGCTGCGCGGGAACGCGCGGAGGCCGCGCTGCGGCGGATCGCCGGCGCGCCGGCGCCGTACGACATGGCGGAGGGCAGGGCGGCGTTGGCGGAGTATGGGCTGGCGTGAGCTGCCACGAATCGAGCCTCTGACGCGACCGCGAAGGCGGGAATCCAGCATTTCACGGAATGGCTCGCGGCCGCGAGCGCCACGTGTTTTTCGAGCGCGGCCCTTCCCGACAGCCGACTCGTTGCCGGCTTGCCGTGGATAAATTTTCGGTCTGTTGATGTGCAAGTTCCCTGGTCGCAGGGAAAAATGCAGGGAATTTCGCGGAATCGGCCGCTTTTCCACGAAGGCCGTCTCGAAAACGTCTGTAAAGTCAGTAACTTGCAGGTGAATTCCCTACGCAGACGAGCAGGGAATTTATTTGCGCGCGCAGGGAATTATTTCGACTTTTCCACTGGAGCAGGGAATTTGGCGCGAAATCGATCCGCGCGGTCGGACGCGCGTCGCGGAAGGTCGATTCGTTCGGGGGTGGAGGCTTCGATCGACTCGCGCGGAGCCGGTCGACTCGAGCGAAGCGCCAGACGCTTTCTTCCCGAGCCATGGGGCGGTGGGCCCGCAATGACCGGCGACGAGGAGAAGGCCATCGAGGCTTTGGGCAATCCCGACTCCGGCTTACCAAGGTTACATAGATGATTTCTGTAATATAACCTCGTTTCGCCGGCCCATTACAACGCGGCTGTGACCAGGAACGGGTTCGCGCACTCGCGGAGGCGTTGAGCAGGAGTCTCACGACAATGTGGGGCTTTTCGTTAACCCGGCGTTAAGGAACATCGGCGCTCAATAAGCGTTAAGCGTTAGCGGAACCAAAACGAGGCCAGCATGAAAGTCACCTGCTGCCAGTGCTCCCGGGTAATTTTCGGAGCCCCAAGGAACAACGACGGAAGAACTTTCTGCAACAACGACTTCTGTCTCGAAGAGTTTCGGAAGGCCGAACGTGGCGTATACCGTCACGCTCTATACGATCGACGTGATCTAAATTCCATTTTCTTTCAAGCAGGTGTAAAGCTGGCGCCTCTGTCTGAAGAACGCGTTCTCGCCGAATTGAGCGCCGGTTGAAGAGATTTCGCCGAAAGGGAACGTGCACACGGATTCGCTTTTGTTACTTTACTCGTTCTTGTCATCCTTGTGGGTTTTCCGGGACCATTTTCGTCCGCATCTTTGATTGCGGCGGCGTCGAATCGACTTCGCTGCCTCTGGTAAAGATGCCACCGGACGACTCTTCGCCAACATTGCCTGCGTGATTTACAACGCACCTGCGTACGACTGTGCATTCTTTTAGCACGGGCGGATGCCAGTAAAATGCACCGTCACCGTAATCGCCGTCATTGCGAGCGACAGCGAAGCAACCCAGACTAGGCCGCAGTTGGAGACCCCCTGGGTTGCTTCGCTGCGCTCGCAATGACGGATAGGGCACTTGTTTCCGGACAGGCCCTCACGTCACCGTTGCCCGGATCGAACGGCGTCGATGAACGCACGCAGCGCCGGCGCCATCTGCCGCTGCTGGGGATAGCACAGGAATAGTCCCGGAAAGGGCGCGCACCAGCGCTCGAGGAGGGGCGTCAACCGGCCCGCGGCGATGTGGTCCGTTACAGTCTCCTCGACGTGAAATCCGATCCCGACGCCTTGAAGCGTCGCGCGCATAGCCATCTGCTTGTCGTTGACGATCAAGGGGCCATCGACCGCAACGTCGAACCACGATCCGTTCTCGAAAAATTCCCAGGCATAGGGCGTGAGGCGGCCGGGCCAGCGCCAGCGGATACAGCAGTGGCGGACGAGGTCACGCGGGTGCTCGGGGCAGCCGTAGACGGCGAGATAGTCGGGCGAGGCCACCGCGATTTGGCGCAGCTCCGCCCCGAGCGGCGCCGCGACCATATCGCGCTCGATCACCTCCCCGATGCGGATGGCGGCGTCGAAGCCGCCGGCGACGACGTCGACCACCTCGTCATCGAGGGTAATGTCGAGCACGACGTCCGGATACGCCTGAGTGAAGGCGGGCAGGATCGGCTCGATGTAGCGCTCGGCGGCCGACCGAAAGGCATGGACGCGCACCGTGCCGGCCGGGCGCTCGCGATAGCGGCGCACCTGTCCGATGGCGTCGCCCAGCTCCGAAACCGCCGGCCGGACGCGCCGGAAAAGATTCTCGCCGGCATCCGTCAACGCGACGCTACGCGTTGTGCGGTTTAGCAGCCGGACGCCGACCCGTTCCTCGAAGCCACGCACCATTTGGCTCAATGCGGACGGCGAAACGGCGAGCGCCTCGGCCGCGCGACTGAAGCTGAGCAATTCCCCGACCGCGACGAATGCGCGTAACTGGTTGTAGTCGGCGCCCGACAACAATGAGTCCATGCGGCATCTAACGACTATTTAGCCCAGCTTACAAGTGCTGTCAGAAATGCGGTCATTCTGAAACGCACGCGTAAGGGGTATCTCTGAATGCGAAAAGGAGATCGATCATGAGGACATGGTTCATAACAGGTATTTCGCGAGGCCTTGGCCGCGCTCTCGCCAATGCGGCGCTGGCGGAAGGCGATGCGGTCATCGGCACGGTTCGCGACAAGGCGCCCGACCTGGCGACCGGATCCGGCAAATTGCACGTCATGAAGCTCGACATCGCTGACGGCGAAGCGGCGGAAGCGGCGGTGAGGCAGGCCTTCGCCCGCGCAGGCAAGATCGACGTGATTGTCAATAACGCGGGATACGGCCTCCTGGGCGCGCTCGAGAAAGCCACGGACTCCGAAGCGAGGCGTCTGTTCGACGTCGACCTGTTCGCGCCTTTCAGCATTATTCGCGCGGCTCTCCCCTATCTGCGCGAGCAGCGTTCGGGCCATATCATCAACGTCACCTCAATAGCGGGACGCGCCCCGGGCGCCGGCGCCGCCCTTTACGCGGCGGTGAAATATGCCCTCGAGGGACTCTCCGTGAGCCTCGCTCAGGAAGTTCGGCCGCTCGGCGTCAAAGTGACCGCGGTGGCGCCCGGCGCGTTCCGGACCGACTTTCTCTCCGACCATTCGATCCGCAAGAGTGATGCGGAGGATGCGGCCTATGCGGCCAGCGTCGGGCGCACTTCGGCCGCGTTCGGCGCCATGGCCGGCAAGCAGATCGGCGATCCGGTTCGAGCCGCACAGGCTATCCTCGCCATCGTACGCGCCGACGAGCCGCCGCTCCACCTGTTGCTGGGAACCGATGCGCTGCGCCGCGCCCGCGAGAAGGTCGATGCCGTGATCGAAGAGATGGACCGATGGGAAGAGCTGACGCGCAGTACGGACTTCCCGCAAACCACCCCGGCTTGATCGCAACCGGGCAGGGCCCCGCCGACCCGAGCCGTCCCCTCAGGCCGGCTCCATGTCCATCGACGC
>Ga0209773_10000882_pt1 | contig 10135 bp, 6 predicted proteins | sample BogFormECP14_OM1_FD_188244 | JGI IMG/M metagenome (GOLD analysis project Ga0209773, IMG submission 188244) | Bog forest soil microbial communities from Calvert Island, British Columbia, Canada - ECP14_OM1 (SPAdes) (version 2) | ecosystem: Environmental > Aquatic > Freshwater > Wetlands > Bog ... | reverse complement strand
TTACGATTACAGATAAGCCGTTTGGAGGGCACTTCAACAAAAATTCGTTGACTTTGGCCACAAACCCGAGTTCCGGACCGTTTTGATCGCCTGCCGCCAGCAGTCCCCGGCACGCGCCGGCCTCGAAGGTTGGGGCGCACCACTGCGCGAGTCGGGCATCAATACCTGTCCATATATCCGCCTCGCCTTCAGAGGTCCGACCGCTCGATTTCTCGCGGCGGCTGGGCCATAAGGCGGGGTCCCCGCCCTTCAACCGTCGGCCGAAGCCAAGAAACAAGCGCCCTGAAACAATAGGAAACGAATGTCGTCGCAAACCCTGCGCCAGGCCGCCGAAGCTTCGAAAGCATGGCCTTTCGAAGAAGCGCGCAAGCTGATCGCGCGCCTCGAGCGTAGCCCCCGCGGCGAAGTCATCTTCGAGACCGGCTATGGCCCGTCGGGTCTGCCGCACCTCGGCACGTTCGGCGAAGTCGCGCGCACCAGCATGGTGAGGCACGCCTTTCGCGTGCTCACCGGCGACAGCGTCAAGACCAGGCTGATCGCCTTCTCCGATGACATGGACGGCCTGCGCAAGGTTCCCGACAACATCCCGAACCGCGAGCTCATCGCCGCCCACCTCGGCAAGCCGCTGACCCAGATCCCCGACCCGTTCGGCGAATACGACAGCTTCGCCGCTCACAACAATGCGCGGTTGCGCGCCTTTCTCGACCAGTTCGGGTTCGACTACGAATTCATGTCCTCGACCGAGACTTATCAATCGGGCCGGTTCGACAAGGCGCTCCTGCGCGCGCTCGACTGCTTCGACGAGGTGCAGGCGATCATGCTGCCCTCGCTGCGCGAGGAGCGGGCGGCGACCTATTCGCCCTTCCTGCCGATTCACCCGCGAACCGGGATCGTCATGCAGGCGCCGGTGCTGGCGCACGACCCGAGCGCCGGTACGATCAGCTGGCGCGATCCCGAAACGCACGAGGAATTCGTTACCCCGGTGACCCGCGGGCAATGCAAGCTGCAGTGGAAGCCGGATTGGGCGATGCGCTGGCATGCCCTCGGTGTCGATTACGAAATGGCGGGCAAGGACCTGATCGATTCGGTCAAACTGTCGTCGCGGATCGCGCGGGTCCTGGGGAGCGAGCCGCCGGCCGGTTTCAATTACGAGCTCTTCCTCGATGAGAACGGGCAGAAGATCTCGAAATCGAAGGGCAACGGCCTCACGATCGATGAATGGCTGGCCTATGCCAGCCCGGAGAGCCTGTCGCTCTTCATGTTCCAGAAGCCGACCGCGGCGAAGCGGCTCTATTTCGACGTGATCCCACGCAACGTCGACGACTATCTCGGCTTTCTCGACGCCTATCCGCGCCAGGAGTGGAAGGAGCGGCTCGGCAATCCGGTCTGGCACATCCATGCCGGCGCGCCGCCCGAGCCGGAAATCCTGACCCACGACCAGCACGGCCAGGCGATCTCGTTCGCCATGCTGCTCAATCTCGCCGCGGTCTCCAACACCGAAAACCCATCGGTCCTGTGGGGGTTCCTGCGCCGCTACTATCCCTTGGCGTCGCCGGAGACCCATCCCCGTCTCGACGGCCTGGTTCGCTATGCGGTCGCCTATTTTCGCGATTTTGTCGCCCCCAAGAAGCGCTATCGCGCGGCCGACGACGTCGAGCGCGGCGTTCTCAAGCAGATTTCGGCCAAGCTCGCTGAATTGCCCGCGAACGCGAGCGCGGATGAAATCCAGCACGCCCTCTATGACATCGCCCGGCCGGTTCCGCGCTATCAGGACCATTCCGCCAAAGGCGCGACCGCCGCGCGGCCGGGCGTCTCGAACGACTTCTTCAACATGGTCTACGCCGTGCTTCTCGGCGAGGAGCGGGGGCCCCGCCTGGGATCGTTCATCGCGCTCTATGGGCTCGAAGAAACGCGCCGGCTGATCGACAAGGCGCTGGCGGGAGACCTTGTCCGCGAAAGCCAGAACACGATCGCCTCGCCAATTGCGGCCGCCTCGCCGGAGCGGCGCCAGGGTTGAAACCCAATCGGGAAGCTCCGAGATGGCCGGGCCTTCAAGTGCGGCAAGCCCATCGAACTGAAAAGTCGATCCCTCATCCCGCGCCGGCGATTTTTCTTTACGAAAATCAGAAGCCGTGGCATCATCGTGAAGCGCGTCCAAGGCCGCGCAGGCCAACGGCGAGGAAAGCAGCGGGAAAAGACTTTTTCTGCCCTAGGGGTCAGCGCAACCCTTTGAAAAGGCTCGTTTCCGACAAGGAAATCCAAGGAAATCCAAGCCTTTTTCTTGGAAAAATTGGGCCTGGGCTTGGGCTGGCTTTGCTCGGCTTTGATAAATTTGGAATTGGCTTGGAAAGTCGTTATAACACATAAGTGCACCGATAGATCGCTCGCTTCAGGGCCGGCGGGCGTCGTGGCGTGGCTAGGTCTTGAGCGCCGCCGCGAGCGCCCGCATGTCCGCCCACGCAAGCCGCTTCTGCGCGGGCTGCCGCAGCAGGTAGGCGGGATGGAACATCGCGAGCGCCCTGATCGGCGGCCCGCTGTCGCGCTTGTAGTCGAGCCATGAGCCCCGCACGCGCGTGATCCCTCCCTGGACGCCGAGCAGCGTCTGAACCGCAGAGCCGCCGAGGCAAACCAGGATTTCGGGATCGGCAAGGTCGATCTGCCGCCGGATGAAGGGCAGACAGGCTTGTGTCTCCTGCAGCGTCGGGGTTCGATTGCCGGGCGGGCGCCACGGAACGACATTGGCGATGTATACGCTGCCCCGATCGAGGCCGACGGCGCCAAGCATGCGATCCAGCAATTGCCCGGCTCTGCCGACGAACGGGCGGCCAATCCGGTCTTCGTCCCCTCCGGGGGCCTCGCCGACAAGCATCACCCGCGAGCCCGGGACGCCGTCCGCGAACACCAGCTGCGTTGCGGTCCGCTTCAATGCGCAACCGTCGAAGTCCGCCAACACGGACCGCAACGCCTCGAGATCGGTCGCCGCTTCGGCGAGCGCGCGAGCCGCAATCTCCGCGGCTTCCGGCGGCTTGCCGCCGCCACTCTGACGGGCCGGCAAGGCTGTCTCGGGCGCGGTGGAAGGCTCGCGCGCCGAGCCCGGCGCATTCGGCCCGAGGCGCAGTTCCGCGCCCGAGCTTTCGGCGAACCGGTCATGCGGCGTCTCATCAAGCGTGGCGTCGACGCCGGCCCGAACCCACCACCGCAGCGCCTCCGCGGCGTCGGTCGCGCCCAATCGAAGATGACGTGAATCGTTGGTCGACGACAAAGGTTCGGCCCGGCCTCGATGCTTGGCGCCCGCGCCAAGGCAAACTATCATGGTTGGCCGCGAACCGCATCGCCCGCGGGATCACGGGCCCGGTCGACGGGAAGATGTTCAGACGCGATGGGCTTCCCGGACACGGCCCGTGACGGCGAAGGGGACAATGGCTGACGATCCGACACTGCCCGCGCGCGAATCGATGGAGTACGACGTCGTCATCGTCGGCGCGGGTCCCGCCGGCCTCGCCGCCGCGATCCGGTTGAAATCGTTGGACCCCAATATCTCTGTTGTCATTGTGGAAAAGGGCTCGACAGTCGGCGCGCACATCCTCTCGGGAGCGGTGATCGATCCGATCGGGCTTGACCGGTTGACGCCCGACTGGCGCTCCGATGCGGAATGCCCGCTCAAAACTCAGGTCGCAGCCGATCAATTCTATTTTCTGACTGAAAAGGCTGCGGTGCATTTGCCCAACTGGGCGATGCCGAAACTGATGGGCAATCACGGCAATTACATCGGCTCGCTCGGGGCGATCGCGCGCTGGCTCGGGGCGCGCGCCGAGGCGCTCGGGGTCGAGATCTATCCCGGGTTCGCAGCAACGGAGCTTCTGTTCGGCGACAAGGGGGAAGTTGCCGGCGTCGCGACCGGCGACATGGGCGTCGGCCGGGACGGTCATCCGAAAGCCGGATTCACCCGCGGGATGGAGTTACGCGGCAAATATGTGCTGCTCGCGGAAGGCGCGCGGGGCTCGCTGTCGAAACAGGCGGTCGCCCGCTATGGGCTTGATTCCGCCAGCGGGCCGCAGAAGTATGGCATCGGGCTCAAGGAATTGTGGCAGGTCGCCGACGACCGATTTTCGCCGGGCCTCGTCCGACATACGTTCGGCTGGCCGTTGTCGAAAGGCGCGAGCGGCGGCTCATTTCTCTATCACTACGGCGACCGGCTCGTCTCGGTCGGGTTTGTGGTCCATCTCAACTATCAGAACCCGACGCTCTCGCCGTTCGACGAGTTTCAGCGCTTCAAGACCCATCCGCTCGTGCGCGGGACCTTCGACGGGGGCAAACGGATGGCCTATGGCGCGCGCGTGATCGCCTCGGGAGGCTGGCAGTCGACGCCGAAACTCGTCTTTCCCGGCGGGGCGCTCATCGGCTGCTCGGCAGGTTTCGTGAATTTCGCCCGCATTAAGGGTTCCCATAACGCCATATTGTCGGGAATGCTGGCCGCCGAGAAGGCGCATGCGGCTCTGGTCGCCGGGCGGGCGAATGACGAACTCACCGACTATGAGAATTCCTGGCGAGACACCGAGATCGGACGCGATCTTTACAAGGTGCGCAATGTCAAGCCGCTCTGGTCCCGATACGGTCTCATTCTCGGCGTCGCGCTTGGCGGCTTGGATATGTGGACCAACGAATTGTTCAAATCGTCGATTTTTGGCACCCTCAAGCACGGCAAGCCGGACAGCGATACGCTGAAGCCGCTGTCCGAGGTGACGCCGATCGTCTACCCAAAACCAGATGCGGTGCTAACATTTGATAAAGCATCATCGGTTTATCTTTCCAATACCAACCATGAAGAGGATCAGCCGGTCCATCTTCGCCTGCATGACCCGGACGCCCCGATCCGCGACAATCTTCCTCGCTACGGAGAGCCGGCGCGACTCTATTGTCCAGCCGGCGTTTACGAGGTGGTGTACGCGAACGAGGCGACTGGCGCGGAGCCCCGGTTCGTCATCAACGCCCAGAATTGCGTCCATTGCAAAACCTGTGACATCAAGGACCCGGCGAAGAACATCGAATGGACTCCGCCGGAAGGCGGCGGAGGACCGAATTATCCGGATCTTTGAGTTGCGGCGCAAAATCGCCGCTTTCGGCTGCAAGCAAGGGTTTACGGGAAGGATTCGCGTGTGGTTCCTCGAAGAGGGCAGAGCGGCGTCCTGCGCCGCGTGTTCAACGCCGTTGTTCGCTGACTGACAAACGTGGGAAAGCGCGAGATATGCAAAGCCGATCGAAGGTTTGGACGCAGCCGGTAGCCCTTTTCCTGGCCGTGGGCCTGTCAGCCGCTGGCGCCGCCGCCTCGGCCGCAATTTCCGAGACCGACCCCGGATCGGCAAAACTGGAAATCGGCGACAGCCAGCCCGGCAATTATCTGTCGGCGTTGATCGCCAGCGCCGATCGGGACACTCTGGCGGCGGAAGTCTACTACCGGGAAGCCCTCCGAGCCGATCCTCGAAATCCCGATTTGCTCGAGCGCGCGTTCGCAGCAGCGCTCTCCAATGGCGACGAACCGAGCGCCGACGCGCTCGCGGAACGGCTGCTCCTGCGCGACCCGAGCAATAGCCTGGCGCGCCTTTCCATCGCGGTTCACGATATCGAACAAGGACAGTTCGCCGCCGCACGAGCTCACCTCGCGAGCGGGGAAGCCATGCGCGCGCGCGATTTGACGACCGCGCTGCTGACCGCTTGGTCCTATGCGGGGCAGTCCGACCTCCGCCACGCGCTCGATACGCTCGACCGCATTCGCGACCCGTCAGTCCTCGCGTTTCGCGACTATCACGCTGGACTGATCGCCAATTTGCTCGGAGATTCCGCGGAGGCTCAGCGGAGGCTGAAGTCGGCGCACGACAACGACAAGAGCAGCCTGCGCTTCGCCGATGCTTACGCACGGCTGTTAGACGCGCAAGGCGACGTGGCCGGAGCGACGAAAGCTTACCAGGATTTCTCGGTCGTCATTCCCCATCACCCGCTGATCGAGCGAGCGCTTGCGGACCTTAAGGCGAACGAGTCTCTGCAGCCGCTGGTTCATGACGCGAAGGAGGGCGCCGCGGAGGCGCTCTATGGCCTGGGCGGCGCAGGGAGCCGCCAAGGGGACGAACTTCCGGCGCTCGTCTATCTGCGATTGTCGCTCTACCTTCGACCGTCGAACGATCTGACCGCGGTGACGCTGGCCAGTCTTTTCGAGCAGCTGAAGCAAGGCGAACAGGTCATTGCCGCCTACCAGATGGTGTCGGCGTCGTCGCCGCTGAAGTTGGGCGCCGATATCCAGATCGCGCTCGAACTCGATAGTATGGGAAAGACCGACGAGGCCACGCAGCGCCTCACGCAAATCATCGCCGCGCGGCCGCATGATGTCGAAACCCTCAGCGCATTGGCCGAGTTGCAGCGGTCCGCCAAGAAATACGTAGAGGCGGCGGCAACCTACGACCAGGCAATCGCCGCCGTCGCAATACCGCAACGTGAGAATTGGACGCTGTTCTATTTCCGCGGGATTTGTTACGAGCGATCGAATCAATGGCCGAAGGCTGAGGCGGATTTCAAGAAGGCCCTGGAACTCAACCCGGATCAGCCGCTGGTCCTGAACTATCTCGGCTATTCCTGGGTCGACAAAGGGCTCAATCTGGATGAGGCGTTCAAGATGCTTCGCCGGGCCGTGGAGTTGCAGCCGAACGACGGCTATATCGTCGACAGCCTGGGGTGGGCTCACTTCAAGTTGGGACAATACCAGGAGGCGGCCCAGACGCTGGAAAAGGCGATCGACCTGAAACCGGCTGACCCGGTCCTGAATGATCACCTGGGGGACGCCTATTGGCGGATCAATCGCCGCACTGAGGCGCACTTTCAATGGAATCATGCCCGGGACATGAGCCCGGATCCGGAAGATCTGCCGGCGATCCTGAAAAAGATCGAGTCTGGGCTTCCGGACTTCACGACCGACACCGCGGCGCCCAACGCTTCGGCGCAGAAGGAAGGCGGGGGTTGAGGCCGCGGCATTAGGCCCAATGCGATGGCAGCGCGCGCCAGCGAAGATCAATCTGACCTTGCGCGTGATTGGACGCCGCGCCGACGGTTATCATGAACTCGAGAGCCTCGTGGCGTTTGCCGGGCTGTGCGACTGGATTGCGTTCGAGCCCGGCCGCGATCTGGTTATCGAGGTTCTCGGTCCGCGGGCGCTCGAGGCCGGCCCAGTCGACGAGAATCTGGTGTTGCGCGCCGCACGCGCGCTCGCGGCGCATTTCTCTGGGGTGAAGCTCGGCCGCTTCCGATTGGTCAAGCGATTGCCGGCCGCGGCCGGGCTTGGCGGAGGGTCCGCGGACGCCGCGGCGGCCTTGCGGTTGCTCGCCGACGAGGCGCGATTGTCGGTCGACGATCCACGAGTGCGCGCCGCGGCGACGGCGACGGGAGCGGACGTTCTCGCCTGCCTTCGTCCGCAGGCCCGAATGATGACCGGCGTCGGGGACCAACTCGGTCCATTGATCCAGCTGCCAAAGATGTTCGCCGTTCTCGTCAACCCCCAGGTCCAGGCGCCGACGCCAAAGGTTTTCGCTGCGCTCGGGCTCGCGCGGGGTTCGACACTCGAATCATCCGCCAGTTCGTTCGATGGGTTGGGAAAGGGTACGGCGGCCATCCTGGATTTTCTCGCCTCGAACCGAAACGACCTGGAAGCGGCGGCGGTCGGCATAGCGCCGCCAATCGCCGTCGTGCGCGAGAGATTGGCGCAGATCCCGGAGGCCATCGCGACGGGAATGTCCGGATCGGGAGCGACTTGCTTTGCCTTGTTCGGCGATCGCCGCAGTGCGACGCTAGCGCGGCGCATTGTCGCCGCCGAACGCCCGGACTGGTGGGTCGAGGCGACCGCCATCCACTAGTTCGGCGTATCGCGACCATAAGGAACGCTTTTGTCCCCCATTCTCAGGAGCGAGCCGCTCCGAGAACCGTACCCTCTCAGCGCGGCGCGCCCCATGACATTAACCTCCACGCCCGACAATCCCGCGCCTCACGGCGCGATTGAGGAACATATCCGGGCCACCGACGGCGTCCGCTTGCGGACCGCGCGCTGGGCGCCATCGTCGCCGATCGGAACAATCGCTCTTCTCGGCGGGCGCGGCGAGTTCATTGAGAAATATTTCGAGGTGATCGGCGAATTGCTGACTCGCGGCTTTGCCGTCGCGGCGATGGATTGGCGCGGCCAGGGTGGTTCGGACCGGGCGTTGCGGAATGGACGCAAGGGACATGTCGACGATTTTTTTCAGTTTGAAAGCGACTTGGACGCTCTCCTGACAAATGTTCTGGAACGCAACTGTCCGCGACCATGGATTGGACTGTCGCATTCGATGGGCGCCGCGGTGCTTCTCGGCGCCGTTAGCTCCGGACGTTGCCCGTTTGACCGTCTCGCGCTGACCTCACCGATGATCGCGGTCAAGGGGGTCAATCATCGCGGCGGGGTCAGGGTGCTGGTCGCGGCGCTCGACAGCCTGGGAATGGGCGGCGCCTTCGCGCCCGGAAGCGGGGGAGAGAACCAGTGGCGGGCCTCGTTTGAGGGAAATGTCTTCACTTCGGACGAAGGAAGGTTTGCCCGCGTCGCGAAACTTGTCGCGGCATGTCCCGACCTCAGGTTGGGCGGCCCGACCATCGGTTGGACTCATGCGGCTTTTCGCCATATGAGTCGCCTCGATAAATCCCCGTTCCCCCGAACGTCGCCCCCCATACTGATCGTCGCGGCCGGCGCGGATCGGGTGACCGACACTTCCGCGACCATGCGGCTCGCTTCGCGCCTCGGAGCGGCCCGAGTCGTCGTCATCGAGGGCGCGCAGCATGAAATTCTGATCGAACGCGACGTCGTGCGGGCGAAGTTCTGGGCCGCATTCGATCAATTTGTCGCCGGCGCCGCATCGAAGTCGTCTCAGCCGGAAATGACGCCTGGCGAGAATTAGGGCCAATTCGGATGGACTGGAGGCCGAACGCCGACAGCAATCGGCTCGCGCTTACGATCCTCGCGGGCTTCCTCGTTGCTCGTCTCGCCTTTGCGATCTCGCTCGGGCTCGGGATCGACGAAAGCTATACGATTGCGATTTCGCGCCGCTTGAATCTGTCTTATTTCGATCATCCGCCGCTGCATCTGTGGATCGCCCATTTCACGGCTCTCGCGGTCGGCGAGAATGTAGCCGCGCGCGCGCCTTTCGTTGGTCTCTTCTTCGCAACGGGTTGGATCGCCTACCGGCTGACAAGCGGGCTTTTCGATCCCCAGGCGGCGCTGATCGCACTTTTTGCCCTCAACGTTACCCCTTTTTTCTTCGCCTCGGCCGGCACTTGGATCGTTCCCGACGGCCCGCTGCTTTTTGGTTTGGCGCTGGCCGCGTTCGCGGCCGCCCGGTTGTTCTTCGCCGAAACGCAGGACAACGCTTCCGTCCGGCGACTTTGGCTCGTCGTTGGCGTCGGCCTCGGGCTGGCGGGACTGTCGAAGTATAGCGCCGTGCTCAGCGCGGGCGGACTGGCGGCGTTCGTCATCGTCTCGCCGAACCAGCGCCATTGGCTCAAACATCCCGCTCCCTATGCCGCCGCGGTGGTCGCGCTGGCGATGATAACGCCGGTCATCCTGTGGAACGCGCAGCACGGCTGGGCGTCATTCGAGTTTCAGGGCGGGCGCGGCCTCCCGGAAGGCGGGTTGCGACCGGCGCAGTTCACAACCATGGTCCTCGGTCAAATCGCCTTTCTGTCGCCCTGGATATTCACGCCGCTGGTTGCGGGCCTGGCGAGCGCGATCCGTCAACGGGCGGACGAGCGCCGCCTGTTTCTGCTTTGCCTCAGCCTACCGCCGATCGCTCTCTTCACCTTGACCCCGCTTTGGGGTGGGCGCGGGCAGCCGCATTGGACGATGCCAGGCTGGTTCTTTGCCTTTGGGCTGATGGGCGTGTGGCTCAAGCATCTCAGCGTCTCCGCCGGCGCCCTTCGCCGGTGGGCTTTCGTTTCGTCAGTCCTGCTGGCGGCGATCGCGGGAGTTGCGATCCTGCAAGCATCGACAGGCTGGCCATGGGGGGTCTTGACCGAAGGGACCCGTCTTGCCGATCCGATGTTGGAGGCGTTCGCCTGGAGCGATCTGAGGAAAGCG
>Ga0209773_10000881_pt1 | contig 10146 bp, 6 predicted proteins | sample BogFormECP14_OM1_FD_188244 | JGI IMG/M metagenome (GOLD analysis project Ga0209773, IMG submission 188244) | Bog forest soil microbial communities from Calvert Island, British Columbia, Canada - ECP14_OM1 (SPAdes) (version 2) | ecosystem: Environmental > Aquatic > Freshwater > Wetlands > Bog ... | reverse complement strand
ATATCGAAGCGGCTTTAGCCGCTGAGGGCCCGATTTTCCATTTTCTCTTTTCCATTTTCCGCTTTTCCCCACTCACTGCACCTTCGGCTCCGCCGTCAACTCCGGCTGCGGCAAAGCCCCCTCATTCAATTCATCATGCCGCCGCTCGCGGCTCGCATTCAGCAAAGCAGTAGCCGCCGCCAATTCCTTCTGTGCTTCCTCCCCCTTCCCCAACCGCACCAAAATCTGCCCCTTCAAATTATGAAAATTCGCGTTATCCCCATCCATCCGCAAAGCCGCATCCACCGCCCCCAACGCCAAAGTAAATTTCCCCTCCCGCTGATAAACCCGCGCCAACCCAAAATAAGAACTCGACAAATGCGCATCCAGCTTAAGCGCCTGCCTAAAATTCCCCTCCGCCTTCGCATCCTCCTGCAAATACGAATAAACCACTCCCAGCCGGTCGTAATCAAAAGCCACGTCCGGCTCGATCTCCGCGTCCCGCAAAAATTCGTCCCGCGCCTTCTCAAAATCCGCCCGCGCCAGATAAGCCAGCCCCAAATTGAAATGCACAAACGGCAAACGCGCATCCAATTCCGCCGCCTCCTGCAATTCCGCGATCGCCTTGTCATTCTCCTCGCGATTCAACGCCGCCTTCCCCATCAACAAATGATATTCCGCCGTGTCCTTCCCCAATTCCACAAATCGCGTCAACGCCCGCTCCTCTATCTCCGCCTGCCCCGCCTTGTTCGCCGCGTTCCCCAACACGTACAAATAATTCAAGTCCCCCGACTCGTCCGCCCAGATCGGATCCAGCGCCCCCACCGCATCCCCATACCGCTCCGTAAAAAAATAACAAAGCCCCAGCAAATATCGCGCCTGCACCGACCCCGCCTGATCCCGCACCACCGATTCAAAGGGCCCAATCGCCCCCCGAAAATCATTCTGCCGGTAATAAACCAATCCAATATTCAAACGAATCCCCGCCACCCCCGGCGCCAACTGCTCCGCCTTCCGCAGCATTTCCAAAGCATCCGCCCACTGCTGCCGCCGCATCGCAATCACCCCCAAATTCGCATAAGCCCCCGCCGCCCCAGGATCCGCCGCCAAAACTTTCTTGAACGCCCCCTCCGCCCGCTCCAATTCCCCAGCCCGCAAAGCCGCTTCCCCCTTCGCAAAAACCCCCGCCAAATCCGGAGCCACCACCGAGCCCGTGTTCTGGCTCGCAGCTTGCCCCACCGCCGAGCGCACCAACGCACCCGCGCCGATGACGGCAGTCGCCAACACCATCACGCGCAATTTGCCCCCGCAATTCACGCCCAAAAACTAACACACTTCCTGTAGGGCCGGTTCGCGAACCGCCCGCCATTCCCCCGCCCCGCTTCGTCGCGCCAGCCACGGTAGGGGCGCTGCTTGTGAATTGCGCTACAGCGCAATTCATCCTGAGATCCCGCTGCGCGGGAACGAAGGGCTGCGCCCCAGCTCGCCAAGACGTCAAGCCTGGCCAGTCGCTCGGGTTTGCGACCAGCCCGGCCCGCCTTTCCGCCTCGCCGTCCGTCGCCCACTCCACCAATCAGCCCAAGTTTTTCGCTTGACATCTCCCCACTCCCGTATATAAATCACTTTTAATAAATTTAATAAAACGTTCGGGGTGGCGTTTTTTGCGTTTCGCAAGCCGGCCTGCCGGGAGAGCTGTTCCCGCGCTCGTCTCAGCGCAGCCTGCCAGCTGCTCTGTCACCACCCCCACGTTTTGCAGCAAATCAGCATCTTCGGGTTTTGACATTTGGGGCGGCAAAATCCGCGCGAACTCCGCGCTATCTGGAGATGTACATGAAACTCCTTCGCCGAGCCTGCTACCTGTTCGCGTTTCTCCTCTGCGCATCCATCGCCGCGGCGCAAGACACCGCCACCTTCACCGGCACGGTGCGTGACACCTCTGGCGCCGTCGTCGCCGGCGCGAACGTACTGATCACCAACAACACCATCGGCGTCGCTCGCGCCACCGTCTCGAATAACGACGGCGAATGGGTCGTCACCGCCCTCCCCATCGCCGCCTACAACATCTCCGTCTCTGCCAACGGATTCAAGAAATTTCAGGCCAACGGCGTGGTCATCCGCGTCGGCCAAAAATTGCGCGTGGACGTCAATCTCGAAGTCGGCTCCCTCGCCAGTGAAGTGGTCGTCTCCGGCGAAAACGTCGCCCAAGTCGAAACCCAATCCTCCGAAATCGCCGGCACCGTCACCTCCCAGGAAATATCCCAGCTGCAGCTCAACGGGCGCAACTTCACCCAGCTCATCAATCTCACGCCCGGCGTTAACAACCAATCCGGCCAGGACGAAGGCACCGTCGGCATCAGCGGCAATGTGGTGTACAGCATCAATGGCGGCCGCGGCGAAAACAATAACTGGGAAGTGGACGGCGGCGACAACATGGACAACGGTAGCAACAACTCCCTCAACGTCTATCCCAGCATTGACGCCATTCAGGAAGTCCGCGTCCTCACCTCCAACTACGGCGCCCAGTACGGCCGCAACGCTTCCGGAACCGTCGAAGCCGAAACCAAGTCCGGCACCAGCTCCTTCCACGGCGACGTGTACGAATTCAACCGCAACAATATCTTCAACGATCGCAGCTACTTCGATCTCAGCTCCCCCAACGCTCCCGAGTACAAGAAGAACGACTTCGGCTACACCATCGGCGGCCCCTTGTACATTCCCGGCCACTACAACACCGACAAATCCAAAACTTTCTTTTTCTTCTCCCAGGAATGGCGCAAGGAAATCGTCCCCAATACTTTCGCCATTTCCGTTCCTTCCAACGCAGAACGCGGCGGCGACTTCACGGACATTTGCTCGCTCGGTCCCACCGATTGCCCCGTCAATAATCCCGCGCTACCCGTGCAAATCGTGGGCAATCACATTGTCGGTGTGAATCCCGCCACAGATCCCAATGTCTCCGCGCTTCTCGCCTCCATTCCACAGGCCAATAGCACCGTCGGCTGCTCATCGCCCACACAATCGTGCTACGACACTTCCCAGCCCACGCCCGTCCAATGGCGCGAAGAGCTGGTGCGCATTGATCACAACATCACTCCCAAGCTGCGCGCTTCCTTCCACTATATTCACGACTCCTGGTCCACCGTCTCCACCCCCACCCTGTGGTCCAACGCCACTCTCCCCAATATTCAAACCAATTTCGTCGGCCCCGGCACCAGCGCCGTCGCCCGCCTCACCTACACCGCGTCACCGTCCTTACTCAATGAATTTGTCTTCAGCTACACCGCTGATCACATCAGCTTAACCAACATTGGCCCCTTCCAACGCCCGCCATCCGTGACCATGACCTCGTTCTTCGACAACGGCTTCGGCGGAAAACTCCCTGCCATTAACGTCAGCGGAAATAATGCCTACGCCTTCCAGACCGATCCGTCATTCGAGCCTTGGAACAATGCAAACCCCACCTACACCTTGCGTGACAACGTCACCAAAATCATCGGCAAGCACACTCTGCAATTCGGCGCCTATGGCGTCATCGCTCAGAAAAATCAGGAGAATTCACCGCAAATCGAAGGCGCCCTCACCTTCGATGCCACCAACACCTCGGTCAGCACCGGCAACGCTTTTGCCGATCTCTTGCTCGGGAACATCGCGTCCTATTCGCAAACCAACAACCAGATCAAATACTACGATCGCTATCAGCTCGTCGAGCCTTACATCAACGACGACTTCCATATCACTTCGCGCCTCACTTTGAACCTTGGCCTGCGCCTCAGCTTCTTCGGCACCTATCACGAAAAATTCAACCGTGAATTCAACTTCAATACCGCGGACTGGACTCCAGCTAACGCGCCCTTGCTCGATCCCAATTCCACCGCCTTGCTCAATCCCGTTACCAGCGTGCCGCTCTCGTACTCCAACCCCGCAGACGCGCAGTTCCTCTTTAACGGCGTCGTGCAATGCGGTGGCACGGGCCAGCCCCGCGGATGCCTGCAGCAGCACTGGCTTAATCCTGCTCCCCGCTTGGGCTTTGCCTGGGATCCTTGGGGCAATGGAAAGACCGCGATTCGCGGAGGCTACGGCATTTTCTTCGACCACGGCAACGGCAACGAAGCCAACGCCGAAAGCCTCGAAGGCAGCGCGCCTCTGGTCCTGACTCCCAACCAGTCCATCATCACCGGCTCCACCTGCGGTCAGCCCACCGGCTACACTTGCCTGGGAACTGCAGGCGGCCCGCCGCTGGCCTTCCCGTTAGCCGTCACTTCCATTCCCAATAAAGCCATCTGGCCCTATGCGCAGCAATGGAATATCAGCATTCAGCATGAGTTCTATAAGAACACCATCGGCTCCATCGCTTACGTTGGCAGCAAGGGCACCAATCTCTCCGATCAGCGCGACCTTAACCAATTGTTCCCCACTCCCGCTGGCCAGAATCCCTACCCCGCGGGCGTTCCGCTGACTCTGTCGGATTGCCAGAACGGCGTGGTGAATGGGACGACGCCAATCACCAATTCGCCCATCAGCGTGCAGAATAATTTCAACGTGGCTTGCGGCAACATTAACCCCAATCTGGTGCGCCCCAACTTCCCCGGCTTTGCCGATGTCACCGGAAAAGAATACCGCGCCAGCTCCAATTACAATTCGCTCCAGATTTCCGTCCGCCGCACCATCGCTCCTCTCACCGTCGCCGTGGCCTACACCTACGCACACTCACTCGACGATGAATCCGACTGGCAGGACGCCAATTTCGTCAACTCCTACAATCTCAAGGGCAACTACGCCAGCTCCAATTTCGATGAGCGCCACATTCTCACCGTCAGCTACATCTACAATATCCCCTCCGGCCATCGCGAAGGCATCTCCAGAGTCCTCCTTGCTAACTGGGAGTACTCCGGCATCACTACTTTCTATTCCGGCACGCCCTTCAGCGTCACCAACGGCATTTTCGGCGACAACGCCGGAGTCGCCAACGGCGTCGGAACGAACGGCTCCTACCCGGACGCTATCGGCAATCCTCATTCCGCGCCGCCCTCCGCGATCCTGGCGTCGCTCAACCAAAGTTCCGGGCCATTGCTCTTCAACCCCGCCGCTTACGCTGCGCCGCAAGGTCTCACTTTCGGTGACATCGGACGCAACGCCCTGAACATTCCCGACCGCTTGAATTTCGACATGGCGCTCTACAAGAATTTTCCCATCAAAGAATCCTACTCGTTCCAGTTCCGCGCCGAGTCCTTCAACGTTTTCAATCACACCCAGTGGAACGGCGTCAACGGCTCCATCGGCTGCTACGGTGGCGCCAATAATTCCGCAGGCGATCCATCCTGCGCCGCCGGCGGCTGGGCCGGTTTCCTGCAACCCTCCGGCGCCCACCTGGGCCGCATCTTCCAGTTCGGCCTGAAGTTCCTGTTCTAAACGACCAACATCAGCGGCGCAGCAAACAAAACCAACGAACTGCACGGCAAAAAAAAGGGCGCCGCAAAACATCGCAGCGCCCTTTTTAATTTTATCGATCTCTTTTAGGCGTCAGCCACGGTAGGGGCGCTGCTTGCTGCGCCCCAGCTTGCCCAGGCGTACGCACGACCAAGCGCCGAAGTTGCCGTTGAATCTGTAGCGGCCACCTTCAGGTGGGCGCCTTTGACGTTGGGGTTGACGTTGCAGTCGCTTCTACCTGGGAACGCCAATCTCCCGATTGGCGCTTTTCTACCAGGGCTCCACGCCCCCGCTTTCGTGTCGTCTTCCTTCACCCGTCCCACGACCGCGGGACGGGTGAAGCAGCTCTCTTGCCTTTCTCGGCGTCCTCAGCGTCTCTGCGGTTCACAGGATTATCTCTCTCAGATTTTTCTCCGCCTTTCCTCTGTCCCCTCTGTGCAAAATCTTTCGCCGTTGCCTTTATCGGTGTTCATCTGCGTTCAGCTGTGGTGCCTTTGACTTGGCGTCGCCCACAAACTCAGTCGTCCCCCGAATCCCCTGCCCCTCCACCAACGTATAAATCTTATCCGCCGCAACATTCGCAAACTTCTCCACCACTCCGCTAGGCCACAAAACCTCCACCGAATCGATCACCGCCGCCTTCCCCGATCCAAAATGTACCCGCAAATCATTCTGCGAAAGGTAACTCGCCCCTCCCCGCACCTCATCAAACTGCACCAACTTCCCCGCCCGCACCGTAACCCGCGCCCCAATCGCCGCCCGATTGCTCTTCGTCCCCATTAATCGAAATTCCACCCGATGATTCCCCACCACCCCATGATTCATCAAGAAAGTCGGCGCCTCGCCCACATTCAACAACAACACATCCACGTTCCCATCATTAGCCACATCCCCAAACGCCGCCCCACGCCGCGACGCCACTGGCACCGCATTCAATCCCGCCGCCGCGGAAGATTCCGTAAAAGTCCCATCATGATTATTCATGTGCAGCAGCAAAGGCTCCTTGTAACGCGCCGCTCCCTCCAGCTGATCCATCTGCGGATACACATGCCCGCTAGCCACAAACAAATCCACCCACCCATCATTATCAAAATCGAAAAACCCGGTCCCCCACTTCACGTAAGGATAGCTCGGCTTCGCCACGCCCGCCTTCCAGCTCACATCATCAAATCCCTTCGCGCCCAAGTTGTGATAAAGGTTGTCTTCCTGATCCGCAAAATTTGTCACGAAAATATCCAGCCGCCCGTCGTGATCGTAATCCCCAAAATCCACGCCCATCGAACCATCCGCGTCACCCTCGCTGCTCAAAGCCGCGCCCGCCAACATCCCCTGATCCGTAAAAGTCCCGTCGTGATTGTTGTGATAAAGAAAATTCGGCCCCGTATCGTTCGCCACATACAAATCCGGCCAGCCGTCGTTATCGTAATCGCCCCACACCACTCCCAATCCGTAATATCCGTTCGGATCGCTCACGCCCGCCTTCTTCGCGACGTCCTCAAACGTCCCGTCCCCGCGATTGTGATACAGCAAATCCGTCTCGCCCGTCATTCCCCAAGGCCCGCACTGCACCACGATCCCGCGAAACTTGCACGTCCCGAACGCCGCCACGTTATCCAGATCCACATGCACGTACCGCGACACGAAAATATCCACGAACCCATCCTTGTCGTAATCCGCCCACGCCGCCCCCGTCATGAATCCGCCACCGCGCACTCCAGCCTTCTCCGTCACATCCTCGAAAGTGCAATTCCCCCGCCCGCGATACAGCGCGTTCCCGCCGTACCCCGTAACGAAAATGTCCAGCACTCCATCATTATCAAAATCCGCCACCGCCACGCCCATGCTCCAGCCCTTGCGCGTCAATCCCGCCGCCTGCGTAATGTTTTCAAATTTCGGCACGCCACCCGCGCGATTCGCCGCCTGCCGGTACAGCGTCACCATCAAATCGCCGCCGTTCCGGTAGCGCTCTACCGTCGAGCCGTTCACCACCAGCGCCGAAAGCGTTCCGCTGTTGTCGCAATCAATGAATCCCACGCCGCCGCTCATCGACTCCACAATATATTTCTTCTCAGGCGAAGCGATGTGCGCCACAGTAAGCCCCGCCCGCGCGGAAACGTCCTCAAAGGTAGGAACCGCAGCTGAAGTGTTGGAGTGTTGTGTTCCGGTGGAAGTCGATACTTTGTGGTCTTGCGCCCCGCCCGCCGCGCACAAAAACACGAAGACGGCGAGCGCCAGTAGCGCAATGATTCGTTTGCCGCTGGAGCGTGGTCCCAATGCGCAACTACTCTAGCCCGCGCATCCTCTAGTTGTCCACGATTGACGAGATGTCGGCAATCACAACCTCTGCAGGATTGCGGGCGCCAGGGCGGCGCGCTTCAGCTGTTCTCTGCTAGCTCTGCGCTCCGCCCTCTGCGTCCGCTGCGTTAAATCTTTGGCTCTGCGACCAACAGCAGCGCACCCACTATTTCGCCGGGATGTAGCTCAAATCCGGACGAAACTGGATGAGCTCGTTGTACGTGCTCTCCACCGAACTGTTGAGCCTCTCGATCACGGACATCGATTCCTGCTCGCCAAAGGCCTCTCGCAGCACGTCGCGGAATGGCTTGATCGCCGGATCATCTTCAAACGACGCCCAATTGGCATGTTCAATCGTCAGCACGTAGGTCCCGCTCGGCCCGCCGGTCACCAGGCGATACCAGTTATAGTGAGATGGCGTTTTCAGCTGCGTCCGAGCGTCGTGCACCCGCGCGACGGCGCTGCGAAAATCGTCGTTGTGGCCGTAGCGTATGTGAAAGGTAATGACCTCCGTGTACTTCCCGTTCGTGTCCGTCGGCGGATTGCTCACTTTCGGCAGGTACTCGTAATAAGCCGTCGCCAGCTTTTCCACCGAAGCCCCAATCGCCTTCTGATACTCCGCCAGGTCCGCCGCGTCCGTTACCGACGGCGTGTCCAGGTCCGCCCAATGCTGCCCCAGCCGTCCGACGATGTACGTTCCGGTGCGTTCGCCGGTCAAGGTCTCGAACACGTAGAGCGCCTGCGTATCCTTCTGCTGCTTGTGCCACTCCACCTTCTGTTTCCGTCCCGCCTCATACTGCGGCACCATCCCGTTCTTCGGCGTCTGGAATTCCAACGCAGCAAGCTCCGCCTTCCGTGCTGGTTCCTGTCCCTGTGTCGTCACCGCTAGTGCCATCGCGCCAAGCAAAAACACACCCATGCCAGCCGTCAGCTTCGTCAATCTCACAAGTTCCTCCTGGATTTAAAACGCAGTGGGCCCAAACCGCCAGACAATACACCCCGCCCGAAATCGAGTCAATCCGTATCTCCACGCGCGCCAGCCCGGAAACGCCGCCAATCCGCGGGCCTTCGCGTGCCGTTCCCGGGGGCGCGGGGGCTAAAACGCCCGAAAAACTAGCGATTAACCTGAGTAGGTGAGTATTGTTTTCAGTGGTTTGCATGGTTTTTTAATATTTGGGCGACTAGCGATTAGGATTTCGTTCCCTGCACCGGCAGGCAGGGCGTTTGTGTGGGCGGGCAGGCCCGCTGCGGCGGGTAAACCTGCCCCGGCAGGCAGGCGCTGCATGGAATACATGAATTCGGATTTGGTGGTGGGGTGGATCCAGCGGCCGTCTTCGCTGAGGTGGGCCAGGGAGCGGACGGCTTGGAGCATTTCGGTGCCGGTGAAGTCGCACGTGTCAATCGTTTCGACGATGTTTGCGAGGGCGGACTGCAGGTTACGGTTGCGCAGGGCGAAAAAATTGAAGGCGTGGGCGTGGTGGTAGATGCTGGTTTCAGTTTTGAGGTCGAAGCAGTGCATGATCGTCTGGGGACTGCGCCAGTGGAGGAAGGATTCTTCGATCATTTGGCGCAGAGGATGGCGGCAGATGGCGCACTTGCGGGCGTGGCGTTCGAGGGGGGTGGGTTCGGGCCCTTTGATTCTTGGTTTGCGGCGTGGTTTTGGCGTGGGGTGCGGCGTTAGTTGGTCGTCGGCGGAGGACGACGACGGGAGCGAGGCGCCGGCGGAGACGACGTCGGCGACGAGAGAGTCGAGGAGTTGCTGTGTGTCTTCATTACTGGGATCGGGGTACGCGGAATCGAGGTTTCCGGAGTCGGGGATTGCGGAATCGAGAGGGGCGGGGGCGGCGGGGGTGGGGTCTGGGACGGTGGACGCCACATTTTGAGGTAATTCTTCAGGCAATTCCGCGGGGAGTTCCAAAACGGGAATCGAATCTGGAGCGGCCGGTGTCGAGAGGGGTTGCGTCGCAGCCATTCGGATGGCGGTGGGTTGCCATTCGCGCTCTTGTTGGGCGGCTTGGACGAGTTCGGCGTGGGTGCGGACTTCGAGGTTGGGATTTTGCAGGGTGGTGAGGGCGAAGCGGTCGTCGCGAAATCTTTGAAAGTGTCGTTTCATATTTCTCTCCTGGCCCAAAGTAGCATTCGGGAAACGAAAAAACAGCTGTACGGAAGGATGGGCAGGTACAAAAACGGACAGAGTCGGTACAGGCGAGGTACAGAAAAGGTACTACCTGTCCGAAATAATTCGTACAGCTGTACTTCCGTGAGTGTGGCGGTGGTGGAGCGTCTAAACCCGCACCCTTCAAAACCGAAGGGATGCGGCACCCGGAAATTCAACGGCGTTCGTTTGGGTGATGTGGAAGGATGTGCCACCCGCCCGCAACAATTTTCAAGACGCGCTAGTGACGTTTGTTAGAACGTACGAATGAGACTTACCTTCGGACGCAG
>Ga0209773_10000880_pt1 | contig 10158 bp, 11 predicted proteins | sample BogFormECP14_OM1_FD_188244 | JGI IMG/M metagenome (GOLD analysis project Ga0209773, IMG submission 188244) | Bog forest soil microbial communities from Calvert Island, British Columbia, Canada - ECP14_OM1 (SPAdes) (version 2) | ecosystem: Environmental > Aquatic > Freshwater > Wetlands > Bog ... | reverse complement strand
TTGTAGGCCGCGAGTGTGTGGCGCCACCGCGGGCCATTAAAGGGCGTCGTCACCGTCCAGCTCGAGATGGTGCAGTCGTTGTTCAGCGGCGCATAGATGACGTCGTTGAGCTCGACATTGCCGGCGGTGCGGATGGCCAGCGTCTCTTACATCGAGCTGGTGCGCGGGGTGCCGCTGATCACCGTGTTGTTCATGGCCTCGGTGATGCTGCCGCTGTTTCTGCCGACCGGGTTCACGATCGACAAGCTGCTGCGCGCCCAGGTCGCCTTCATCCTGTTCGCCGCCGCCTATCTCGCCGAGATCATTCGCGGCGGTCTGCAGGCGATCCCCAAGGGCCAGATCGAGGCCGCCGACGCGCTGGGGCTCGGCTATTGGCAGCGCACCCGGCTTATCGTCCTGCCGCAGGCCCTGGCGATGGTGATCCCGCCCCTGGTCAACAACTTCATCGGCGCGTTCAAGAACACTTCGCTCGTCATCATCATCGGCCTGTTCGATCTGCTCAACACCACGAATACCGCGCTGACCGACCCGAATTGGCAGGGCTTCGCCACCGAAGCCTATGTCGTCGCGGCCGCGATCTATTGGAGCTTCTGCTTTTTCATGTCGCGCTACAGCCAGATGCTGGAGCGCGAGTTCAACCGCAGCCGGCGGCGCTAGCCGAACCCGGCGGGAGCGTTGAGGATGGCCGAGAACGCAGCGCCGGATGCCGGCGCGCCGATCATCGAGATGCGCCATGTTCATAAATGGTTCGGCGACTTCCGCGTGCTGACCGACATCAACCTCGAAGTGAAGCGGGGCGAGCGCGTCGTCGTCTGCGGCCCCTCGGGCTCCGGCAAATCGACGATGATCCGCTGCATCAACCGCCTCGAAGAGCATCAGCAGGGCCAGATCATCGTCGACGGCGCGCCCTACGACGCCAGCCGCGGGCAGTCCCAAGCGCTCGACGTGCGCGTGCTGCTCGACTTCGCGCCGCCTGTCGAACGCTATCGGCCCTCGCGCGAGGAAATCCTGCGCGCCATGGTCGAACGAAATAGCTTTGGTATCGGGATCGACGAGGTGATTCCTCGAACGGGCTGGATGGAGGCGGAGGTCCGAGAAGCCTCAGAAACCATCGCCAGAGCAGGAACAGTGCGCATCGTAAGTGCCGAACCCTTGCTTCTGCTGGCCGAAGCCACCTTTCAGGAAGTTTCGAGCAAGCTCCTCGCTCGCGTCGAAACATTCCACAAGGAAAATCCCCTCCTGCCCGGGATTCCCCGGGAGGAATTGCGAACCGCCGTCGGCCGCCGCGTCCGGACAGAAACCTTTCGCGCAGCCCTCGAGGAACTGGCCCGGCAAAACAAAGTGACCTTCCTCGGCGAACTGGTCAAAAAAGCTGGAGTCGAAATTGCGCTCAGCGCCGAAGAAACCCGCGCGAAAGAGCAAATCGAGCAAGCCTTCGCCAGGGCCGGTCTCGCTGTGCCCTCCGTGAAAGAGGCCCTCTCTCGCTTGTCCATGGAAAGTAAACGCGCGGAAAAAATCCTGCAAATTCTGCTGCGCGAAAAGGTGCTCGTTCGCATCTCCCCGGAGCTCATCTTCCACCGCGACGCCCTGGGCAAACTCCCCGCGCTTCTCCAGAACTACAAGAAATCCAAAGGGGAACGCATCGGCGTACCCGCTTTTAAGGACCTGACCGGCATCACGCGCAAATACGCGATTCCGCTCCTTGAATATTTAGATCGCCAACGCTTGACAAGGCGCGCCGGGGACGAGCGTGTTATCCTTTAGGGGATTACAGGGAACGATTCCGGCCTTACCTAAGCTGAAAGAGTCCCAGGCTGCCGCGCAGCCGGAGAATTACCAACGAGCGGAGAGGAATCATGGGTGAATTTAGTATTTTTCATTGGCTGATCGTTTTGGCCGTGGTCCTGATTTTCTTTGGCGGCCGGCGCATTCCGGAAGTCATGAAAGGCCTCGGTGAAGGCATCCGCAGCTTCAAAGACGGCATGTCCGGCGGCGCCGCGACCGCCACAGCGCCTGCGCAGGCAACCCCCATCTCCGCTCCTTCTGGAGTCACGGCGAAGCCCGGGCACGGCCAGGTCGGCCTCAGTTGGAACGCCACGAGCGGCGCAAGCAACTACAACGTAAAGCGTTCCGGAACGAGCGGTGGTCCCTATGCCATGATCGCCTCCACGGCGGGCACAAGCTACTCCGACGAAGGGTTGGCCGGCGGAACCTACTTTTACGTCGTTACCTCCGTCGGCTCTTACGGCGAAAGCGCGCACTCCGTCGAAGTCAGCGCCACGCCTGGCTGATTTGCCTTTTTTTATTCATCCGATGCCGCCGACTCCGATCCATTTGATAGCAAGCCGCCTAGCCCTTCGCTCTGTAACGATTTTCTTTGCGGCCTCCATCCCCCTGGCTGCACAAAACAGCGCAAGCAAACCGGCGGAATGGTCCGGTGTCCTCGTTTCCAGTGCCTGCAATGCCGATGAAGCTTTCGCCGAGTCTCCCGAATGCTTTAAGGATGTTCCCGGCGCAAAGATAGCGCTCTATGACGACACCAACCGCGTCCTGTACTCCCTTGAACCACAGGAGAAAGTAACCGCGCACTTGGGCGACACCGTAACTGTTCGCGGCTCTCTCGACGACGACATCCTCCGCGTTGTCTTCGTTGGCCCCCTGTCCATTGGCCTATCCGTTGGCGACAAAGCTCCCGCCTTTTCCATACACGATCAGTCTGGCAAGTTGCAGACACTCGATTCGCTAAAAGGAAAGAATGGCACGGTTCTTCTGTTTTTCCGTTCCGCCGATTGGTGACCCTTCTGCAAAGGGCAGCTGGTCCAGCTGCAAGCCGCGCTACCCAGATTCGAAAAGCAGGGGGTCAAACTCGCGGCGATCAGCTATGACTCCGTAGAAATCCTAAAGTTCTTCGCGGATCGCCGCAAAATCGAGTATCCGTTGCTTGCTGACCCGGATTCTCGAACCATCCAGGCTTACGGCGTCCTGAATCGCGAAGCCACCGGCATGCAGAAAGGTTTCGCGCGCCCTGGCTATTACTTCATCGACTCCTCCGGAATCATCCGCGAAAAATTCTTCGAGCCCCGCTACAGGGAGCGTCTCACCGGAAACAGCATCCTGGGCAAACTGTTTCCTGAACTTGGGCAGGAAGTCGTCAGCACCGTAGCAGCCCCACACCTGCAACTGGCGCTCGAACAATCCGACACCACCGGGGTACCGGGAACGCGCGTCACATTCGTCGCGGAACTGAAGCTCCCTCCCGATGTGCACGTGTATGCCCCTGGCACGCAAGGCTACAAAACCGTCAAGCTGACCATTGACCCGATGCCCGGCTGGGAACTCAAGCCTGCCGTCTACCCTGCCTCAAAAAATCTTTACCTGCCCGTGATTCAGGAAAATGTGCCCGTGTTTGATGGCACATTTCGCATCAGCCAGGATGCCAAGGTCAGTTCCACGTCGGAGTTTTGGGGCTCCCTAGGCAAAGACGGCAAGACTTTCACGATCGTCGGAAAGCTCGAGTATCAGGCGTGCGACAAAACCTTGTGTTACCCGCCCGCTTCCGTGCCTGTGAAGTGGCAATTCGAGGTATTTCCTTTGGACCGCACGCGGGCGCCTCTGGAAATTCGGCACAAGTAAATTCCTCGGAACGCGATCGGCTTCCTCTCGAAGATTCCCGCCTTCGGGGGGGCCCTCCGGTTTGTGTCGAAAAGGTAAACCTGGGCCGTGCACTCCGAGAAAAACTGCTCTCCAGACCAGTAGAGGCGCCGCAACTATCTACTCAGAATCGGGTATAACGAGTACCCCGGGAAATACAGCAAGAACGAAAAAAGGAGAGACAGGTCATGAGCATCCAATTCTCGAAGTGGAGCGTATTGCCCGCAGCGGTGCTGCTGCTCGGCACGGTCGTCCTGGCGCAGGATTCGTCTTCGAGCAGCACGCCTTCGACCACAACGCCGAAGCCCGGCGAAGTGGCTCAGCGCAAGGAAAATCAGCAGGACCGTATCGCCAACGGTGTACAGAGCGGCCAGTTGACTGCCGGTGAAACGTCCAAGCTCGAATCGAAGGAAGCGGCCATTAACGGCGAAACACGCGCGGACCGCGCCGCCAACGGCGGCAAGCTGACCGGGGCGGAAAAGCAGCAGATCAACCAGCAGCAGAACAAGCTTTCTAACCAGATCTACAATGACAAGCACAACGCCAACACCGCGCACTACGGCAACAACCAAGTTGGCCAGCGTCGCGAAAATCAACAAGACCGCATCGCCAATGGCATCAAGAGCGGCCAGTTGACCGCCGGCGAAACCGCCAAGCTCGAAAATCAGCAGCACGGCATCAACCAGCAGGTGAAAGCGGACCGCGCGGCCAACGGTGGCAAGCTGACACAGGGCGAAAAACAGCAAGTGAACAAGGAACAAAACGCCGCGTCCAAAAACATCTACAACAAAAAGCACAACGCGAACACCCAGGGCACCAAGAAGTAACCGCCCAAAGGATCAATCAAAAAGCGCTCCGCTGGCTCGGAGCGCTTTTTGTTTTTGGCACCAAGACTGAACGCTAGGGGGATTCGTTTTCTTCCGACCAGCCAAGTTCCTGAAGAGAGGCGATGACACGCGCCAGGGGAAGCCCCACAACATTGAAGTAGCAACCTTCAATCCGGGGAATGAAGCGCCCTGCCCGGCCTTGAATGGCATAGGCGCCTGCTTTGTCGTAGGGCTCGTCGGTGGCAAGGTACCGGGAAATTTCATCGCCCGAGAGAGGAGCAAAACTAACCAGTGTCGATTCGACGAACTGGTGGCGCTCCATATCCGGCAAGCGGATCAAGGTTACCCCGGTGAGCACGGCGTGGGTGCGGCCGGAAAACTTCTCGAGCATCCGCCGCGCATCCTCGGTCGACCGTGGTTTACCCAGAATCTGTCCGTCCAGCACCACCACCGTATCCGCGGCAAGTAGGATCGCAGGTCCCACGGTACGCGCCGCAACCAGCTCCGCTTTCGCCGCCGAAAGCCGCTCTACCAGTTCCGCAGGTGTTTCCCCTGGGTACGGGGTTTCGTCGATCGCAGAAGAAAGCACGGAGAACGAAACACCGGCATCGTGCAGAATTTGTGCACGGCGGGGCGATGCGGACGCAAGAATCAACTTCATCTACGTTTGCTCGCGGTCAGAATACTACACACGCTACAAACTGTAAGCTGTGCTTTGGTCCAGAATTTGGAGCAGACCGGTAGAGCAGTGCTCAAATGACCACGGATTCCTGATACTCGCCGTAGACGCGACGCAGGGCATCGGAAATTTCGCCGACGGTGGCATAGGACTCAACGGCCCCGAGGATTGCGGGGAGCAAATTCTCAGAAGTTTTTGCTCGGCGTTCCAACTCGCCTAGAGCCGCTTTCGTTTTCGAGCCATCGCGTTTCGCGCGCAGGGTCTCTACGCGCGCGACTTGCGAGCGCTCTATGTCCGCATCGATGCGCAGCGTGGGAATCTGCCGCTGCTCTGGCGTCACGTAGGCATTCACGCCCACAACGATCTGCTCCTTTTTCTCCACGTTGCGCTGAAAATCGTAAGCCGCCCGCTGAATCTCCGTCTGCACAAAGCCGCATTCAATCGCCTTGATTACCCCGCCCATTGCCTCTATCCGCGTAAGGTACTGCTGCGCGTGCGCCTCGATCTCGTTGGTCAGCGCCTCCACCGCATAGGAGCCGGCCACGGGATCAATCGTATTGGCCACACCGGTCTCGCTCGCGATGATCTGCTGCGTGCGCAGGGCCACAAGCGCGGATTCCTCGGTCGGCAGCGCCAGCGCCTCGTCCATCGAATTTGTGTGCAGAGACTGGCAGCCTCCCAACACCGCCGCCAACGCTTGGATGGCCACGCGCACAATGTTGTTCTCCGGTTGCTGCGCGGTTAAAGACGAGCCCGCCGTCTGCGCGTGAAAACGGAGCAGCAACGACCGCGGATCCTTCGCCTGAAAACGATCGCGCATGAGTTTCGCCCACAACCGCCGTGCCGCTCGAAACTTGGCGATCTCTTCGAGCAGATCGTTGTGCGCATTAAAGAAGAAGGAAAGCTGCGGCGCAAATTCGTCAATGGCCAAGCCCGCGTTCACTGCCGCCTCCACATAGGCGATCCCATCGGCCAGCGTAAACGCGACTTCCTGGGCCGCGGTCGAACCTGCCTCGCGTATGTGGTACCCGGAAATGGATATGGTGTTCCATTTGGGCAGCACCTCGCGGCACCACGCAAAAATGTCGGTCACAATCCGCATCGCCTGCTTCACCGGATAAATGTACGTTCCGCGAGCGATGTATTCCTTCAGGATGTCGTTCTGAATGGTCCCGGAAAGTTTCTCGAGGCGAGCGCCTTGCTTTTTGGCTACGGCCACATACAAACACAGGAGAATCGACGCCGTCGCATTGATGGTCATGGAAGTGGAAACCTTTTCGAGCGGTATCTGCTCGAACAGGGTCTCCATATCTTCCAAGGAATCGATTGCCACGCCGACTTTGCCCACCTCCCCGAGCGCCAGCGGATGATCCGAATCCATTCCAATCTGTGTGGGAAGATCAAATGCAACAGAAAGACCCATCTGCCCTTTGCTCAGCAGGTATCGATAACGTTGATTGGATTCCGCCGCGGAGCCGAACCCCGCGTATTGCCGCATGGTCCAGAAGCGCCCGCGGTACATCGTCGGATAGATACCGCGCGTGTAAGGGAACTCGCCGGGAAATCCAAGGGCTTCTTCGGAGCCCCAATTCTTCAGGGAATCGGCGGTGTACAGCTGTTCAACGGACTGTCCGGAAATCGTTCGGAAGCGCGCTTTGCGCTCCGCGGCCCCTTTGCTTTTGTTCTTTCCATCGGCCATGAAGGAAACTCGAAAATCAGTTCACAGGGACCGCGCGCGGCGAAACGAACTCACCGCAAAAAACACAAACAGTAAAGCAACGGCAACCGAAAGTGCGATCAGCCAGAGCGCCACGTCGCGCGTCCACGCGCGAAACGCAGAACTCAGCCAGCCAAACGCCAGAACTCCAAACAGCGCACCCACTGCCTCATAAAAAATCTGCCGCAAAGCTCTCCAAAGCCGTTGGAATCCCCGCAGCCCTGGTCCTCCGGGAGCAGTTCTCGTTACGGGCGGCCCCATCGCGCTAGGCATAGGGGAATCTTATCGCAGAAACAGGACCGATTGCCGGAACTCGCCCGTCCGGAGGTACAGGTTGGGCCTCAAAAGGCCTGTGAATAGATTGAGGACAACGGCAAAAGGTCAGCTTGTATCAAATATGGGGTAGGCCTAAAATCGACCTTAGCCGTACTGGGGGACCGACCTTGCAACTTGACGATCACCTCAAGAATCTTCTTCGCGAATTGGGGCATGCCATCAACGACACGGTTTCGGAGTCGGAACGTATCACCGGTGCAATCGCCGGTGTTCGCGCCCATGGCTACGACATCGTGTTGAAGCTTGACGCGACGATAGGTTTGGCGAGGCGAGACGGAAGCGAAATGCCGAAGATGACCACGCAGGATCGCCGCTTCCTCGAATCGCTTCGAATACAGGTCGATCAGGAATCACTCGATCAGGATGCGGACGGCAAGCGGCAACCTTCGCGCCTTTCCATGACCCCCCAGGACGTGCGTTTTCTGAAGTCATTGCGCATTGCCACGGACGACAGCGAATGAAACGGATTTTTTCCGTCGCGCTTTTTTGCTGCCTGGGAATGATGATCCTCGGCGCGTTCGCGGCCCCTCGCGCGGCGGCGCAGGATCCGATTCTGACTCCGATCATCATCAACGAGTTGGAACCAATCATCGTAAACGAGTTGGAACCGATCATCGTAAAGGTGCTGACGCCGAAGTCCAAACTCGTGGGCGTCGAGAAATTCGAAGGGACGATTGTGAACTCGAATATCGCCCAGGTCACCGTGCGCGCCAAAGGCAACGACCAGGGCATCCAGACCTTCGCACTCAATCAGCAACTCTCCGCCAAGATGCAGAAGATTGTGGACAGCGGCGGCTACCAATACGGAGACAAGGTCACCATCTACTACGACACAAGTTCGCGCACCGCGGTGAAGATTAAGGGTAAACCCTCGCGACCCCTCTGAACCGGAGGGAGTCATGTTGCGCCTCCCCGCTGTTGCCGGCCAGTTTTATCCGGGCCGCCCCGACCAACTCTCCGCGCTGGTCGAATCCCTCACCAAAGACGAGCTACACCAGCCAAAAACAAACGTGCGCGCCTGCTTGGTGCCCCATGCGGGATACATGTATTCGGGCGCGGTCGCCGGAGCGGTCTTTCGCCGCATCTCCATTCCCAAGAAAATTCTGCTGCTGGGCGTGCGCCACTTTCCCGGAGGCGAAGCTTTCGCAATTCTCTCCGAAGGCGCCTGGCGAACCCCATTGGGAGACGTTCCGATTGAGTCTTCTCTGGCAGCGGAACTGCGCAAGGAATGCCCCGCGCTCCGGGAAGACAGTGTTGCGCACAGCCGCGAACATTCCCTCGAAGTAGAACTGCCTTTCTTGCAAGTGTTGTCGCCAGGGTTTTCCTTCGTGCCCGTCGCCATTGGCACGCTGCGTTTCAAAGAGTTGCAGGAAACAGGAAGGGGAATTGCCCGGGTGCTCGAAAAGTCTCGTGAAGAAATCCTGGTCGTCACTTCTTCCGACATGAACCACTACGAAGACGACGAAACCACCCGCTACAAGGATGGCTTGGCCATCGAGTGCCTGCTGAAACTCGATGCCCAGGCGCTTCACGACGTTTGTCGCGCACAAAAAATCTCCATGTGCGGCCTGGGTCCGGCCGTCGCCATGCTGACGGCCATGAACCTCAGGGGAGGAAATGAAGCTGAGCTGGTTCGCTACGCGACCTCCGCCGAGGTGAGCGGAACGAGGGACGAAGTCGTCGGTTATGCGGGGATGATCTTCCGATAGCTGCACAAAAGAAACGGCTCGCTGTTTTCTGCAGCGAGCCGTTTCCCGCAAAAGCTTCAGAGCTACGTTTTAGTGGTGCCCGCCCCCTGAATGACTCGCGGGTGCAGAGGAAGTAGTGTGCGAAGAACTTGCAGCACTCGGCATGCTCGAGGCGCCTCCGTCCCAGGCGGCCCCGCCCGAAGAGTGGCCCGAGTTCCTGGTGGAAGGCGGCGAAGGCGGAGAGATGTGCGGCCTCGCCGGCACAGTTCCGCGCTCTGCCTGCGGCGCGGTTGTCTTATGCGCATCCGTTCCACGCGCAACTGCTTCGTTCGCGGTTTTTCCCGTCGCGGTGACGGCGCCTGGCCGCCTGGCCTCTTCCGGAAGACTCTTCGAGGGAGTATTGCCGTTATTCACAAATCGGTGTTGCCCCGGGTCGTAAACGATCGAGGAGTCGCGGCTAATCGTTACGGGCCGGCTCCCGGCGTTTCCGGAAAGAATTGTGCGCGAAACGCGCGTTGGCTGCGATGTCGCTGCAAATGATGTCGCGGTGATCGCACCGCGCGGAGGGTTCTTCACCACAGTCCATTTCTCTCCCGCCGCGGAGGTTGGGGTGGCCGCAAGGGTATTTCCGTGCAAGGTGTAAACGCCCTGCGACAGATTGATGGGAGGCTTTCCGGGCACGTCGGCCGGATGAATCGGCACCAGACCCGTTGTGGTTCCGTTGTGGACGTAAACGGCAGTGATCGGGTGATACAGCAAAGGACTTCCATAACCGCCGAATCCGGTCGGCAACCAAACCCAACCGTACACCGGGCTAAAAATCCAGCCGCCGAAGTGATACGGCAGCCAGCCCCACGGCGCCGAACCAAGGAAGCCCATCCCGAAGATTGGGTCCGAATACCAGCCGCCAAATGCAAACGGATCCCATCCGAATCCCGCTCCATAGGGTTGCCAGCCGTATCCGTATCCGGAGATGTTATAGAACGATCCGTAGTTGTACAGGTCCGCAAACCCCGAACTGTAGCCCGGCGAATTTACGTACTGGCTTGCATAAGTCGTTGCCGTTGCCACAGCGTCAATCCGCCCGGAAACCCACTTATCGAAATCATCGTCTTCCGCGGCTCGCCCGATCACCGGGGCGCTGCCGGCCAGCGACCCGGGCGACGTGTTCACGGTTCCGCTCGAGGCTGGGCAGGACGTGACGCTCTCCGTCGCCGCGCCGAGCGCTGCGGCGAGCCCGCTCGTCCTGGAGCTGGCGAA
>Ga0209773_10000879_pt1 | contig 10159 bp, 7 predicted proteins | sample BogFormECP14_OM1_FD_188244 | JGI IMG/M metagenome (GOLD analysis project Ga0209773, IMG submission 188244) | Bog forest soil microbial communities from Calvert Island, British Columbia, Canada - ECP14_OM1 (SPAdes) (version 2) | ecosystem: Environmental > Aquatic > Freshwater > Wetlands > Bog ... | reverse complement strand
GAAAACTCCTCGGCCTTCTCGCGAAGCAGAATGGCCAGCCCCGCGGCCGCGTCCATCCGCGTGGTTTCGCCCTTCTTTGCAAGCACACCTTCCATCGAACCGGACACGTCAACAACAAGTCCCGTCGATCCCGGCAGCATTGCAATTCCGGCGATCCCCTTGAGCATGACCTTCTCGATCGCCTCCTCGAGTTTCGGAGCGTGCCGTGCCGCCGTCACGAACCGGAACGGCAGCGCCCGCGCCACTCCCTTCTCGAGCCGCTCGCGAATCAGCTTCGGATCCACGCCCGATGCAAGCATCAGGCGCAGGTTTCGCAGGACGGCCATTCCGCCCAGCTTTCCCTCGCGCAGCAGCCGTTCGAAGTTCTCGCGCTTGTCCTTCCCTGCGGACAGAGCAACCTCCCAGGTATCGGGAGATTCGAGCGTGTTCTCAACGAGCTTCCTCCAAACGGCTTCCTGCTCGGCATCCTTCGGCTTCGCGTGGCAGAGAAACAGCACGTCGCGCAGCTTCACCGTCGTATCGCGGTTGTATTTCGCAAGCTGGTAAGCGTCGAACTTCGTGAACGCTTGCGCCAGCCCGCGCTTTGCTCCCGCCGAAAGCGGCTGCTTCTTCTCCTTCCAGTAGAGCGAAACGAACTCGCCGAGTTCGTCCGCTCTCTGGATCACGTGCTCCAGCGTTTCCGCCACGAGCGGCCCGGCGCCTTTGCGTCGCGCCAGCTCACGCGTGAGAAAGAGCGGCGCATGGCGAAGCTGCATCGCATCGCGTGCCTCGCGCGCCAGAGCCGCCACATCTTCCGGCTTGCTGGCTGCCACGAGTTCCGCGATCCGCTTCGCAATGTCGTTCCCTTTCTCGTAAAACGTGTCTTCCCAGAGCAGGCAGGTCAGCACACTGCGCCGAAGTTCGCGCTTCGCATCAACCTTCTGCGCTACCGCTCCCTCATGCGTCCGCACCGGGAAAATCTTTTTCCAAACATTCGTCTTCGCCATGTTCCACTCCTCCTTTCTCAGCCTCGCGGCCGTCTTCTCCGCAAACTCTTTCCGAAACTCTCCTCTGTGAACTCTGTGCCCCTCAGCAAACTCTGTGTAAATCTCTTCTCTTCGCCTGTAGGGTCATCCATCTGAGGATGACCCGCGAACTCCACGCGTTCTCCACTACCGCTAATCGAGAAACGTCAAAAATCGCATGGCCACGGATTGATTCTCGGTATTCATCAAAACCCGGTGCCAATCCCTCAAAACCACCGTCGCATGATCCGGATGTCTTACCTCCCTGCGCACATACGCCGCCGCATCTCGCCTCATCATTCGAAAACCGCCCCCGCTGCGTTCCTTTTCCGGCAATGCCATGAATTCCTCGCTGCTGATTCCAAATGGATATTTCGTCGAAACGAAAACACTCTCTCCGCCGAGCCGATAGCACTCATCCGCCCAATGTGCCTTGCCTCCATTTCCCCGAGACAGCCGCTCATTCTTATGAATGAGCATTGGATCCGCCTTCAATCCCACTACAGGAACGAAAAACCATTCTCCCTGCCGCAAAAATGCTGCATTCTTGCGCCGAAAGCTGTCCCGCCACGAAACTCCCAGAACCCCCTCCCTTTCACGAACCTCCCGCGGCTTCAAAGCGATCTTTGCCCCCGCGACAGTGCTGACCGGCGCTTGTTCCGGAATCGCCGCCACAAACCAGTGTCTCTCGTCGTGTCCGCAAAGAAACTTCTGCTTCGCCACAACCTGTCCTCGCTTGCCGAACTGACGGCTGAGCAAGAGCAGGTGCTTCTCCCGAGGCTCCAGGTTCAGAACCACAATTTCCTGATCGGCGCCGGGAGCGGTTCGAACTTCGAAGAATTCGCCATGCTTGTCGTGCCCAATGTCGAGCATGATGCGCGGCGCCTCTTCGCCCTGACGAACCATCCTCCAGCTGCGGGCTGGCGCAAATCCTTCCAAAATCTTTACGCGCGCCCCCATCTGAGTAAAATAACGGTTCAAATCGCTGCTCACTGTTTTTTTTCCTCTCTCAGACTGCTTCGCGCAGTCGGAATCGTATTTACGGCCAGGAGCCGATCTCCACAGCCGTAAGGACTCCCGCAACCAGGTACACGTTCGCTCCGCCATTTCGCTTGTTCATCATTCGATCCTCTCCTCAATAAAAACCCTCTACACAAAACTGCTGGACGGGAACATCCGGCCAGGGACTTTAAGGCGCTCTATCCAAGTGAGCTTCTGATCTTCGGCACCGCTCGCTTTTTCAGCCTGCGGCCACCGTCACTCAGGTGGGATTCGAACCCACATCTCCCGTTTTCGATGCGAAGTAACCCACTCCTACACCACGTCCAACTCCAAAACAAATCCTCGCTGTTTCTCAGCTTTCTTCTCTGCGTTCTCCGTTCTCTCTGCGAATTCTGCGTAGATCTTTTCTCTTCTCTTGCAACGGTCTCAATTCACATACTCCGCCCGGACCGGCTGGATATGAAACTTCCCGCCCGAGTTATGCACGCAAACCAAATCGCCTTCCCCAACTCGCAATATCTCCGCCAGCCATTCCGGAAGAGCGATCTTCAAAAACTCTCCCTCCACCTCCGCGATGCCGATCGAGCACTCGATCAATTCGGAGCCGCCGTGCTCCAACGGAATCAACAGCATCAATTCCCCGTCAACCTTCACCACCGGTCCTTTCATCGTTACGAGGTTCTTCACCATGGTTTCCATTGCAAGCGCCTCCTTTCGTATTTTTTCATTGCCACAAACTTCGCTCTGCCCCAGCTCCGGCGCGAATCGCCATCCTAGCGACTCGCGCCGGCCAAACTTCCCGGGAGGAACAATTGATCAGGGTCTCGGGGTATGTCCCCTTTCTTTTAGCGATGTAACCCTGCGCTCCACCATCCCGGTACCCCGGGGCCAGCACATGCACCCTTTTGCTTTCGATGAGCCTCGAAGCGCTTGCGCTTACGTTCTAAGCGCCTGTCCTCAGCGTCCGGGTGCTTGCACTCCTTCTCAATCTCCCGGGAGGAACATCCGATCAGAGTAGCGGAGCAACAGCCCCGCATCGCACGTCAGACGAAGTAACTCTTCTCTCCACCATCCCGGTATCACAGGCACTCCTCCCGGTGCTATTTCTCCTTAACTCTTTGCGGCGGGAATCGCCGGTTCAGGATTTTTGGTTCCGGTGCTCTGCCACTGAGCTACAGCGACTTTCATCGCCGGCAGGAATCGAACCTGCGACCTCCGGATTTGATCGAAGTAACCCAAGCTTTCACCGCGCCGCAAACTCTCAAAACATGGATGCTCGTACTCGGTAAATCCTTACCTCCCTATTTCTTTCTTCCGTCCTCGCTTCGCTTCCGACCCGAGCACACCCATACCATCCACACGCAAACTCCCGTCTTTCCGCTAAATCAAACGCGCCGAAAAAAATCCGGGAGGAACCAGCGCCCACGGTAATCGGGTATCGAGCCCGAGGCCTCGCGGCCTTCGACCAAGAAGTAACCGTAAGCTTCACCATCCCGGGAACACTCGTCCCGTCGGCGAATCCTTTGCATCGAAACGACTTAGGCGGCTTATTTTGCTTTAGGCTCGCGTAAACAAGCAGCTCGCGAGACGGGTTCGCCTTGGCATCGTTCCGACTTGGCTTTTATCTTCGTGTCTCACATCTGCCTCTTTACGCTCAGTGAGGAGCCTGCCCTGAAATGCAGCAGGAGTACTTCTGAGGTATCCCGAAAGTAAACGAAGCCCGAATTTCTGTCAAGCACTTTCTTTCACAAACCCCATTTTTGGCCCATTTTTCGCGTAACTTGTTAATTCTGAAGTACCTAGCCTGTCCGAGCCTCGGTTTTTCCGCCGTTCCCCGGCTGACCCTGCTCCTGCGATGCAGTTCATCAACTGTCCGGGCTATAATCCCGTGAGCCAAAATCTTCGGCTCCAGGAGCATCGCCGCAATTCAATTCATGCCAAAAAATCTTCTCGCTCTCCTCTCACTGCTCTGCGCATCCATCGGAGTTTCAACGCCTGCTTCCGCGCAACACGAACACGCCTCAGCGAATCCTGCGAGCCTCGGCAGCGTGAACTTCCCCATTTCCTGCGCCCCAGCCCTCCAGCCTGATTTCAACCGCGCTGTCGCTTTACTCCACTCCTTCTGGTACAAAAAATCCGAAGAAACTTTCGCCGCGATCGCGCAAACCGATCCCTCCTGCGCCATGGCCGAGTGGGGCGTCGCGATGACTCACTATCGCCAGCTCTGGGATCCGCCGACGCCGTCCGACCTGCAAACAGGCTGGGCCGCCGTAGAAAAAGCAAAATCCTCCGGCGCAAAAACTCAGCGCGAACTTGATTACATCGCCGCCATCGAAATTTTCTACAAGGACTCCGACAAGCGTCCCCACACCGCCCGTGCGCTCGACTACGAAAAATCCATGCAGCAGATTTACCAGCACTATCCACAAGACCGCGAAGCCGCCATCTTCTACGCGCTCTCCGTCCGCGCCAACGCTCCCATCGGCGACAGAACCTACGCAAACCAGAAAAAAGCCAGCGCCATCCTCGAAAAACTCTTCGCCGAATATCCCGATCATCCCGGTCTTGCCCACTACATCATCCATTGCGACGACTATCCGTCTCTGGCCCCGCTGGCCCTCGACGCCGCGCGCCGCTACGCCAAAATCGCTCCTGACGCTCCCCACGCCCTGCACATGCCTTCGCACATCTTCACCCGCCTCGGTCTCTGGCAGGAATCCATCGACTCCAACCTCGCTTCCGCCGCAGCCGCAAGGAAGGACGGCCTCCCCGGCGACGAGCTCCACGCGCTCGACTATCTCGTCTACGCTTATCTCCAGTCAGGCCAGGACCACGCCGCCCGCGACCTCTTGAAAACTCTTCCCATGCCGCAACCAACAGATCCCTCGTATTATACGGCGCTCTACGCTACCGCGGTCATTCCCGCGAGATTAGCCGTTGAGCGCCATCGCTGGGCGGACGCGGCAGCTCTCGATCTTCCGCCCAGCCTGTTTCCAGGAGGCCGCTACTCGTCAACGGAAGCGGACTTTTATTTCGCGCGAGCATTGGGCGCCGCACGCGCGGGCAACGCAGCCGCCGCGCGCGTCAATCTCCAACAAATGGACGCCCTTCACGAAAGGCTTGAGCAAAACCAGGATAAATATTCATCCGAACTTGTGGACATTCAACGCGTCTCTGTACAAGCGTGGATTGCCTGCGCGGAAGGAAAAACGGAAGAGGCACTTCGCCAGATGCGCGCCGCCGCCGACCGCGAAGACATCACCGAAAAACTTCCAGTCACTCCGGGCGTCCTTGTTCCAGCTCGCGAGCTCCTCGGCGAAATGCTACTTGCGGCAAAGCAGCCTGCCGCTGCTCTCGAAGCCTTCGAGACTTCTCTGAAATTTGCGCCCGGGCGTTTCAATTCTCTCGTTGGCGCGATACGCTCCGCGTCGCATTCCGGTGATCAGAAAAAAGCAAGCAAATATGTCGCTGAACTACTTGCCAGCTGCCAGCACGCCGATTTCGAATTTCCGGAGCTTTCCGACGTGGGAATCCCGCTCAAACGAAGATAGCTGGGGCTCTCAACTCTTTTTGCACTCCACTTGCCGCGCCCTCAAATACGAAAGCAGCTCCAGCCCGCAATTCTGCATCTCCACTCCAAACGCCTCCATCTGATTGGTCAGCAGGTTGTAGCACCACACCGCCGGCACTGCGACCGACAATCCAATCGCGGTGGTCAACAGCGCCTCCGAAATCGACCCTGCAATCACTTTGATCGCCGTCGCGTGCGCGATATCAATACTCCGAAACGCATTCAATATTCCAATGACCGTGCCAAATAATCCGACAAACGGCGCCGTTGCCGCAATCGTCGCCAATCCGCTCAAACCGCGCTTCATCTCTTCCGTAGTTTCCGCGCTCGATCGCTCGAGACTGCGCTGTACGCCTTCAATCACGTGCTGCTCCGGCATTCCTTGCGGCGCAGCCTGAAAATCTAACAATCCCGCCACCACCACGCTCGCAATGTGGCTCTTTTTGTTGTGTTCCGCCAAAACAATCGCCTCATCCAGTTTTCCGTCGCGAAACGGCACCGAACTCTGCGCGATATATATCAGCGACTGGTTTCGCGCGAGCCGGTATCGCAAAGCGCGGCTCACCGCCACTCCCGCCGACCGCAAAAACATAATCGCCAGCACAATCACCACTCCATGACACAACGTTCCCATCGAACGCCACAATTCCACCAAATTCCAGTCGCCCATGCGGCCCTCGCATCGTCCAAACTTCGTCCGTGCAATAGACACCGCCACGGCAAACTTTGTGCCAGACGTAAAATGTTTCGTGGTGGAGAACTAATTAGAGGGAAAGAAACTTTCCGAGATCGTCCTTCGGTTATCCCGCTCTACTCGCAGCCTGCGCCATTTCCTTTTCTCGTTCCCACGCCAGCATCACGACCAGCCGCGCCGTCTCTTCCACGTCCATCGCGGTGTTATCCACCAGCACGGCATCCGTCGCGCGAATCAAAGGAGAAACTTTTCGTTCACGATCGCGCCGATCCCGCGCCCGCACTTCTTCCAGCACTTCCCCCAGCGTCAGCGAGTCTCCCTTTTCCTGATGCTCTTTCCAGCGCCGCTCCGCGCGCACTTCCGGCGAAGCCTCCAGAAAAATCTTCAGCTCCGCGTGAGGAAAAACGACAGTCCCGATGTCGCGCCCCTCCATCACCACGCCGCCGCCCGCCCCCGCGCACTGTTGTTCCGCCACAAGAACGTGCCGCACTTCCGCAATCGTCGCGATCTGCGACGCAGCCTTTGCCACTTCCTCCGTGCGAATTTCGTGCGTTACCTCGGAGCCGTCCAGAAACACGCGATTCTTGAAGCCCGCAGCTTCCTGCTCCGCCGTGGGCGGCTTCAGTTCGATGTGCGTCTCTCGCGCGAGCTCCGCCAGCGCCGCCGTATCTTCGATCGCGATCTTTCCGCGAAGCTCCTTCAACCCCAGCGCTCGGTACATCGCTCCGCTATCCAAATACAAATAGCCAAGTATCTGCGCCACGCGCCGCGCCAGACTGCTCTTCCCAGATCCCGCTGGCCCGTCAATCGCAATCGTCAGTTTTGGCATTTGTAGGGGCAAGATACATCGTGCCCGTCTTCGCGAATCTCAATACAAAAATATCTTCGCAAACAACTCTCGACGCATAACTCGCGATTCCTTCAAAATCCCATAATGTTGTAACCGCAATCGACATAAATCGTCTCGCCGGTAATTCCCGACCCCGCGTCCGAAAGCAAAAACGCCGCGGTCGACCCGACCTCTCCTGCTTCGACGTTGCGCTTCAGCGGTGCGCGCTCGACCAGCGTCTTTTGCATGTCGTTGAAGTTCGCGATCGCCCGCGCCGCCAGCGTCTTGATCGGCCCGGCGGAAATGGCGTTCACCCGAATGGCCTGCGCTCCAAGATCGAACGCCAGATACCGCACAGTCGCTTCCAGCGCGGCCTTGGCCACGCCCATCACGTTGTAGTTGGGCACGACTTTTTCCGAACCATAGTAAGTCAAGGTCACGATCCCGCCGCCCGCAGTCATCATCGGGGCCGCGCCACGCGCCACCGCGATCAGCGAATATACGCTGATGTCATGCGCGATGCGGAATCCCTCCCGCGAAGTCTGCAGAAATGGCAGCTTCAATTCCGCCGGCGGCGCGAACCCAATGCTGTGCACCAGCCCATGCAACACTCCATATTTCTTTTTCAATTCTTCAAACAAACGCGCGATTTGGTCATCCTGCGTCACGTCGCACATAAAACCTGCAGCCCCAGGCAATCCCGCGATCAGATCCTTGGCCTCAAGCTCGAGCCTGTCATTCTGGTAGGTAATAGCCAACCGCCATCCAGCCTCAGCAAGTTTCTGCGCAATCGCCCAAGCAATGCTGCGCTTATTCGCCAACCCAAAAATCACCGCCGTCTTCTGCCCCTCGCTCATATTCCTCTCTTCTCTGTGGACCTCTGTGACCTCTGCGTTAAGACCAACCTTCCACTTCAAGCTGAATCAACACGCGCAAGCCTCAAATTCGATGAAACGCCTTCTCAATTTCTTTCACGGAGTAACGCAAAACAACAGGCCGCCCATGCGGACAACTCATAGGACAATCGGTCTTCGCCAGCGCCCCCAGCAACCACTCCATCTTCGTTTGATCCAAAGGCATATTCACCTTGATCGCCGCATGGCAAGCAGTAGAAGCCGCAATCTTCGCCTGCAATGTATCAATCGAAATAGCCGCGTTCTCCCGATCAATGCCGTCCAGAATTTCCGTCAAAAGTTTTTCCGCGTCAGGCGCGGCAACGCCAGCAGGCACTGCCTGAATCGCCACGCTACGCGGCCCCATCGGCTCGACCTCGAACCCATTCGCGTTCAGCTCTTCCGCAATCTTTTCGTAAATCACAATCTGCCGCGGCGAAAGCTCAATCACCATAGGCATCAGCATGCGCTGCGCTTCCACTTTCCCGGCCCGCCGTGCCTCCAGATGCTGCTCAAACAAAACGCGTTCATGCGCCACGTGCTGATCCACAAGCCAAAGCCCTTCGCCATTCACCGCAACAATAAAGCTCGAACTCACTTGCCCAAGCGGCTTGAGGTCCGCGATTTGGTCAGGCCGAGGAAGCGTAGCTGGCGCGTCCGCGTTCGGCGCGGCGAGATTACCGGCCCAACGTGAAGCAGACGAAATTTGCGCAGGCGGGGACGCAAGAGCCGCAAGCGTCCCGAAGGCCGAACCCCGCTCGAACGCAGCACCCGGCTCGGACGAATTGCCAGGTCCGAACGCGAACCGCTGCTCGATCGGCTGCACCGGTGCCGCAGTCAAATCGAAGCCGCCATCGGAGCCAAACCCAACGGTGATTTCGTCAATCGCAGGAATGATCGCTCGCGGAACGCCATTCGAGGCTGTCGCGCCGTTCGAGCCGTTGTCGAAACCATTTGCCGTTCCCGCGACGGGGACTTGCGGCGCGGCGCCTGCAGCAGCCGCGAAGCTGGCAACGGACCTCGCACTCATCAATGCCTGGCGAATTGTGTCGCGCGCAAAATCGTGCACGAAATTGGAGCGGCGGAAGCGCACTTCGATTTTTGCCGGATGTACGTTGACGTCGACTTCATCGTAAGGCATTTCGAGGAAAAGCAAAGTCGCGGGAAAAACGGTTGGCGGAAGAATGTTGCGGTAGGCCTCGTTGATGGCGTGAAGAATCAACCGGTCGCGCACAAGGCGGCGATTGACAAAAACGTAGATGCCGTTGCGGTTCGGCCGCTGCACTTCGGGACGTGAAGTGAAACCGCGAACTGTCAGCGTAGCGCTTTCTTCGCCGGGTTCGAGCGCGGGCTCCGTGATCGCAGCGCGAAATGCTGCGGATGCTGGAAGAATTTCAACTAGCTCATCCATCGCTTGCCGGCCAAAGAGTTGATAGATGCGGTCGGCGAGTTTTTCTGCGGGCGGACAGTTGATGATTTCCTGTGTCGGCGTGGTGAGGACAAATTGCTTGTCGGGATTGGCCAGCGCGTAGTGCGTGACGAGCGAAGCGATGTGGCCAAGCTCCGTCGAATCCGACTTCAGGAATTTCTTCCGCGCGGGAACGCAGTAAAAGAGATCGGCGACGCTGATGCTCGTGCCCGGCGGCAAACCAGCAGGCTTCACGCTGATAAGTTTTCCGCCCGCAAATTCGAGCCGCGTCCCTTCGGCTTCTGCTTCGTCGCGCGTTTCAAGCAGCAGCCGCGAAACTGCCGCAATCGTCGGCAGCGCTTCGCCGCGAAATCCCAGTGTCGAAATCGAAAGCAAATCGTCGGCCGACTTCAGTTTGCTCGTCGCGTGCCGCTCGAAGGCGAGTAGCGCATCGTCATGAATCATCCCGTGACCATCATCAATCACGCGGATCATCCGCTTGCCCCCGACTTCCGTCTCCACGCGAATCGTCTTAGCGCCGGCGTCCAGCGCGTTTTCCAACAGCTCTTTCACCACCGAAGCAGGACGTTCGACAACTTCGCCCGCAGCGATTTTATTTGCGACAGCTTCCGGCAGTATCCGAATCCGGCTCATGCCCGCTGCTCAGTAGGGTTTCGGGGCTTGAAGTCCGACATTGCAAAGAGCGTTAGAAGCATACCAACTACCCAGAGGATGTGGCCCTCACGAGGATAAAAATG
>Ga0209773_10000877_pt1 | contig 10165 bp, 9 predicted proteins | sample BogFormECP14_OM1_FD_188244 | JGI IMG/M metagenome (GOLD analysis project Ga0209773, IMG submission 188244) | Bog forest soil microbial communities from Calvert Island, British Columbia, Canada - ECP14_OM1 (SPAdes) (version 2) | ecosystem: Environmental > Aquatic > Freshwater > Wetlands > Bog ... | reverse complement strand
GAAGAAGGGGACGCACAGCCAGCTTCCCCAGAAATGATAGGCGAGCGCGCCGCTGGACCCGAGGCCGCCGAGCCAGATGAGGGTGTCGCGGATCGCAGGGCCGTCCTTGCGGCGCATCAGCTCCTTGAGCTCCTTGCGCGGAACCGGACAAGCGTACCATTGGGCCGACGCGAGCCCCTTCTCCTCGGCTGCCCGCGAATCGGGCCCCACCAGGCTATAATCCCGCCTCGTCGCCGCCACGCCCATGATTTTCTCTCCTCCCGACGTCAATGCGCACCGCGTGTCCCGCTGTAGACGCGCTCGCCGAGCGCGTTCGGCGCGAAGCGCCTCGTTCGGCGGCCTGGCGGCTATCCCACGCGGCCGGCGACCGCGCCTACAAACCGCTACCCGGAACCGCGCGCCGTCTCAATCGGCGGCTTGCATTTCCTATCAATTCCTATCAGAATTGTTGCCGTCTCCTTGCAAGTATTGCAAATCGACGGGGTCGCCATGTCCAAACGACCGACGCTCGCCGATCTCGCCGAGGCGGCGGGGGTCAGCATCGCGACCGTCGATCGCGTCCTCAACTCGCGCCATCGCGTTCGCGAGCCGACGGCGGAGCGGGTGCTCGGCGCCGCGGACGCGATCGGGTTCCATGCCGCGCCGCTGCTGAAGCGACGGCTGCGCGCCGAAACGCCGGTTCGCGCGTTCGGCTTTCTGCTGCAGAAACCCGACGCCTTCTATCGCCAATTGGGCGCCGACCTCGAGGCGGCGACCGGCCGACTGGCCTCGTGCCGCGGACGGGCGGTGATCGAATACGTGACCGAGCTTTCGCCCGCCGCGATCGCCGAAGCGCTGGCGCGCTTGGGCGAAGTCGCGCACGCGATCGGCGTGGTCTCGGTCGATCATCCCCGCGTCGCCGAGGCGATCGCGCGGCTGGCGGAACATGGCAAGCCGACCTTCGCGCTGCTTTCCGACCTGACGGCCGAGGCGCGCGCGGGTTATGTCGGCCGCGACAATCGGAAGGAGGGCCGGACGGCGGCCTGGCTGATCGCCAAGGCCGCGCCCCGGCCGGGGAAGATCGGCATCATCGTCGGCAGCCATCGCTACCTCTGTCAGGAAACCGCCGAAATCTCGTTCCGCGCCTGGCTGCGCGAGAACGCCCCCGGTTTTGAGGCGCTGGAGCCGCTGGTCAATCTCGACGATTCGCGGCTCGCGCACGACGCCACGCTGGAGATGATCGGCCATCATCGCGATCTCGTCGGGCTCTACATCTGTGGCGGCGGCATGGAGGGCGTCATCGCCGCGGCGCGCGAGGAGTCGCGCAAGCCTCTCGCGATTGTCTGCAACGAGCTGACGCCCAAATCGCGAGCCGGGCTGATCGACGGTGTGCTGACCGCCGTCATCTCCACGCCGACCGCGCTGATGGCGGGGCGTGCGCTGGAGGCGATGAACCAGGCGATCGAGGCGGGATCGAAGGCGACGGCAACCCAGATCGTGGTGCCGTTCGATCTGTTCCTGCCGACGAATATTTGAAGCGCGCCTCGACGTCTCTATCTATCGGCGATGCCGCAGAAGGCAGCGGATTCTCAGTCCACGCCTTCGACGATGCGCATATCGCGTTCGCACGAGTTCCCGAGCACGGCGAGCGCCTCTTGATAGGCGGGGCTGTCGTGGGCGGCCATGGCCTGTTCGACGCTATCGAACTGAATCGCAACGACGCGTTGAGCGATCCCTTTCTCGTAGGTCTTGGCGGGAACGCCTCGAGCGAGGGGCCGGCCGCCGTGGGCGGCTAAGGCCGGCCCAGCGAGCTTCGCGTACGCAGCCAGCGCCTCGGGATCAGAAATAGAGTGATAGAACGTGATCCAATATCCTTTGGCCATTCTTTTTCCTTCCACGCTATGGGCAATGCCGCTTGGCGCATGTCTGGGCGAGCACATCTAGAGCTTGTTCCAAGCCGGGGCAAATCAATCTGGTGGCGCGCAATTCCCCCAAAGCCCAGAATTAGGCTCCCATCGGCTTCCTCGCCTCCGCCGCTCCCCACGACGTCCTCCTTGCGCAAAAACAATTTTTTGGAACATTCATTCTGTTGTTGACGGAATTTGGAACATTTGTTACGTATCGCTCGGAAGCGCCGGAGGACCGACGCACGCGAAAATTCAGGGAGGCACGGTCATCTCGGCAATTGTCGCGACTCTCTCGCGCCTCTCCTCGGTGCTCGCCCCGCCGGGCCCGCGGCGCTCCCATTTCGGAAAATCCAAGTCATTTGGACCGCGCCCCGCGCGCGGCCTCTCGGTATACCGCGCTCTCTAAAGAAAGCGTGGCCTACGCCCGTTGAGGGCAACCGGCAATGAAAAGGCGCGACCGGGCGCCGCCAAGGAGGATGGAAACATGAAGCGCATTGCAATCGCCCTGTTTGCTACGACGGTCCTGTGCAGCCCCGCGATGGCCACGAAGATCGGCGTGTCGATGGACAAATTCGACGACAACTTCCTGACCGTCCTGCGTAACGGCATGAGCGACTACGCCAAGACCGTTCCCGGCCTGTCGCTGCAGATCGAGGACGCCAAGGATGACGTCTCCAAACAGATCAGCCAGGTTCAGAACTTCATCGCCAACAAGGTCGACGCGATCATCGTCAATCCCGTCGACACCAGCGCCACCGCCGCGATCACCAGGGCCGCCGCCGAAGCAGGCGTACCGCTCGTCTACGTCAATCGCGAGCCGGCGGACGTCGAGAAGCTCGGGCCGAAGGCCGCCTTCGTCGCCTCGAACGAAGCTCAATCGGGCACGCTCGAGACCCAGGCGATCTGCAAGCTGCTCGGCGGCAAGGGCGACATCCTGGTGATCGAGGGCGAGCTCTCCAACCAGGCCGCCGTCCAGCGCACCAAGGACATCCACGAAGTCCTCGCCACTCCCGAATGCAAGGGCATGAAGATCATCGCCGAGCAGACCGCCGTATGGGACCGCACCAAGGCGCAGAACCTTATGACCAACTGGCTTTCGAAGGGCATGAAGTTCGACGCGGTCGTCTCAAACAACGACGAAATGGCGGTCGGCGCGTTGCAGGCGATGAAAGCGGCCGGCGTCGACACCAAGAAGGCGATCGTCGGCGGCGTCGACGCGACGCAGGACGCGCTCGCCTCGATGAAGGCGGGCGATCTGAAGGTCACGGTGTTCCAGGACGCCGCCGGACAGGGCAAGGGCGCCGTCGACGCCGCTCTCGCGCTCGCCGCCGGCAAGACCGTCGACAAGAAGACCTACATTCCGTTCCAGCTGGTGACGCCGACCAACATGGGCGACTTCATGAAGAAGAACTGAGGGTTTCCGCGAAGAGCCCCACCCCCGGCCCCTCCCCGTAAAGAACGGGGAGGGGAGAAAGTACCGCCGCCGCTCTTTCCCCTCCCCGTTCTTACGGGAGGGGGTGGGCGTTCCGGAGCGCGAACTATGCTCAGTCCGACGACAGCGCAATTGGTCCGCGAAAGCGGCGCCGTTCCGAATGCCGAGTATCTGCTCGAGGTCGAGAACGTGCGCAAGGCGTTCCCCGGCGTGCTCGCGCTCGACAATGTTTCCTTCCGTCTCAAGCGCGGCCATGTCCACGCGCTGATGGGCGAGAACGGCGCCGGCAAATCGACGCTGATGAAGATCATCGCCGGCATCTACACCCCGGACTCCGGCTCCTTCCGGCTCAAAGGCCAGGAAATTCGGCTGACTTCCCCGCTCGACGCGCTGCAATACGGCATCGCGATGATCCATCAGGAACTCAACCTGATGGCCTATATGACGGTCGCCGAGAACATCTGGATTCGCCGCGAGCCGCTCAACGCCTTCGGTCTGGTGCGTCATGACGAAATGCGGCGCCGCACGAAGGCGCTGTTCGAACGGCTGGACATCGGCATCGACCCGGATGCGGAAGTGCGCGACCTCAGCGTCGCCAATCGTCAGATGGTCGAGATCGCCAAGGCGGTGTCCTACGATTCCGACGTTCTCATCATGGACGAGCCGACGTCCGCGCTGACCGATCGCGAAGTCGAACATCTCTTCAAGATCATCCGCACCCTGAAGGCGCAGGGCACGGGCATCGTCTACATCACGCACAAGATGAACGAGCTGTTCGAGATCGCCGACGAGGTCTCGGTGTTTCGCGACGGCAAATTCGTCGGCGAGCGCGCCGCTTCCGACGTCACGCGCGACGAAATCATCAAGATGATGGTCGGGCGCGAAATCACGCAGATGTTCCCGAAACAGACCGTGCCGATCGGCGAGGTCGCGCTTTCGGTTTCGAACCTGACGCTCGAAGGCCGCTTTCACGATATTTCGTTTGATCTGCGCAAGGGCGAAATTCTGGGATTTGCCGGGCTCGTCGGTTCAGGCCGCAGCAATGTCGCCGAGACTCTGTTCGGAGTGACGCCGGCGACGTCGGGCAGGATCGTGGTTCACGGCCGCGAGATGACCATCGGCAACCCCGGCGTCGCGATGGACGCCGGCATGGCCTTCCTCACCGAAGACCGCAAGGAGAGCGGCTGTTTCCTTCTGCTCGACGTCATGTCCAACATGCAGGTCGCCTTGCTGCGGAAGGACCACGTGCTCGCCGGCTTCGTCAAGGAGCGGGAGATCGAAGTCCTTTGCCTGCAGCAGAAAGCGGCCCTGCGGGTGCGCACGCCCGACCTCGGGGAGCCGGTGCTCAATCTCTCGGGCGGCAATCAGCAGAAGGTGCTGATCGCGCGCTGGCTGATGACGCATCCCAGCATTCTCATACTCGACGAGCCGACGCGCGGCATCGACGTCGGCGCCAAGGCCGAGATTCACAGGCTGATCAGCGAGCTGGCCGGCAAGGGCGTCGCGGTGCTGATGATCTCCTCGGAACTGCCGGAGGTGCTGGGTATGAGCGACCGCGTGCTCGTCATGCACGAAGGCCGCATGACCGGCATCGTCGATCGCAAGGACGCGACCCAGGTCAAGATCATGGAACTCGCGTCGCAGTAGCGCGCGGCGAGAGCGAGTGGGAGGGAAACGTGGCCATCCAAGACGCATCAAATCCCGCGGCGACGGCCGAATCTCCCGTCCGCACGCGCCGCCGTCTGCCGCCGGAGCTCAGCATCCTGGGCGTCATGATCGGCATGATGCTGCTTTTCGAGGTGCTGGGCTGGATTTTCGTCGGCCAGAGTTTCATCGCCAATCCGTTGCGCCTGAAGATCATGATCTTGCAAGAAGCGGAGATCGGGATCATCGCCGTCGGCGTGACGCAAGTGATCATCATGGGCGGAATCGACCTGTCTTCGGGCTCGGTCGTCGGCATGACCGCGATGTTCGCGGCGAGCCTGGCCCAGAGCGCCGACTATTCGCACGCGATCTATCCCGCCCTCACCGGTCTCAGTCCGATCTTTCCGGTCGCCGCCGGCCTCCTCGGAGGCCTCATCGTCGGTCTCATCAACGGAAGTTTCATCGCCTATACGAAAATCCCGCCCTTCATCGCCACGCTCGGCATGATGGTTTCGGCGCGCGGCGTCGCCGATTGGTACACCAATGGACAGCCGATCGGCAATCTGACGGATTCTTTCGCCGATATCGGCGCTGGCTGGTGGCCGGTGATCATCTTCCTCGCCGTGGCGGCGATCTTCCATGTCGCGTTGCGCTATACGCGCTATGGCAAGTTCACCTACGCGATCGGCGCCAATCCGCTTGCCGCGCGCGTCTCCGGCATCAACGTCGAACGTCACATCCTCCTAGTCTACGCGCTGGCTGGTTTGTTGTCGGGCCTCTGCGGCGTCGTGCACACCGCGCGCGCGATCAGCGGACAGGCCGGCGTCGGCGTCGGCTTCGAACTCGACGCGATCGCCGCCGCGGTCATTGGCGGCACGTCGCTTTCGGGCGGCGTCGGCCGGTTGACCGGAACCGTCATCGGCGCCGTGATCCTGGGAGTGCTGACCTCGGGGTTCACGTTCCTGAACGTCGACGCTCACTACCAGGAGATCATCAAGGGCGCCGTCATCATCGCCGCCGTCGTCGCCGACCAGTATCGACAACGCCGACGCCGCTCGGTCTGAGCCCCGCGGATTGCGCCTGCGATGAAATTTTTGCTGGACCGCGAGTACCGCGCCGTGTTTGCCCGCGTCCATCGCGCATGTGCCTATTCGTTGGGCGCGGAAGCGATCGGCCGGGCCGTCGCCTTAGGCGACGGCCCAGAATGACGATGACGGTCGAAATCGCCAATCAGATCAGGTTTGCCGAACGCCCGGATTGAGAGGAGACGAATGGCGCCGGAGATCGCCCGCCCCCGCGTGGGCCGCCGAACGAGCCGAAGGCCGGCGACGTCGTAGAGGCGGCGCCGTCGGGGTTGCTCGAGGGGGGACGCGCTCGCCGACGCAGCGTCCGTCGCGCCTGGAGATTGGTACGGAATCGGTCGCCAACCTCACATGAAGTTGTGAGCAATCGCCGCTCGAGCCGCCGGACTTGCAGCTTCCGACGAGGAAAGGCGCTATAGGTGGCATTCACAGCGCGAAACTTACGCGCAGATCGGAGCCCTTTGAATGCGGGTCGGCGGAAAATGGGCTTTGTCGGCTTTGGGCGCGCTGGTCGTCCTGGGCGTTCTGGGGGCGGGGGTCTACCGCTGGCCCATCGACCCGGCGCGCGTCGCCGCGCAACTGAACTCCGCGACGGCGCCGGTCGGCGGCTTGCACTGGGGCCGGCCGGGGCGGGCGTCGTTCGCGCTTCTGCCCAGGCCCGCGCTGCGCGTGATCGACGTCGAGTTGCTGGACGCCAAGGGCGTGAGCGTTCTCAGTGCGCCGAATGCCGAGATCGGTCTGTGGCCGTGGGGGCTGGTGCGGGGAGAATTCGTCCCCGTGAGCGCAAAGTTGCTGAACCCGACGACGCTGATCGATCTCGACGCCGCGCGCGACGGCGCCGAACAAATCATCGCCAAGCCGACAACGCTGTTGACGCGTGTCGAGGTGGAAGGCGGCGTGGCGAAAATCGTCAGCGCGGACCTCCGCCTCGACACCCTGATCGAGAACGTCGACGGTTGGCTCCAATGGACGAAGGTCTACCGTCCCCTCGACTTTTCCCTCTCTGGCGTCTGGCGCGGCGAGCCCGTCGCTCTTTCAGGCCACGTCGCCTCGCCGCTCGAGCTTCGCGCGGGGCGGCCCAGCCAAGCCGTTCTCAAAATAACGGCGCGTCCGGCCGAACTGGCCTTCGACGGGACCTGGACGCCCGGCGTCAAGGGGACCTTCGACGGCGATCTGACGACGCGGATCCGCTCGCTGAGCGAGGTCGAGCGCTGGATAGGCGTCCCCTCCGCCCCGCCGATCGCCGCGCAGGAAATCGCGCTACAAGGCAAGGCCGTCGGAAGTTACGGCGCCCTCGCATTGAGCGAGGCCCGGCTGGATGTCGGGGGACAACGATTCGACGGTTCGCTCGAGTTTTCCCGACTCGCCGACAAAACTTCGGTTTCGGGCACGCTCGCCGCTGATACGCTCGATATCTCCGCCCTTTTGGACCAGCCGGGGTCGATCTTCGATTCCTCGGGGCGATGGAGCCGCGAGCCTCTCATCGCCGCGCCCAGCCAAACGCTCGATCTGGATTTACGAGTGTCGGCCTCGCAGGCCTCGTGGCAGGGCCATCGGATCGAAGACGCCGCCGCCTCCGTACTGCAGAAAGACCGGCGGCTGACCGTTCGACTGCTCGACGCTACGGCCTGTGAGGGAGAGCTTTCGGGCGAATTTTCGATCCAAGGCGCGCCGGACGGATTGCAGATGGAAGCCTCGGCGTCCCTCGCCAACGGCGACATCGGCGCCGTGTTGAGCGAATGGGGCGTCACGGCCTTTGCGGGCCGCGGCGGGTACGAGGGATCATTTCGCGCAACTGGCGACTCTGCCGCCGAACTCGCCGCGTCGCTGACCGGTTCGGCGGAGATCGAGCTTCAGGACGGCGCCATAGACGGGGTCAACTTCGAGCAGGCGTTACGCCGGAGCCAGCGTCGCCCCGTTGATTTCGCTCGCGACTTGGCGATCGGGGAAACGAATTTCTCCTCGGCGCGGGCGCGGCTGGAGATCACGGGCGGCCAGGCGCAAATCGTCGAAGCGCGCATGGAAGGGCCAGGCGCGATCGTGCAAGTTCAAGGCGCGATCGACATCGCCGCGCAGCAATGGCGCGCCCGGATCGAGGCGGTGCAGGCCAGCGAGATCGGCGAGCCTTCAGTCGACGCGGCGCGGTTGGCGATCGACCTGTTCGGGCCGTGGTCTGCGCCGACGATCGCCGCCTCGGCGAGCACAAACTGAAATCGGTGGCTCTGCGCAACTCCGCACAGTTTCAGATATGCTACAGGCCGCGGAGCGCCAACCGACTACGCTCACGTAAAGAGGGGAAGGGGTTCACGCCCGCGAGATTTAGCTTTCGACGTCGGTTCGAGGATTTTCCGATGAGAGCCCCACGCAAATTTCTCGAGCCGCTGGCGATCGGCGCGCCGCGCCCGTTCGTCGAACTGCCGGCGCGGCTGGAGCGGATGATCCATTTCGTGCCTCCGCACAACGAAAAAGTTCGCGCCAAGGTGGGAGAACTGGCGACCCAGGTCGACGTCGTGCTGGGCAATCTCGAGGATGCGATTCCGATCGAGGCCAAGGCGGACGCGCGTGAAGGTTTCATCGCGATGGCCCGTGCGCGCGATTTCGGCGCGACGGGGCTCTGGGTTCGCGTCAACGCGCTGAATTCGCCTTGGTTTCTCGACGACATGACGCGGATTGTGGGCGAGATCGGCGACAAGCTCGACGTCGTGATGCTGCCCAAGGTCGAGGGGCCGTGGGACGTGCATTTCATCGATCGGCACCTGGCGCTGCTCGAGGCGCGCCACAGCGTCAAAAAACCGATCCTGGTGCATGCGATCCTGGAGACCGCCGAGGGCGTCGACAACGTGAGCGCCATCGCGGCGGCCTCGCCTCGCCTGCACGGCATGAGTCTGGGTCCGGCGGATCTCGCCGCCTCGCGCGCGATGAAGACGACCCGCGTCGGGGGCGGCCATCCCGACTATCGCGTCCTCGGCGATCCCGGCGTCGCCGGCGCGCCGCGGGCGAGCTCCCAGCAGGACCCCTGGCACTATACCATCGCCCGGATGGTCGACGCCTGCGCGGCCCAGGGAATTAAGCCGTTTTACGGACCCTTCGGCGATTTTTCCGATCCCGAGGCCTGCGAGTCGCAGTTCCGCAACGCCTTTCTTCTCGGGTGCGCGGGGGCCTGGACCCTGCATCCGAGCCAGATCGCCATCGCCAAGAAAGTGTTTTCGCCCGACCCCGCCGAAGTCGCCTTCGCGCGCAAAATCCTGGCCGCGATGCCCGACGGCTCCGGCGCGGTGATGATCGAGGGCAAGATGCAGGACGACGCGACTTGGAAGCAGGCCCGGGTCATCGTCGATCTCGCGCGGCAGGTCGCGCGAAAGGACCCCGAGTTCGCCGCGCTCTATGCCTTCGACGACGCTGGGTAGAGGGTCACTTTACCCGCTGAGAATTTCAAACTGAGACACTCCCCGACGCTCCGTCAAATTGACAGGCGTGGTCCGGCGGGGCTACCAGTTCCGATTGAGCAACCCGTCTGAGTCCTATGCAAACGCGCACCGCGAAATTCGCCATCGGCCAAGTCGTCAAGCACCGCATCTATCCCTTTCGTGGCGTGATCTACGATGTCGATCCGTCCTTCGCCAATACGGAGGAATGGTGGCGGTCGATCCCGGCCGAGGTGCGTCCCTCGAAGGATCAGCCGTTTTACCACCTCTACGCCGAGAACGCGGAGAGTCAGTACATCGCTTATGTCTCGGAGCAGAACCTGCTGGCCGACGAATCGGGCGAGCCCGTGCGCCACCCGCAAGTAGACGAAGTCTTCGTGCGCACCGACAAAGGCGGCTACCAGCGTCGCGGCAAGTCGATGGCGAGCTGAATACTCGGGAATCGTCGAGGCGGGTCGGCCGGCGCGTAGCGGTGGTGCACTTACCCGATCGCACAGGATCACATCGTCATTGCGAGCGCAGCGAAGCAGCCCAGAGGCCGCATCACGCGGCCCCTGGGTTGCTTCGTCGCTTCGCTCCTCGCAATGACGATCAAGCTCAGAAGCGCGGTCGCCGACCGCGCCTGCATTTCCGCTGGACCCGCTCCCCCTACTTCGGCGGCGTGGGCGCGGGGGTCGGCTGGGCGCCCGACTGCTT
>Ga0209773_10000876_pt1 | contig 10168 bp, 5 predicted proteins | sample BogFormECP14_OM1_FD_188244 | JGI IMG/M metagenome (GOLD analysis project Ga0209773, IMG submission 188244) | Bog forest soil microbial communities from Calvert Island, British Columbia, Canada - ECP14_OM1 (SPAdes) (version 2) | ecosystem: Environmental > Aquatic > Freshwater > Wetlands > Bog ... | reverse complement strand
CGTAGCGTTGGCTTTCAGCATGCTGCGAAAAGCTACAACCCATAAGGTCTCGAGGAAGGTCTCGCAGAGGACCGCCGTGCTTGCACTCGTGACAGTGCTAGCGATACTAATTGCCCCAATTTGTGCGCACCTTTGCGCAGCAGGGGCGTGTTCGTCGTCCTCGGCAACTCAAGAACAATGTCACGAAATGGCCTCCATGGCGGATAGCGGTATCCAGCAAATTGCCGCCTCCACAAAAGCATGCAGGCAAATCGAAATTTCTGCCGTACTCCTCAAGCTCGATGAACGTTCCTCGCCTTCGCAAAACCGAAGAAGCAACCTCACGTCTGTGGCCATTTCTAACCCGAACCAACCGGCCGTCAGTGGATATATCGCGAGTTCGGCACGCTGGGGAGAACCCATCTCTCTATCGGAATTATCAAGTTCCCTGCCGCTGACAACTATCCTGCGCATCTGACAGCCACTTCCAATTCCAACTGGCATTTTATCTGTAGGGGCGGGGCTTGCCCCGCCTTTCTAGAATCGCAGCTCCAACGTTCCGTTGTAGAAGAGAATCCCAGGAGGTAGCCATGAGTGGTTCAAGAAGAAGATTTATCCAGGACGCTGCGTTTCTAGGCGCAAGCGTGCTGGGGCTAGCGGAAGCCCTGCGCGGCGACACGCCGGAAAACGACCCACAGACCGCCCGCGAAATGGAACAAGGCCGCCACCACAGTCCCTACGGCAGTCCCAGGAAAAAACCTGTCCCAGTTGCACCGGCGGGGCCCGATCCCTGGTTGCCCATGCTCACGCCTGACCTGCCGGATCTGCCGCACGAGACGGACGGCGCCGTAAAAGTTTTCCATTTGGTCGCAGAGCCAGTGAAACGAAAAATCGCTCCATTCAAAACGATCGACGCATGGGGCTACAACGGCACGTGCCCCGGCCCCACGATTCAAGTGCAGCAAGGCGAACGCGTGCGCATCATCCTCGAAAACCGCTTGCCCGAATCCACTTCGATTCACTGGCACGGCCTCGAAGTTCCCATAGAGCAGGACGGCGTGCCGTGGATCAGCCAGAAGCCCATCGCGCCAGGCGAAAAATACGCCTACGAATTCACGGTCCATCAGGAGGGCACATTCTTCTATCACTCCCACGGCGCCATGCAGGAAATGATGGGTATGATTGGATTCTTCGTCGCGCATCCAGAGCGCGCCTACAAGCCCCGCGCCGATCACGATTTTGGCGTGATTCTTCAGGAGTGGGCCGTCCTCCCAAACAACTCCGTTCCGAATACCGCCGCGATGGAGTTCAACTGGCTCACTTTCAACGGTGTCTCCGCCCCAGCCATCACCCCGATGATTGCCCGTCTCGGGAGCCGCGTCCGAATGCGCATCATTAATATGGGCATGGACCACCACCCGATTCATCTGCACGGAAATCAGTTCGTTCTAACCGGGACGGAGGGCGGCCGCGCCCCGGAATCGACCTGGTATCCGATGAACACCGTTCTGGTGGCAGTGGCGCAAGCCCGCGTTGTTGAATTTGAAGCGAAGTATCCCGGCTCCTGGATGGTCCACTGCCACCTTCCACACCACATGATGAACAACATGATGGACCTTTTGCGCGACCGCGCCACCGAAACGGCGAGTTCGACGGATGCCAAAGCGCTCGGCCAGATGGAAACGCTGGCGAAAAGCGTGCCGTTCGAACACGTCCATCACTCCCCGATTGCGGAGAACGCGAACAGCGTGCCGGGCTTTCCCCAGGACGCGTTCATGGAAATGGGCATGGATGAAGCGGTGGCCAAGCCCGAAGTGCACGGCCTGCCGCCGAATTGGAGCGCGGACATGATGGGCATGATGACTCTGGTACGCGTGCTGCCCGACAAGGAATACGAAGAAATGATGGCGCGTATTAGTGAAGGAAAGAAGGACCAGAAACCGGAGCACCACCATGAATCGTGAATGTAGTGAACGAAAAAGAATTTACGCAGAGGTCGCAGAGTTTTCAGAGTTCACGGAGAAGATGGGGATGAACAGGAAATTTGCTTCGCGATTTGTCGTCGGATTTCTGGCAGGAGCGATGGCGTTTACAAGCGCGGGATTGGCGCAAGACAACAAGCCATCACAGGCAATGCCGATGCAGGAGCAAATGCATCACCATCACGGCGACGTTCCGCTGGTCCAGCCGGAATATCCACAGCTGGGACGGGCGCAGGCAAACGCCGGCCGACCGATTGTTACGCTCGAGCAGGTGGAAACGATGGCGCGTGACACAAATCCCACGTTGCGGCAAGCGGAAGTGGAGATTCGCGCGGCCAAAGCCCGCCAGCAACAATCCGGTCTCTATCCGAATCCATCTGTCGCTTACACCGGCGATGAAATCCGAGGCGGCTCTGTCGGCGGCGGCAAGCAGGGATTTTTTGTGCAGCAGACCATCGTTACGGCCGGAAAACTCGGCAAAAGCCGCGATGTACTCGCGCGCGAAGCCAAACTCGCCGAAATCGAAGCGCAGGAGCAGCGCACGCGTGTAGAAACCGCCGTGAAAATGGCGTTTCTGCGCGTGCTGGCCGCGCAGGAATGGCTCGACGCTCGTCGCGACCTCGCAAAGATTGCGCAAGACGCAGCGCAAACGCAGCGTGAACTGATGAACACCGGGCAAGCCGACGAATCCGAAGTCCTGGAAGCAGAAGTGGAAGCGCAGCGCATGAGAATGGCGGCGCGCATGCAAGAAAACACGCTGCGCGAAGAATGGCGCTCCCTCGCGGCGGTGGTTGGACAGCCCGCTATGCCGATGGCGACGGTAGCCGGCGACCTGGAACATGGCTGGCCGGAACTGAATGAAGAAGAAGCCGTGGAAAACATCGCGAAAAAAAGTCCCGCCGTAGAAATCGCGGAAACCGCCACAGGGCGCGCGCAAGCCACGCTGATACGCGCACAGCGTGAACCCATTCCCGACCTGCTGCTGCGCGCCGGCATGGAGTACAACCACGAAACTCTCGGAAGCGTGCCCTTCGCCAAGGGCTGGGAAGGAATCGCGGAAGCCAGCGTCGAGATCCCGATCTTCAACCGCAACCAGGGCAACATCGCCGCCGCGAAAGCCGATGTGGAGCGCGCCGAGGAGGAGAAGACGCGGATCGCGCTTACCCTGCGCGAGCGCGCAGCCACGGTCGTGGACGAATATTCGAACGCAAAATTGATGGCCCTCGAGTACCGCGACGAAATTCTCCCCCACGCAAGAAAAGCCTACAGCCTGCTGGTCGATAAATACGGTCAGATGCTGGCCTCATATCCGCGAGTTCTGGATGCGCAACGCAAACTCTACGAACTCCAGGTGGAATACATCGCAGCGCTGGAAGGCGTCTGGACCAACGGCTTGGCTTTGCAGGGCTATCTGCTGACCGACGGCCTCGAAGCTCCAGCGCGGCCCGGCGAAGTCGACCGGCCCGTCCGCGAAACGAACGTGCCCATGCCCGAGCGGAGCATGTCCCCGGGCGAAGCCATGCCGCGTCCATAGCGCGCAGCCTAGCCGCCCGTTCCTCGCCCCGCGGAAGTACCGAATAAGGCTGCGGCCAGCACGTATCGAGTGCGAAACACTGGTACCCCAGTAGCGTTGACCAAGGGAAAATTTAATGGGTACTGTGCAGGATAGGGCGCCCGGGTGTCGGAAGACGTGTTTCCAATACTTTAGCAGTTGGCAGGTGACCTCCCCATTGCCCGTGGTACTAGTCCTGGGCGGTGGCGACAGGGCGATTGGCCGGTTTTCTCTGCCGGAGAGCACCCGTATTTAACCATGTGGTTAAATACAAAGACCCAAAATTTGGCTCGCGGCAGTTCATGGTCAGTGCGCGGAGTGGATGGAAAGTCGAACGGGGCGATGACAACTAGTTTGAAAGCAGGACGTTACGAGATTATCAGCGAGCTGGGCCGCGGCGCCATGGGTGTGGTTTACAAGGCCACCGATCCGGTAATCGGCCGCACCGTCGCCGTAAAAACCATCAAATTGAGTGAAGAAGGCACCGGGTTGTCGCGTCCCGAGTTGCTTGCGCGGTTCCAGACGGAAGCCCGCGCGGCTGGCCTGCTGACGCACGCGAATATCGTGGTCGTTTTCGACGCTGGCGAAGAAGACGGCCTGTATTACATCACCATGGAACTGGTGGAAGGAAAGAGCTTACAGGCGCATTTGGACGGCGCACAGGCCTTTCCGCTGCCTCGAGTTTTGCGCATTATGGAGCAGACTTGCAGCGCCCTCCAATTTGCCCATGAACGCAACGTCGTTCACCGTGACATCAAGCCGGCAAACATCATGCTCACCGCCGACGACACGGTCAAGATCACCGACTTCGGTACCGCGAAGATCCTTCAGTTCGGGACCATGCAACAAACCGCTCATGTAATGGGCACGCCAAGCTATATGTCGCCTGAACAAGTGAAGGGCCGCGCAGTCGACGGCCGCAGCGATATTTTCTCGCTGGGCGTTCTCTTATATGAAATGGTGACGGGAGAGAAGCCCTTCCCCGGGCAGAACATCACCACTGTTATCTATAAGATAGTGAACGAGGAGCCGGTTCCCCCACGGCAGATTGATCCGTCTATCCATCCGGGAATCAGCGCTGTCGTAATGAAGGCCCTCGCCAAAGAACCGGAAGCGCGCTACCAGAGCTGCCGCGAGATGCTCGAGGATTTGCGGAATTACCGCAGCGTCGCTCCAGGCGCAAGTCCCGACAAGACCATGGTGGTCAGCAGCCAGGGCGCGCCGAATGCCACGCTACCCCTCGCCGGAATGGGCGTAGGAGCCCAGGGCGGGCGTAACTTCCACGCCCAGGAACAAGATCCGATGGTGAATGCGACGACGCGCTCTTTGAATGTGCGCGCGTCCAGCCCAACCTCGACACCTACCGTGCGCCGGACCGGCCCTGTGCCGCCCTACATAGAGCCCCCGAAAAAGAAAAAGAGCATAGTCGGAACCATTCTTATCGCATTGATTCTTATTGGCGTTATCACCTACGGCGTGCAAAAGCTGCGTCCTGTTGTGGAAGAAGTTCGCAAGCTGAACGCAGGACAGAAAGCCGCTGATGGGGATACCGGGGCTACAACAACCCCTGCGGACAACGGAACGGCCAACGCTTCTGCGACTCCCGGTGCGAACGATACTCCGGCTGCGGCGGGCAACGATGCTGCTCCTCCGGAGAAAAAGGCCTCCGAGATTCCTGTAGAAAAGCCTCTGCCGAAGAAGACCGAACCGGTGGTGAGTGCGCAAGCGGCTGAATACAAAGGGCGGATTGAAGAAGCCATAGCTGAAAGGGGTCTGGTTGGACGCGCCAAGGTGCTGGCTATTGGAAGCACGCTGGTTCTATCCGGGAAATTGCGTCCGGCGGAACACGGCGGGCTGCTGAAGTTTTTGCGTGACGCTCCTGCCAGCGTTCGTGTCGTGGACCATATCGAGTATGAGGATACTCCAGTGGCGGATACTAAAGCGGCGGATGCGGACGGCGGGCACCCGGTTCCTTCGGCGGGCCATGGCGCAATCCATGTCGTGACGGATCTCCTTGGAGCAACGGCAGTTCTGCGCGGACCAGCCGGGCGCGTCCTGAATCAATGCCAGACGCCTTGCGGCTTCAACGACCTCAACCCCGCTCGCTATAGCCTGGAAGTCACCAAAGACGGCTACCAGCCGATGCAAACCGCATTGCAGGTGAAGGCTGGAAATGTCGTCGACCAGAAAGTGACGCTCGAGTCGCTCGCGAAGGGCTTGTATCTCACCAGCAAACCGGCAGGGGCGGATGTCTTCATTAATGGTGCGAAGCAATCCGGACAGACCCCTGTGACTCTGCCTTTGGCACCGGGGCAATACAACCTGGTGATGCGCATGCTGGGGTATGAAGCCTATGCCGGAAGCGTGCAGGTGAAGGACAACATCCAGACGCAGCTCGACGTGGATCTTAAAGAAAAATCGACGGTTAAAGTGGCCTGGGCGCAGGTGGATACGACTCCCAAGGGTGCCGAAATCCTGGTAGACGGGAAATCCACCGGGCAAATGTCGCCAGCCAGAATACAAGTTCCCACGGGACTGCACACCATCAGCGTGAAGCTGGACGGCTACCAGCAAGAACGACGAACCATGCAGGCCAGCGAAGGCGGCACGAGCAACATTCAGGTCACCATGAAGCCCAAGTGAGGGTGCACGGAAATCAAGGTTGCGCAGTTTTACGTCCTTACGGATCGCCGGATGTGCCCATTCCCCTCCTACTAAATACGTAACATTTTGTTACAAAGCCTCTGAGCCAGTCCTAGTATCCTGAAATTAACGCAAACAAAACAAATGCTTTAGCCTTGGAATTCGGGGGCAGGAGGCGTGCTTGCTTTATAGCTAAGGGTACCCTGCCCTCGATCAACCGCATTGGGGAATGCGGGCAGGACTCCTTCCTGATGACTGGTTCATCGGGGATCGACAGATAGAAGCAAGCGGGGATTGTTTTGGTACTTCGGGCGATCGTGCCGGTGGATGAGCAGCGTTACGACGCGGAAACGCGTCCGCATGCCGAACCTCCGGCGAAAAACAAGGCGAGGCCGATCTCGGTGTCTGACCGGGACGCGGCAGGACCATCTCCGGATGCCCGAACTGCGGGATTGATCCACGCACTGCGTTGCCTTCATTTGCTGTTCCGCTCGGAACGCATCTACGACAGAAACCATCCGCGGCGGCTTCAGAGTCTGGACACTTCTTATGAGGCGTTGCACGATTTTGCCGGTGCGGTGAACGGCATCGAAATACACATCGAGCGCGGCGGGCTGGTGGCGCCGAAGCTGAGCGATGCGCATCTGCCCGATACACGCGGCGAAATGCAATCGCTGGCGCTGGATTTGCAGCGCGCGGGAATTCAAGCGCTGGGATTCGGGCGGCAGTTTCATGTAGGCGAACTGGACACGCTCGCGCAACTCTTCAAGGCATCGTTGCTAAGATCGGAAGATTCTATAAAGCGCGGCGGCAACTCCTGGTGGACCGCGAAGCTGCTCGAGCATCGCGTGGAAGGAATTACGATTAATACGCAGACGGAACGCAAAGTGGATACGGTGCTGGCGAGCCTGATGGGCGCGCTGGTGGCGTACGGCGGAAATTCGCCGCGCGAGGCCACGGATGCGCCCATTCTGCCGCCGGAATTTGAGGATCTTGCCGGCGCGCTGCGCTTGATCGGCCGGCTGACTCCTCCACTGGAAGCGGCGCGCGGGCTATCGCCGGAAGAAGCGGCGCGGGCGATTCACGGAGCGATGGAAGACGCCAGCCGCGAGACGGTTCGCATGCTGCTTAGTTCGATTTCGCAGTATGCGCCGCGCGAAGGCGAGCGTCCGCAGCCGTATCTGGTGAGACTTTCGGAAAGTTTGATTCTGGAATTTCTCGGAGCGGAATTTTCCGCCGGGACGCTTAAACCTGCCGGGGTGAAGCAGACGATTGGCCGGCTGAGCGACGTGCTAGTGACGTCGGGCGAATACAAAGGACCTCATTCGTCGCAGCATTTGACGGTGCTGGCGACAACGTGGGCCAACGATTCACACCGGGAACAGATCTTCGAGAAGTTCTGGCTGGAATTGCCGCCGCGAGAGAAATCGGCGGTGCTGCGCGGGCCGGATGTGTGGAGCGTGCCGGTTGTGGCGCTGAAGAAGACGCTGGGACAACTGGCGGAAACGGGAGCGGACGCTCCGCGGCGCGAAGCGCGAAATATTCTTCTGAATTATTCGCGGCGCGTGGAACAAGACAACGTTTACGCGCGGCGCGCGGTGGCTGCGGGACTGAATGAGATGACGGCGATCATTGAATCGCTGTGGCCCAATCAGTTGCCGGAGGATTTGAGCCGCGGGACTTTGAAGGCGTTGGAAAAGGAAACGATTCCGGAGACGGCGGCGCTGCTGGCGGCTTTTCTGGAAACCCTGGGACGTATCGCGGTGGTTCGCGGCGATTACACGGGGTTCGAAACGATTCTGATTGGGCTGGAACGATCGCCGCGCGACAAAGAGCACGACCATATGTCGGCGCTGACGCTCCGCCTGGTTGCGCAAGACCGCTGGCTGTTGCTGGTGGATGCGTCGCTTGCCAACCGGCCGCTCGATCCTGTTCTGCCGCGGCTCTTGCAGCGCGACCCGGAGCGATTGCTGGATCGGTTGACACTTCTGATGACCGAACCGCGTGGGGCGGAAATGATCGCGGCGATGGCGCGGCTGTTGCGAACGATCGGCGTGCCGGTGCTGAATCTGCTCGAGACACGACTTTATGAAGCGCGCCGGCAGCGCGTGAGCGCAGCTATCAAATTGCTCGCGGCGGCAGACGCGGAGCGCTTGCTGCGCGGACTGGCGCGGGCTCTGGCCAGCTGGGAATGGAATTTGCAGGACCTGGCAGTGAGCGAGCTTTCGCGTCCTGCGAATGCTGGTTCCGCGCAAACCGCGGCTTTTGTGTTTTCCGCCGTGCTGGCGGATGCACACCCGCTGGTTGTGCCGATGATGATCGATCAAATCGGCCTGGCGATGGAGACAACCGCCGTGCCGCAATTGATGGAAATTGCCGCGGGCGAGCATGAAGTTCTGCGCGATCTCTTTGTGCGCATCAAGGCTATCGAAGCGCTTGGCCGCATGCGCGCCATCGAGGCCGCGGAACTGCTCAAGATGCTTGCGGGAGGCCGCGAAGGACTGGCTTTTGCGGAACCGTCCGGACTGCGGGCGGCGGCGGAAGATGCACTGGCCATGATGGAAGACCGGCCGTCTTCTTCGCGTGCACGGGCGGCGTTTGAATCGGCAACGCCATCGAATACCAGCTATGTTGTGCCGCGAAGGTATGTGCGCGTGCCGCTGGAGTCCCCTTTGCGGGCGCACATTGACGGGGCGCAAGCCGGCCTTGCGCGTGTGAAGACGATCAGCCTGGGCGGAGCTTACCTTGAATCGCCTAAGAAACTCACGGTGGGCGATTCCATCAAATTGGAAGTGCGCTCGGGGCTGCGCAAGATTCATTTCACTGCCGTGGTGCGGAATATCGGACCGGACGGCAGCGGCGTCGAATTCGTGCACATGAAGGACGAAGACCGCGACAAGCTGCGCAAGCTGGTTCAGCGGCACTTGCAGATCTAAACCAAAACGTCTTTGAACGGTAGTTATCTTTCCGCGCACTCCCCCCAGTTTCTCCACTGAACTGTTCCTCCTCCGGTGTAAATATCTCCTCCATGGCTTAGACTTGGGGCCTAGACTTGGGGGTCCTGCCGTTAGAAGTTTTGATTGAACTCGACGGATTATTGAAGTAAACCGAGTGTTCCATCGAGTAGCCATCATTCGGCGGGACACCCCGCCTCCGCTAGGGGTAGCGGAAAATGCAATGGTTTCCACTAGGAGGAGTCAGATGCAGCGACGTCATGGTGTGTTTGCGTGGATCACGCTGTGCATGTTGGTGCTGGGTTGTGCCGCGATGGCCGCGGCGCAAGTGAATACGGCGGCGCTTTCCGGAACGGTAAGCGACCCGCAAGGGCTGGGCGTGAAGGGCGCAAAACTGACGCTTACGAACGCGGCGACCGGACTGGAACGCACCGCGGTTGCCGACGATGGCGGGGGGGAATCCCATCCCGCTCAGCTTGGCAAGCGCATGCTCGACAAGCGGACGCCCCTGAAATTCGACGAGGGCTTTATCCCGACCCATCCTAGTGCTTCGGCCGCCAGCGAGAATGAAGGCGTTCACCGACTCACTTCTTCGAAGAATTCAATGATCGATTCGATGCCGCGATAGAAGTTCGCCAAGTGGAACTTCTCGTTGGGAGCGTGGAGATTATCATCGGGCAGACCGAAGCCCATCATGACGGTGGGAATCTTCAGGTGCCGTTCGAAATCGCCGACGATGGGGATCGAACCGCCAGATCGGATAAACACCGTCTCTTTGCCCCAGACTTTCTTGAGCGCGCACGTAGCGGCCTGAATGTATGGGTTGTCGGTGCCGATGACGATGGGCTCGCCGGAATGGATGAGGCGGATGTCGAGTTCGATGCCATCTGGCTTTAGCGATTCAACATAACCCTTGTATTGGGCGAAGGCCTGCTGCGGGTCCTGGTCGGGCACGAGGCGCATGGAGACTTTGGCGACAGCTTTCGACGGGATGACGGTTTTTGCGCCTGCACCGGTGAAGCCGCCGGGCATACCGTGCACATCGAGCGAAGGACGTG
>Ga0209773_10000875_pt1 | contig 10171 bp, 9 predicted proteins | sample BogFormECP14_OM1_FD_188244 | JGI IMG/M metagenome (GOLD analysis project Ga0209773, IMG submission 188244) | Bog forest soil microbial communities from Calvert Island, British Columbia, Canada - ECP14_OM1 (SPAdes) (version 2) | ecosystem: Environmental > Aquatic > Freshwater > Wetlands > Bog ... | reverse complement strand
GGGCCGGCGTGGTTACTGGGTGAAGCCGTCGGCGCCGACCTTGACTTCGGCGGGTTGCTGCTCGGGGAGCAGGGGGCGCGGGCGGCCGTCCAGGTCGAGGACGGCGCTGGCCTCGGTGTACCAGGACGGGATCACCGGGTGGCCCCAGAAGTCGCGACGCCTGGGGTCGCGGACGGACCAGCGCAAGACGGGATGGTCCGGGTCGCCGGTGAAGTAGTCGCTGGTGTAGAGCTCGACCCGGTGCCCGTCGGGGTCGCGCAGGTAGACGTAGAAGGCGTTGGATACGCCGTGCCGGCCGGGGCCGCGCTCGATGCGGGCGTCCTCGCCCAGCGAGCCGAGGATGTCGCAGATGCGCAGCACCTGGTGCGACTCGTGGGCGAAGAACCCCAGGTGGTGCACCCGCGGGCCGTCGCCGCCGGTGAACGCCACGTCGTGCACGGTCTGCTTGCGGAACATCCAGGCCGCGTACAAGGTGTCGCCGTCCTCGATGGTCTCGGACAGGCCGAACCCGAGCGACCGGTAGTACTGGTAGGCGGCCCGCACGTCGGGCACGACGATGTTGAAGTGGTCCAGCCGCGAGGGTTCGGCGCCGCGCCGCAGGTCGTACCGCTGCTGCAGGCGCTGCGGGTGGTCCGCGGCGAAAAAGAACTCGACGGTGAAGCCGAGCGGGTCCTCGGCCCGGACGCTCTCCCCCACCCCCGGCGTCGCGCCCGCGGGCAGCCGGGCCGTCCGGGCGCCGAGCGCGGCGTAGAACGCCTCGGCCCGGTCCAGGTCGGCCGGGGCGCGGACCCGGAACGCGAGCCGGGCGGCGGCGGGTTCCCGGCCTTCGCGCAGGATCAGGTTGTGGTGGGTGAGCTCGTCGTAGCCGCGCAGGTAGAGGGCGCTGGCGTCGGCGCGGGTGACCACGAAGCCGAGCAGGTCGACCCAGAACCACCGGGCCCGCTCCAGGTTGGTGACGACCAGTTCGGCGTAGGCGGCCCGCACGATGTCCGGCGGGACCGGCGAGGCCGGCGAGGCCGGCGAGGCCGGCGAGGCCGGCGAGGTCACGCTCACGCTCCGAACCGGGGGACGCGGGTATCGGCCAGCGGGACGTGGACGATACGCGACTCAGTGTAGAAGTCCAGGCTGTGCGCCCCGCCCTCACGGCCGAGCCCGCTGGCCTTCACGCCGCCGAACGGGGTGCGCAGGTCGCGCACGTTGTGCGAGTTGATCCAGGTCATCCCGGCCTCGACCGCGCCCGCCAAGCGGTGCGCGCGGGCCAGGTCCCTGGTCCACAGGTACGCGGCCAGGCCGTAGGACGTGTCGTTGGCCAGGGCGATCGCGTCGGCCTCGCCGTCGAACGGGGTGACGCACACCACCGGGCCGAAGATCTCCTCGCGGAAGATCCGCATCCACGGTTCGACGTCGGCGAACACCGTCGCGGCCAGGTAGTTGCCGGCCGGCTGGGCTGGCGGGCGGGAGCCGCCGGCCACCAGGCGCGCGCCCTCGTCCAGGCCCGCCCGCACGTAGGACAGCACCCGGGCGTAGTGCTCGGGATGCACCAGCGCGCCGATCTCGGTGGCCTCCTCGGCCGGGTCGCCCACCCGGATGCGTTCGGCCCGGGCGGCGAGCCGGGTGACCAGATCGGGATAGATGGTACGTTCGGCCAAAATTCTCGAACCCGCCGTACACCGTTCGCCGTTCAGCGAGAACACGCCGAACAGGGCGCTGTCGATCGCCTGGTCCAGGTCGGCGTCGGCGAAGATGACGCAGGGCGATTTGCCGCCCAGTTCCATGGACAGGCCCTTGAGGTGCGGCGCGGCGGCGGCCATGATCGTGCGGCCGGTGCTGGTCTCGCCGGTGAACGAGATTCTTGGTACGCGCGGGTGCGCGACCAGCGCGGCGCCCGCGACCTCGCCGATCCCGTGGACCAGGTTGAACGCGCCGTCGGGCAGGCCCGCCTCGGTCATGATCTCCGGCAGCAGGCTGGCCGACAGCGGGGTCCACTCGGCGGGCTTGAGCACCACCGGGCAGCCCGCGGCCAGGGCGGGGGCGAGCTTCCAGGTCGCCAGCATGAACGGGGTGTTCCACGGGGTGATCAGGCCCGCCACCCCGGCCGGCTTGCGGATGACGTAGCCGAACTGTTCGTTGGTCCGGAAGGCGTCCTCGTGCAGGGTCACGGTCAGGTCGGCGAAGAACCGGAAGTTCTCCGCGGCGCGCGCCGCCTGGCCGCGGGCCTGGGTGATGGGCAGCCCGGTGTCGAACGTCTCGAGCTCGGCGATCCGCTGGGCGCGGGCCTCGATGCCGTCCGCGATCTTGGCCAGGATGCGAGCCCGTTCGCGGGCGGGGAGGTGGGGCCAGGGGCCTTCGGTGAAGGCGCGGGCGGCCGCGGTGACGGCGTGGTCTATGTCCTGGGCGGCGCCGGCCGCGACCGTGGCGTACGGCCGGTTGGTCACCGGATCGGCGACTTCGAACGTCGCGCCGTCCGCGCTGGGGGCGTGCGCGCCGCCGATGAAGTGCTCGAGCTTGGCCGGGATGTTGGGCGGGGTCACTGCCGGTCCCGCCAGGCTTCGTACTCGGGGCGGCGGGACTCGGGGAGGGGGAACAGGCCGTCGATGCTCTCGCCGGCGGCGACCCGCTCGGCGACGAACTCTTCCTGGCGCTCTTGCTCGCGGGCTTCGGCCAGCACCTCGGCGACGATTGCGGGGGGCAGCACGACCACGCCGTCGGCGTCGCCGACCAGGAGGTCGCCGGGCTGGATCGTGACCCCGGCGCAGGCCACGGTGACGCCGGTTTCCCAGGGAACGTGGCGGCGGCCGAGGACGGCCGGGTGGACGGCGGCGTGGTAGACCGGGACGTCCAGCCCGGCCAGGGCTTTGGCATCGCGGATCGCGCCGTCGGTGACGATGCCGGCCGCGCCGCGCACCTGGGCGCGCAGGGCCAGGATGTCGCCGATCGTGCCCGCGGTGGACTCGCCGCGGGCCTCGATGACCAGGACCTCGCCGGGCCGGATGGCCTCGATCGCGCGCTTCTGGGCGTTCATGCCGCCGCCGTACGCCGCGGACAGGTCCTCGCGCAGCGGCAGGTAGCGGACCGTGCGGGCGTAGCCGGCCATCTTGCGTTCCGGGCGGGTAGAGCGCAGGCCGTCCAGGGTGACGGTGTTCAGGCCGCGCTTGCGCGCTACCGCGGCCAGGGTGGCGGTGGAGACCTCGCGCAGGGCGCTGAGGATTTCTTGGTCGGGCACCGGCGGGTGGTGCGCGCTGCCTATGGCGCTGCGCGCGGGGCCGTAGGCGGCGGCGCGTTCGGCGTCGCTGGCGCGGGGCATGGCGCCGGGCGGCTCCAGCCGGTAGTCCGCCTCGACGACCGGGCTGCGCAGCCGGCCGGACGACAAGTCTCCGGCGCTGACCTCGACCTCCACCACGTCGCCGGGGGTCACCACGGTCGAGCCGGTGGGCGTGCCGGTGAGGATCACATCGCCGGGCTCGAGCGTGAGCAGCCGGGACAGGTCGGCCACGATGTCGCCGAAGCCGAACAGCATGTCCTCCGCCGGCCAGGCGTCCTGAGCCAGGTCCCCGTTGACCCAGGTGCGCAAGCGCAACTTGGTGAGGTCGACGCTGCGGGCATCGATCAGCCGCGGACCGAGGGGGGTGAAGCCGTCGATCCCCTTGGAGCGGACATTGGAGCCGCGGTCGGCAAAGCGCAGGTCGTAGACGCCGAAGTCGTTCGCGGCGGTGAGGTAGGCCACGTGGTCCCAGCCGTCGGCCGGGCGGATCCGGAGGGCGCGGCGCCCGATGACCAGGGCCACCTCGCCCTCGAAGGCGAGCAGTTCGCAGCCGGGCGGGCGCGCGACGGGATCGCCGCTGGCGGCCAGCGAGGAGGCGGGCTTGAGGAAGTACGACGGCCAGGCCGGCATCGCGCCGCGCTCGGCCGCGCGGCTCCGGTAACTGGAGTGCAGCGCGACGACCTTGCCGGGGACCCGTTCCAGGGCTGCCATCGTGCGCAGAATCATATATGGACGGCCGTCTGCCGCCCGATCCGGCTCAGCCGGGGCTGGCCCGCTCGGCCTTGTTGGCCCGGATGTGGGCGCGGTCGCCGTCATGATCGAGGATGGCGAGAACCTCGACGGGGCCGCCGTGGGCGCCGATCGCGTGCGGGATCATGCACGAGAACTCCGCGGCCTCACCCGCCTCGACCAGGATGATCCGGTCGCCGAGCTGGAGCCGCGCGGTTCCGGACAGGACCGTGAACCAGTCCCGCCCGGGATGGACCCGCAGGTCGTCCTGGTCGAGGGGGGACGTCGGCTCGGTGATGCGCAGCTTGGCCACTGACACGCCGTGCGGGGCCCGGTCCGGGGAGGTCAGCAGCCAGGTGGTCGCGCCGCGTACGACATCACGCCGGGGCCTGATCACGACGTCGTCGTCGCCGGGAGACTCCACCAGCTGGTCGAGCGTGGTTCCCAGGACCCGGGCGATCACGGCCAGCTGATCCAGCGCGATGCGCCGGTGGCCGGTCTCGATCCGGCTCAGGTTCGACGGGCTTATGTGGCAGCGGCGGGCCAGGTCGTCGAGCGACCAGCCCCGGGCCACCCGCAGGCCCCTGATCCGCTGGCGGACCAGGCGGTCCACGCTCGCTTCTTGCTCCATCGGCAAGATGGTATGCCATTACCGCAGGAATCGCGTAGCGTCGCAGGCATGGACCATCATTCGCACCAACACCACACCGGCTCCCTCGCCGACTCCTCCGCCGACGACTGGGCGGCCATGGCCGACCTGCTGGATCTGGACGGCGAGGTCCTGCACGTGTACCTGGCCGAGGCCATCGCCTGGGTGCACCAGGTGGCGGCCGGGCGGCCGGTGCGGCGGATCCTCGACGTCGGGTCCGGGACGGGGAACGGCGCCCTCGCGCTGGCCGGGCAGTTCCCCGGGGCCGAGGTGATCGCGGTGGACGAGTCCGGTGACCTGCTCGCCCGGCTCCGGGCCAAGGCGCGCGACCGCGGACTGGACGGCCGGGTGCAGACCGTCGAGGCCAACCTGGACCAAGCCTGGCCGGCCGTCGGCCCGGTCGACCTGACCTGGACGTCGATGGCCCTGCACCACCTGGCCGACCCGGATCTGGCGCTGCGGGAGATCTTCGCCGCGACCCGTCCCGGCGGGCTGCTGGCGGTGGCCGAGATGACCGCCGCGCAACGCTTCCTGCCTGACGACATCGGCCTGGGCCGCCCCGGGCTCGAAGCGCGTCTGCAGGCCGCGGTGGCTGAGCACCACTCCGGGACGATGCCCTACCTGGGCGCGGACTGGGGTCCGCTGGTGGCGCGGGCCGGGTGGACGGGCGTGGCCGAGCGGGCCTTCGGCATCGAGGTGGACGCCCCGCTGCCGGCGGCCGCGCGGCGTTTCGCGCAGGCCTACCTGCGGCGCGTCCGCGGTCACGTGGATGGCACGCTGGACCACGACGACCTGGCCGCGCTTGACGTGCTGCTCGCCGACGACGGGCCCGGCAGCGTCCTGCGGCGCCAGGACCTGGCCATCCGCGGCACGCGTACCGTCTGGACGGCCACTCGGTCATGACCCGGTCCGGGCCGTGCGCCGCCGGGTCGCGGGGAGCGCGCTAAAGTCGCGCTATGCGACTGGCAACCATCCGGACTCAGTACGGGACGACCGCCGCGCGGCTGGACGGGGACGGGCTCATTCCGCTGGACGCGGCTGACGTGGGTGAGGTGCTCGCCGCGGGCGGCCTCGGGCGGCCGCGGGAGCGCGCGGCGCCGGTGCCAGCCGCCGAGGCGGACTTCGCGCCGGTCGTGCCGCGGCCGGGCAAGATCATCTGCGTGGGGCTGAACTACCGGGCGCACATCCTGGAGACCGGGCGGGACCTGCCGCAGTACCCGACGTTGTTCGCCAAATTCGCCGATACCCTGACCGGCCCGCGGGACGACCTGCTGCTGCCGTCGGTGAGCCAGAAGGTCGACTGGGAGGTCGAGCTGGGCGTGATCATCGGCCGGCCGGTGTACCGGGCCACGGCGGCCGAAGCCGAGGCCGCCATCGCGGGGTACACGGTGGTCAACGACGTGTCGATGCGGGACTGGCAGTCCCGGACCCTGCAGTGGCTGCAGGGCAAGATGTTCGAGCGCACCACGCCGGCCGGGCCCTACCTGGTCACCGCGGACGAGACCGGGAGCGCGCCGGACCTCGAGGTCAAGTGCGAGGTCGACGGGGTGGTCATGCAGCAGTCGCGGACCTCGGACCTGCTGTTCGGCGCGGCGGAGATCGTCGCCTACGCGAGCCAGGCGGTCACCTTGCGGCCCGGCGACCTGATCGCGACCGGCACGCCCGGCGGGGTGGGCAACGCCCGCAAGCCTGCGGTCTACCTGCAGCCCGGTAACGTGCTGCGGACCTGGATCGAGGGCCTGGGCGAGTGCGTGAACCTGTGCGTCGCGGAGAAGGCCGGCTAAGGGCGTCGCGTGGCGCGCAGCACGCGCCACGGTCCGTTCGGCAGAAAATAATTCCCCGGTCTGGCCGGTGGCGAGTTCGACGACGACGTCCAGCTGGCCCAGGTGCCGGGCGTACTCCTGGACCAAGTGGAACAGGACCCGTTCCAGGGTCGCCGGGTTGGCGCTCCCCCAGCGGTCGCCGGGCTTGCCCTGCTCGTCCAGGTCGTGGGACTCGACGATGACGCGGGTCCGCCCGGCCTGGTCGTCCAGGCCAGCCAGCAGGCTCGGCAGGCTCTCCTCGGGTCCGACGTGCCAGCGGCCGTCTTTGTTATCGGCCCACGGGTCGGCGAAGGCCCGGCCCTCGAAGCCCCACTCGAGCCAGCGCAGCTCGACGTAGCGCAGGTGCTTGGCCAGCTCCAGCGGCGTCCAGCCGGATGGCAGCCTGCTGCGGGTCAGCTCGGCGGCGGGCAGCGACTCCAGCTTGGCGGCCAGCCGGGAGCGGAAGTAGTCCAGGTAGCGGAGGAAGACCTCGGCGCGCGAGCCGGCCGGGGTGGTCGGCTCGGGAAACGGCACGGAAATGCTGACCCCTCCTCCGGGTCGGGTCAGGCCATTATCCCGTAACCGGCACGTCGTGCCAGAGGCCGCCGTTCAGGTTGAGGTTGTTGCCGCTGGCCTGGCCGGGTGAGCTGTCGCCGATGTAGGTGTACAGCGGATGCCCGTCGTAGGTGGCCTGCCTCGTGCCGCCGGTCCGGGTGATGGTGCCGAGCGTGCCGGTGACGCCGGGCCCGGCCGACGGGGTTCCGGTCACCGGGGGCCAGTAGGCGGCGCAGCTGCCGTAACAGACCGATTTGGTCGAGGTGTCCGGGGCGAACCAGTACAAGGTGAGCCCCTTGGCGTCGGTGAGCAGGTTGACCCCGCCGACGCTGCGGGCCTTCAGGACGTCCGGGCCGGTGGCCACCGGCTGCGTCTTGGGCGTGGCGACGGCCGCGAAGAGCAGCGCGAGCGCGACGACCGAGGCGACCGCGACCGCGGGCAGCAGGCGGCGGCCGACGTCCAAGGCGAACGGCAGACCGGGCGCGGCGGCGACGGCCAGCGTGGCGAAGGCGGCGACGTCGATGATCCCGGCCCAGATCCCGGCCGCGGTGCGCACCTCGGTGAAGCCGAACAGGCCGACCCACAGCGACAGGAGGTAGCCGCCCAGCACGCTCACCGCGAACAGGGCGCCCGCCGCCTCGGCCACCCAGCTGCCGGTGATCAGGATCGCGGCGGCCAGGACGAACGCGGCGATCACCTGCAACAGGAACAGCGGGCCGATGGTCGGTATGGTCCGGTAACCGGTCAGGTACAGGTCCAGGTGAATGGCACCCGACGCGACCAGCAGAGCGGCCCCGGCGATCCCTAGCCACGATCGCCGGGGCCGTGACGGGCCCTCATGGCTCCCCATACCTGTCACCACGTGCTCCCGAGGCTGCTGGTTCAACCGCTTTATAACGGAACGGATGCGGCCCTGGATGGCCTGGCCTTGGGCTTCCGCAGTGCGGCGACGTCGAATCTGGTCATCGTATCCATGGCCGCCACAGGATCAGCATCGAGGCCGGAGCGAGCTTCGGCCAGGACGTGGCGTAATCCGCTCAGGTCCGGGGGAGGCCGGCGCGCCACTGGCGTCCGGTCAGGGCCCGGACCGACGCCGGGACCGGGATGCCCGCGCGCAGGTCGGGCGCGGGCAGCGGGTCGCCGAGCCGGCGGGCGTCGAAGGGGATGACGCCCGCCCAGGTGCTGCCCGCCAGGTCGTCCGGGGCGTCCTCGGGCCAGTCGGTCGAGACCTTCATCGACCACTGCCGGATCGGCATGCTCAAGACCATGGTGGCGGCCAGTTCGCGTCGGTGGTTCGGGCGGATTTCGGCGAGGCGTCCGGGCAGGAGGTGCTCGGTGAACAGGTCGAGCGCCCCCGGCACGTCCGGCTCGGCCAGCCTGGTGAACGTGCCGAACAGGACCGCGCTCCGGTAGCGGAGCGAGTTCTCGAAGGCCGACCGGGCGACGACGATGCCGGTCAGGTCGGTCACGGTCAGGCAGACGGGCCGGCCTGCGGCGGCCCGGCGCATCCAGCCCGAGCCGGTCGAGCCGTGGACGAGCACGCTATCGCCGTCGCGCACGACCGCGGTGGGGATCACCACCACGGCACCCTGCTCGTCGGCCATCCCCACGTGCGCGAGGACGGTGTCGTCCAGCAGGCGGTCCAGGTCGGCTCGGTCGGTGACCGCGCGGTCGCGCAGGCGGGTCAGTTCGGTGCTGGTGATGGGGCTCGTCGTGGGGCTCGTCATGCCAGCAACGCTAGCGGGCTAAGCGGACGATACCGAGAGCCAGAATCGGTCAATTGCCCGAACCAGTATCGTGCCATGGTGACTCGCCATGCCCGTCCGGTCGAACTGCCCCTCGAGCTGCCGTCCTCCGGTGCCCCGCTGCGTCACCGCGTCGCGGACGCGCTGATCGAGTTGCTGCGCACCGGCCACCTGCGCCCGGGAGATACGCTGCCGGCCACGCGGACGCTCGCCGCCAAGCTGGCCATCTCGCGGACCGCCGTGCTGGCGGCGTACGACGAACTGGCCGCGGCCGGGTTCGTGCACGCCGTCGGCGGCTCGTCCACGGTCGTGTCGCCAGGGGCCGACCTGGCGGCCCGGGCCGGCGTATCCTCGCACGTTTCCCCTTTGCATGCTGTGGTTGGTGCACGGTCCGCGGTACCCGCCGGGCCGCGGTGGAACCTGCTGCCCGGCTACCCCGATGCCGGCCTGATCGCGGCCGGCCACTGGCGGGCGGCGTGGCGGGCGGCGGCCCGGCTGCCGGTTTCCAGCGGCCAGCCCTTCAGCCCGCCGCATGGCCCGCTGCGGCAGGCGCTCGCCGTGCACCTGCGCCGGACCCGGGGCGTCGCCGCCGATCCCGCGGACATCATCCTGGTGCCCGGCGTGTCCGCCGGGCTGCGCGCGCTGACCGCCGCGGCGGCCCTGGCCGGCCGTCCGGTGGCGTTCGAGCAGCCCGGGTATGCCGAAGGACGGCGCGCCCTGCAGTCCGCGGGCGCCCTCATCCGCGCGGTCCCGGTCGACGAGGACGGCCTGGACCCGGCCGGCCTGGACGCGGACGACGCCGCCGCGTACACCACGCCGGCCCATCAGTTTCCACTCGGCGCCCGGCTGTCCGCGGGCCGGCGCGCGGCTCTGATCGGCTGGGCCCGCCGGGCCCGGGCGCTGGTGATCGAGGACGACTACGACGGGGAGTTCCGCTATGACCGGCAGCCGGTCGGCGCGCTGCAGGCACTGGCACCCGACCGCGTCATCTACGCCGGCACGGCCAGCAAGAGCCTGGCCCCCGCCTTGCGGCTCGGCTGGCTGGTCGTCCCGCCCCGGCTGCTGGACGCGGTCACGGCGCAGCTCACCGCGGGCCCCTCTGGGCTGGACCAGCTCACCCTGGCCGAGTTCATCGATTCCGGTGGCTACGACCGGCAGATCCGTCGCACCAGGCTCGCCTACCGCCGCCGCCGTGACCGCCTGGCCGCCGCGCTACGCCGCCACGGCCGGCACGTCACCGGGATCGCCGCCGGCCTGCAGGCGATGCTCGAGTTGTCCGGGACGGACCTCGAGCGGCAGCTCGTCACCCGGGCCGCCGAGCACGGGCCGCCACCCCGACGGTGACGTCTGCGCGATCAGTCCGTGGAAGAGCGAGTTGGAGAAGACCTCGACCGAGTTGGTCTGCAACTCCAGGGAGAGGTCGGTCTGG
>Ga0209773_10000874_pt1 | contig 10179 bp, 8 predicted proteins | sample BogFormECP14_OM1_FD_188244 | JGI IMG/M metagenome (GOLD analysis project Ga0209773, IMG submission 188244) | Bog forest soil microbial communities from Calvert Island, British Columbia, Canada - ECP14_OM1 (SPAdes) (version 2) | ecosystem: Environmental > Aquatic > Freshwater > Wetlands > Bog ... | reverse complement strand
GAACAAGTTGGCTTGGACGTTTTTGGCATCGGCGAACATCATCGCCGGGAATTTCTGGATTCGGCTCCGCCAGTCATCCTTGCTGCCGCCGCCGCTAGAACGAATCGCATCCGGCTCACAAGTGCCGTGACGGTGTTGAGCGCCGCCGACCCGGTGCGCGTGTTTCAACAATTCGCCACGCTGGATTTGCTTTCGCAAGGCCGGGCCGAGATGGTCGTCGGACGCGGCTCGTTTATCGAGTCTTTCCCGTTGTTCGGCTTGAAACTAGAAGACTACGACTCGCTGTTTTCAGAGAAACTTGATTTGCTGCTCAACATCCGTGAAAACGAATTGGTTCATTGGTCCGGCAAACATCGTTCCCCGCTCACGGGTCAAGGCGTGTATCCGAGACCGTTCCAAAATCCATTTCCGATCTGGCTTGGGGTCGGCGGGACACCTGAATCCTTTGCCCGTGCCGGTGCGTTGGGGCTTCCGTTGATGGTCGCCATCATCGGTGGTGAGACGCGGCGCTTTCGTCCGCTCGTTAATCTCTATCGCGAGGCGGGCCGACGAGCGGGCTACAAACCGGAGCAGCTTAAGGTCGGCGTTCATGCGCTAGGTTACGTTGCGAACACAACTCAACAGGCTGTTGACGATTTCTTTCCGGGCTACGCCAAATCGTTCACTGAAATTGGCAAGGAGCGCGGCTGGCCACCAGTCACACGCGCACACTTCAATGCCCTGCTTGGCCCGCACGGCGCACTGATGGTCGGCAACCCCGAAGAAGTGGCGGAGAAAATTCTTGAACACAGCGAAGCATTGGGCGGCATCAATCGGATCAGCTTCCAGATGGATGTTGCTTCATTGCCGCACGCGAAGCTCATGCAGTCCATCGAACTAATTGGCACTCGCATCGCGCCGATTCTGCGCACCGCCTAAAAATCTATTACTGAAAAAGATCGCCTGCTCTTACACCAAACGCTTCGGTAAAATACAATATTTCTTTATCGGTTGCAGGGCAGCGGCAAGTTTCGATGTTTGCGACGGCGTCGCAAGTCATGGAACACCCCAATAATTGCATTTTGGCAACCAGAATTTCCCGCGTCCAATTTTTGCGATGCCGAAACCTAATTATGTTTCTGCCGACATAATTTCGGTTGCGGAGCGTGTTCATTGAATGATGCAAAGTTGTGGATCACGCGTGTTGCCTTAATGATTGCGCGCCATCGAGGAAATCGAATTGGTCTCATTTTGCCAGCCGCCTCCGAGCGCTTTGTAAAGCTGCACAAGGTTGAGTGAGACCGTTTGATCGCTTTGCACCAGCGCGTCCTGCGCGGTATAAAGCGAGCTTTCAGAGATCAGCACCCGCAGAAAATCAGTTAGTCCATGACCATAAAGGTCATTTGCCAATGTGAACGCCTGTTGATTGGCTTGCACGGATTGCCCGAGCGACTGCCGACGAATCTGCTCCTTGGCGTAAGCCGTGAGGTCTTGTTCAACGTCGGTAAATGCTGTCAGCACGGTTTGGTCATAATTGGCCAGTGCCTGTTCTTGGCGAGCATTTTGGACGCGGATGTTCGCCCGAATGCGTCCTGATTGAAATACCGGCCAAGTCACAGTCGGTCCGGCGGACCAGAATCGGCTGCCGGCCGTCCACCAATCGCTGGCACTGATACTTTGCAAGCCGACGATCCCGATGAGTGAGAAGCGTGGAAACAAATCTGCCTTGGCAACGCCGATGCGCGCCGTTGCCGCTGCTAATTCACTTTCGGCTCGGCGAATATCCGGGCGGCGAAGCAGCAGGTCGGAAGGCAGTCCCACCGGAATCTGTGGCGGCGCAACGGGGATGTCACCTTCCTTTGAGAGTTCGTCCAGCAATTTGCCGGGCGTCTGACCGAGCAAGAAATCCAGTTGATAGGCGGCATCTCTAAATCCGGTTTCAAGCGTAGGCACCTGTGCTTCGGTGGACGCCAGCAATGCCGTGGCCTGTTGCACATCTAGTTCGGTGGCAAGACCGGCCTGAAACCGGTCGCGTGTGCGTTGGACGATTTCACGTTGTGCTTCAATGTTATTCTGGGCGATCACCAGCCGACGTTGAAACGCCCGCGCGTCAATATAATTCCGTGCCACTTCACCCAAAAGAGAGCGCAACACGTCGTCGCGATCGAATTCTGCTGTAACGATCCCCGCATTGGCCGCTTCCACGGCGCGACGCGTGCCGCCGAACACATCAAGTTCCCATGCTGCATCAAAATCGGCGTCATAAAGGTTGTAATCCAGTGCCACGCTCGGAGGCAGTGGCGGGAAGCCATTGGCTGGCCAGCGATTTCGGGAATAAGAGCCATCGGTGCTGATGCTTGGCCCTTCGGCAGAGGCGATGACCCCACGTTGCGCCCGCGCCTCACGGATGCGCGCTTCGGCGATGTGCAAAGTAAGATTTGACTGCGCCGCACGGCTGATGAGCGCGTCGAGTTCCGCGTCATGGAAGGATTTCCACCACGCGGCATCTACTGGTTCGGCGTTGGTTTCACCACCTTGCAAGGGCGAATTCCACGCCGGGTTGGCAAGACCCGCAGGACGATGATAGTCCGGCCCGACTGTGCAGCCGCATTGCAAGCCCAGAACCAGTAAGGCCGACAGCGTGGTCAGTCCAATGCCTGAAATAATTTTAGTGTGAGCCAGCTTCATAAGGAGGTTTGAGGAAGTGCGCAGTCAACACGCGGCCGAGCACGAGTATAGGAAAACTGAAAAGAAAGAGCATGGCCAGCGCTTGAAAACAGCCGCTATATGCGACGCTGGACATCTGGCGTTGCGCTTCTTGCAGCATGAGTGCGACGGCAGTTGCTGGAGCTTGCGATGACGTTGTTCCATGCAACACGAGTGCGTCCTGTGCATTTTGCACAAAAATCAAAGCGTTGGGATTTGCCCACGACAACGCCTCGCCCAGCACCGTCTGGTTACGGTCGGTCAAATGTTCGTTGAGTGTTTGCATCCAGGCAACGCCAACCAAGGCACCGAGTTGTCTGCCAAAATTGAACAGTCCTGCCCCTGCCACATCGTCGATCGGCGGCAAGCCGGTCAACGTCATCAAGGTGAGTGGAAGAAAAAGGCAGCCCACCGCAAATCCGCGAACCATCAACCATGGAAGGAGGCCTTCAAAATGAACATTGGATGGCACTTCACCAAGTTTCCACATGGCAAAACCAAACAAAATTAAACCACAGGGCACAAAAAGAATTCCCGGAATTTTTGCAAACCTTACAGCAATTCCCACAATCAAAAGTGACAAGGTCGTAAACGCTGCTGCGAAAAGTTGAACGAGTCCGGTTTGCCAGACGGGATAAGCCAAAATGCCGCCAGTGAAACCGGGAATGACAAAACCGCTTCCAAAAAGAGCAATGCCCGCGAGCAAACTGACCGACAAACCAAAAGTGAAGTTAGCGAACTGGAAACAATGGTATCGCAGATAAGTCGGCCCGCCATTTGATTCGGCGAATCCGATCCCCAGCAAGCAGGCAGCGGCGAGCAATAATGACCAGACTATAGACGGGCATTCCAACCAAGCGTTGCGGTTTCCCTGTTGCAAGACATAGACAATCGCAAAAAGCGACGTCACCATCAGGATGATTCTCACAACTGGAACCGGACTGGAGACAGAAATATCGCTCAAGATTTTTTGCTTCCAGAATAACCACCCGCAACCAATCAGTCCGCACACCGTTATCCAAGCATAAGCATCCTGCCAATCATAGTTGTAAGCGAAACCGCCCAAAAGCGCAGGCACGATGGTTGCGGGAAACATCACCACGGCGAGCGCGAAGGCACACTGCACCAACGACTGTTCGCGACGTGGAAATGCCGCCAGCAAGGCGCCCTGACCCAAGGCAATCATCAATCCGCCGCCGATGCCCTGTGAAATCGTAATGGCCAGCAACGAAGGATAATTCGTGACAAGAGAACCACCGGCAGTTGCCAGAACGAGCACGACGGATGCGAACAACAACGACCGACGCTGACCGAATCGTTCCTGCGCCCGTGCCGCGAGCAGCAGCATATAGAACTTCGCGACATAATAAAGAATCGCCACCCAGGTGATTTGATCCGGCGTGGCGGCAAAACTGCCCATCAGATACGGGCGCAATGTGGAAACCAGAGCGCCATTGATTCCATCAAGCAAGACCAAACAGCACACTACGGCGATCAAACCAATTTTGTCCCAACTGTATTCGGCTAAAAAGGGCGGTGCAGCGGTTCGCGCTGGTTTAGTCGCTGAAAGTGCTGGGGCCTCATTCATGAGCCACTCCGATTTTATCATTCACTTCCGTGATTACGGTCGAAGATTGAACGGTGAGATTTGATAGCGCGTGGAGGTTTTGTTCCACAAGTCTTTGCACCAATTCATTTGCATTGGCCCACTCATTTGAATAAACGCTCGTGGCATAGACCGGCTTATCGGAAGCTGTTTGAGCCAACATCTCGCCGTTGCGGTCGCGGGTGTTGACAACCGCGCGCATGGTAAGCCCAAGTCGCAGCGGAAATTTTTCAAGTTGTTTTGGGTTCAAAATGATTCGCACCGGCAAGCGTTGCACAATTTTGATCCAATTGCCGGAAGCTTCCTGGGGCGGCAGCAAGGCGAAGGCCGCGCCCGTGCCGGCACCTAATCCTGCAACATGACCTTCGTATTTGATCGAGCCACCATAAAAATCCGCAGTCAACTCTACCGGCTGGCCGATACGCATATCTTTCAATTGTTCTTCCTTGAAATTCGCATCCACCCAAATTTGATCGAGCGGGATGATTGTCAGCAACGATGTGCCGGGCGTGACGCGCTGTCCAATTTGGACACTTCGTCGTGCGACGTATCCTGTTTCCGGGGCGTTTACAACCGTGCGTTGCAACGCCAAGTCCGCGTCGAGAACGTTCGCCTCGGCCTGAAATACCATCGGATGATGCTCCAAATCAGTGTCAGCAATCAAAGCTTCAGCGGCAGCCAATTGTTGTTCGGCAAACTGAAGTCCATCACGCGCGGCATCCACGCCTTGTTGAGCATGAGTGATTTCTTCCACCGAAACCGAACCGTTTTGAACAGCAGTTCTCCGGCGATGGTCATCTTCAGCCCGCGCCAGTGTGATTTTGCTGTTGTCAACATTCGCCTTCATCTGCCCAACGTTGACGTAGAACTGGCAAACCTTGCGCATGGTATCTCCCAGAGCCGCTTCGGCCTGTTGCAATGAAACTTTCGCGTCTGTGTTATCAAGGATTACCAACGGCTGACCTTTTTTCACGAGGTCCGTGTCGTCGGCGTTGATGGCCACCACCGTGCCCGTAACTCGCGGCGTCAACGAAATCTGATTGCCTTGAACATAGGCATCATCCGTTGACCGATAAGGACTGGCTGTTTGGAGGAAATTAGCAACCGCAACAGTGAATATGGCCAGACACAACACGACAATTAAAAGCAATCGAAACGGATGCCGGCGAGGAGGCGGCAAATGTTCCAATTTGCTCGCGGACGCAGCTGGTTCAGCTTCGACTTGTCCGCTTGGGGTAGGCAAAGGGCGACTTTGAGGCTCTACGCCCTTATTCACGGGATTGGAATCAGCTTTATCAGTCGAGTTCATTTGTTTTCATTTCGTTTACTGCAACAAGGCATCCAGACTTACTGTTCCAGACCCGGATACGACAACAAAAAGTGCCCCCGCAGTTATGGCCAAGTCGTTGAGAAGCTCCACCACTTCGTGTGTGCGGCTTTCGGGAGGTTTGCGCCAAAAGGCATGGACAATAAAAGTCGCTGGAAGCATGAAGACAACAAGCAGAGCACCGCCAACGCGAGCATGAAAGCCGAGTAAAACAGACAAACCACCCAACAGGCGCAACACAATGCTTCCCAGCAGCAAAATATTCGACCGAGGCATACCGCCGGTTGCCATTTCGTTCAAGGCAGCCTCCCTGTTACAACTATGCCTGACTGCGCTGACAACGAAGGTGGCTGAAAACATGACCCGCGCCAGCGTATAGATGATGTCGTTTTCTGTAGTGAGCATAAGAGTTGTCATCCCGCAGGATGCTTTGGATTCTATAGAATCTTTGTTTTGAGACGCCTTTGATGCCATTCATTGATTTCTCGTTCCGCCTGAAGCCAGTCGGTCAGGTCGTTTCCGTGTTGGCGACCACGCCGATGCCAAAGTTCATTCGCTCGCTGGGCAATTTGTTCTTCCAAGCTCACGTTTTCGTTCACATGGAGAACCGGTTCGGTGGTTTTCTGAGTTGATGTCTTTTTCATATGAGTTGAGTTAGTTTTTTAGCGGAGCGTCAAAAGGCAAAACAATCGCAACCCAAGCCAAAGAAGTCGGCATAGCGATTCCGCGCGGCTTCGATGCCCGCAAGGAGTTGATGCGCAGAGTGGGTGCAGCCGTGATTGCACTCGGCATTATGTTGATGTTGTTGCATCGGCACTCCGGCACGCGCTGCTTTGCGGATGTCTAATGGTGCGCCGTAGCCGCCGAACACTTTTACCGGCGACCATTCCGGCAGCACCGGAATCGGTGAAGGTGCGTGCGGAGAAAATTCTGCCACTGCGTGAACAATCTTGCCGCCGACGATGGTAAGAACAGATTCGATGCCTTTGATCTGTTCCTCTGGCACGGAAAGATAATCATCGGTGAGCGCGACCAAGTCGGCCAATTGACCGGCGGCAATCGCGCCTTTCTTTCCGCTCTCGCTCGAAAACCAACTGCTGCCTTGCGTGTAAAGACGCAGCGCTTCTTCTCGACCAAGGCAATTTTTGTCAGGATACATCGAAACACCGCCGACCGTCTTGCCTGTCACCAACCAGTAAAGTGAAACCCACGGATTGTAACTAGCTACTCGCGTGGCGTCCGTGCCTGCGCCCACGGGGATGCCGAGATCCAACATTTTCCGAACCGGTGGAGTCCGCTCGGCGGCTTTCTTGCCGTAACGATCCATGAAGTATTCGCCCTGATACGCCATGCGATGCTGGATGGCGATGCCGCCGCCCAGCGCTTTAATGCGTTCCAAATTTTTATCGGACACAGTTTCGCAGTGGTCGAAGAACCAGTTCAGTCCCTTGAACGGCACGGCACGATTGACCTCCTCGAACACATTCAAGAAACGGGTAATGCTTTCGTCGTAAGTCGCGTGCAGGCGGAACGGCCATTTATTTGCGGCGAGCAAAGCGACGACTTCTTTCAATTCGCCTTCGAGCGAAGCTGGCAAATCGGGACGCGGTTCAAGAAAATCCTCAAAGTCAGCGGCGGAATACACCAGCATTTCTCCAGCACCGTTTAGCCGGTAGAAATCGTCGCCTTGGCCTGGCTTGGCCATTTTGACCCAGCCCGCAAAATCTTCTTTCTCTTGTTTCGGTTTTTGTGTGAAAAGATTGTAGGCGATGCGCAATGTCATCTCGCCGCGCTTGTGCAACTCTTCAATGACGGCGTAATCCTGCGGATAATTTTGAAAACCGCCGCCAGCATCAATGATGCTCGTAAGACCGAGGCGGTTGAGTTCGCGCATGAAGTGGCGCGTGGAATTCATTTGATGCTCCGGCGGCAGCTTCGGGCCTTTGGCGAGCGTGGCGTAAAGAATCGTCGCATTCGGTCTCGCGATGAGAAGCCCGGTGGGGTTGCCGCCATGATCGCGCTGGATTTCGCCGCCGGGTGGATTGGGCGTGTCTTTCGTGTAGCCACACGCGCGCAATGCGGCTTGGTTCAGCAGCGCACGGCAATACAAATGCAAAATAAATACCGGAGTGTTCGGTGCAGCGGCATTGATTTCTTCCAACGTCGGCATCCGACGTTCCGCGAATTGGAATTCGCTCCATCCGCCCACAATGCGAACCCATTGTCCCGGAGGGGTGCGTTGCGCCTGTTCCTTGAGCATCCGTAATCCGTCAGCCAGCGAAGGCACGCCGTCCCAGCGCAACTCCATGTTGTAATTCAAGCCGCCGCGAATGACATGGAGGTGCGAGTCGTTCAGTCCCGGAATGACCCGACGGCCTTTGAGATCAATCACCTTGGTGGTCCATTCACGCTCATACTCCTCCGCATCATCCACGCCGACAATCAGCCCGTCCTTGATAGCAAGGTTTGTCGCTTCGGGATATTTCGGGTCGAGCGTGGTGATACGTCCGTTGTGAAGAATGAGATCAGGAAAAACTGATGTTTTCATATTAGTTTATAAATTGTTGTTTTATTTGGAATGCAACCAACGGTATAAAACCCGTGTGATCAATGGCATCACCACCCAGGTCAAGAGCACCACCATGCAGGCATTGAAAACCACGTTGTTCGAGATGAAATCCCAAGATCGAATTGATGGGCTGATGGTCAGATTCAAAAACATGACAACTGGTAGGACGCCGAGGTAGGTGGCGATAGCCATCTTCCATTGCGGCAATGGGTGCAGCGGCTGGCCCGGCAACGTGAACCAGCTCTCCAAACCGTAAAGTTCTTCGACGTGTCCGCTGCCTTCTGTCAAACCCAGCGCAAATTGATTCCACTCTAGGTATTCGGGGGATGTGCGAAAAGCCGTAAGCGCATCGCGATTGGAAAACTTGCGGATGATGCCATATACATGCGAATCACTTCCCCGCGCGGGTCGGATGATATGAACCCCCATCTGACCCGGCAGCGTGAGTGAACGCTGCACAAAATCGTGCAATGCCTGTTCAAATGCCGCCTCGCAACCGGGCTTCACCGTGCGAGTGATCGCGATGTGGATTGGATCGTTCATTTTTAGTCTATCTCATGTAATTTCCGCAACGACCTCATTTTTCTCGAAACGCACTTTGGGAAAGCTGGCGGATTGGTCGTCGGCAGCGCGAAAACCCGCAGCACAAAGCACCACCGCCGAATAACCCAGCTTTTTCAGGCCAAGAATGTCGTCATATTTGGCAGGCTCAAAACCTTCCATCGGACAGGTGTCAACGCCGAGCAATGCCGCTGCCGTCATAAAATTGCCGAGGGCGATATAAGCCTGACGCGCGGACCAGCCGTTGATGTCAAAACCGTCTTTGGCCTGCGATACGAAACCCATCATCATGCCACGAAAGTCGTTTAGAGATTCCGCTTTCAGATGACGCACCTCGGTGATGCGCGCCACATAACGATCAACATCTTTTGGCGTGAGATTGTTTTTGATTGCGAACACAACAAGACACGAGGCATCCACAACCTGACGTTGTCCCCACGAAGCCGACAATAGTTGCTCGCGAAGTTTTTTATTGGAGACAACAAAGAATTTCCACGGCTGAAGGCCAAACGAAGATGGCGTAAGGACAAGAACTCGCTCCAATGTCTGCCAAGTTCCCTCGGGAATTTGCCGAGTGGAATCAAATCCTTTTGTGGCATAACGCCACTGGAGTTGGTTGAGGAGCAATTCACTCGATATAGTTTTGTTCATACTTTGTTTTTTCTATGGTTGGTTTTGTTTTACCTTGATCGAAATGTGCGCGTTATGTGTTGATGAATTATTTGAGCAACTCAAATGGTTGAACCGTCCCCTCCTCATCAGGAATCCTGCTTTCGTCGGCGACCTCAAACGGCGCACACGTCCGATTACCGGCACAGTCCTCAAGGTCTGGATGCGTGACTACGGCATAATTTCCTGCCTGCCAAGGCCGAGAGGGCACGAAGTGCCACACAGTTTCGCCATTTTCCAGACGGGCCTCGCCCGGAAGACGCAGTCCATCCGGCCCGCGAATCGCTATCAGATTTTCAGCGGTTGAACTGATTGACTTATCCAAGTGAAGCATCAGGGGAGAGCGGCTTCCCAATTGTGGATGCTCAAACGTCCACCGTGACGGCTGCGGCGATTCGCCATCGAACGCTGTTACTTGCCAGTTCTTGAAAACAGGCTTCGCCAGTGCCGGATGGTCAATCACCAATGTCACACTCTCTCCCGCATGAAGCGCCCGTCCCAAGGCGAGATTTGCGCCGACGCCAGTTTTGACCCGACCCGGATGGAATAGAATCGTCACCCTTTTATCATCTTGGCTGGGCAGCAATAGATCGAGAAACGGGTCTTTGATCTCGATTCCAGTGGCATCAACCAGCTTGAGATTATTGATGCTCAACGGCGGATGCAGGGGCGTTGAAAACCGCAGTTCGATGCGTAACAGATTTTCTGGAACCGTAGGCCCTGAAGGATAGACCACAACAGACGGCTCGGCGCCGAGCATCG
>Ga0209773_10000873_pt1 | contig 10183 bp, 11 predicted proteins | sample BogFormECP14_OM1_FD_188244 | JGI IMG/M metagenome (GOLD analysis project Ga0209773, IMG submission 188244) | Bog forest soil microbial communities from Calvert Island, British Columbia, Canada - ECP14_OM1 (SPAdes) (version 2) | ecosystem: Environmental > Aquatic > Freshwater > Wetlands > Bog ... | reverse complement strand
TTCACGATCGACTCTCGGATCGAGTGTTTGCTCAGTTCGGATACCGATGTCGGCATGGCCAAGACGATCGGCATGGCCACGCTGGGATTGGCGGATCTGCTCGGGCAGATGCGGCCGGACCTGCTTTTGCTGATCGCTGATCGATACGAGATGCTGGCTCCGGCGTCGGTTGCTCTGGCGCTGCGCATTCCCATAGCTCACATCGAGGGCGGAGAGGTGAGCGAGGGGGCGATTGACGATGCGGTGCGGAATGCTCTTACCAAAATGAGCCACATCCACTTTACTTCGACAGTTGCTGCCCGCGAAAGAGTGATCCGGATGGGCGAGGAAGAGTGGCGTGTGCACCGGGCCGGGGCTCCCTCGCTGGACAATTTGCGCAGGCGAATGCTTCTCAGTCGGGAGCAGGTGCAGGAGCGGCTGACGCTCGATCTCCGGAGACCGACCGTACTCGTCGTATACCATCCGATGACCATCGCCCGCGACACGCTGCAAGAAGCGGACGCCCTGTTTGCGGCCCTGGAAAATCTCTCAGATCAAATCTTGTTCTGTTACCCGAACGCAGACGCCGGAAGCAGGGCACTGATAGACCGGGCGAAGTTATTCATCTCCCGCCGAAGCCAGGGAAAAATCTTCACCAATCTCGACTCAGTGACCTACTTGAGCCTCCTGCGTCAGGTCGATATGTTGGTTGGGAACTCCAGTAGTGGAATCATGGAATCCGCGTCGTTCGCGCTTCCTACTGTAAACGTTGGGATACGGCAGCACGGACGCGAACGGGCACGGAATGTATTGGACGGAGACGCTGATGCAAGAGCCATTCTCGAAGCTGTGAGCACGGCCAGAACCCCCGAATTTCGAGAATCTTTGCAGGGCATGGCCAATCCGTATGGTGAAGGAACTGCATCCGAGACGATCGTCCGCGTGCTTACAACCGTTCCTCTCTCGCAGGAACTTCTGATGAAACGTCATTCCGGTATTCCTGTGTCTGTTGGTGTTCCCGGCCGTTCGCAACGTTCATGAGGATTCCGTTGTCAGCTCCGGAAATCACAGAGCAGGACATTGAGGCGGTGACTGGCGTTCTTCGCACCTCCAGTCTTAGTTCAGGGCCTAAGGTCCGGGAATTCGAGCGCGCCATCGCTCGTTACGTGAATGCCGCGGACGCGATTGCCGTGAATTCCGGGACCAGCGGGCTGCACTTATGTATCCGAGCCCTCGGTATTTCCGAAGGCGATGAAGTGCTGGTGCCTTCTTTTACCTTTATCGCGGTCGCGAACGCAGTCCGCTATGAAAAGGCTATTCCCGTTTTCGTGGACATCGACCCGCAAACGCTCAACCTTGATGCGGGCCTGCTGGAACGGGCAATCACCACGCGAACGCGGGCGATCATTGTGGTGCACACTTTTGGATGCCCCGCAGACCTTTCGCGCATATTGCAAATCGCCAGGCGGCACGGTCTATTCGTCATCGAAGATGCTTGTGAGGCCATCGGGGCAGAATATGAGGGACAAAAAGTAGGCGCTTTAGGGGATGTCGGGGTCTTTGCCTTTTATCCCAACAAGCAGATTACAACAGGAGAGGGCGGCGCTGTCGTCACGAACAACCCAGAAATCGCGCTCAAGGTCAGAAAGCTTCGCAATCAAGGAAGAGAGGATTCAGAAGAGTGGTTCCAACATACAGAATTGGGTTACAACTACCGGATTTCGGACATCAATTGCGCCTTGGGAATCGAGCAACTAAAGAGAATCGATGCCATTGTGGATCGGCGGGAATCAATCGCTCGCGAGTACAGTGACATGCTAGCTTGTGTTCCAGAATTAGAGCTCCCTCCTATGGCATTGCCACGTCGCAAAATCAGTTGGTTCGTCTATGTGGTCCGACTGAATCGTCGTTTCGACGAAGTGCATCGCGATTGGATCGTCAATGAAATGAAGTCGCGAGGGATCGCTTTGGGCAGGTATTTTGCGCCGATTCACTTGCAACCCATTTATCAGCCGTCGGGCAGCGGCAAAACTGCTCTCCCCGTGACCGAATTCCAGGCGTCTCGCTCGCTCGCATTGCCATTCTTCAATCGAATCCAAGACGAGGAAATCAAAGAGGTCTGTCAAAGGCTGGTCGAACTGCTTCGACCGGTGTGACGGCATCGTTTCAAAATATCAAGTTTGAAATCGCCAATAGCGCAAGTGCGAGCAGAGTCCCGGCGGCAACAGCGAGGAAGAACCAATTGCGAAATCGCGGACGCGGGCTCGACAGCCCCAGCATGTGTGAGGGGAGGTCGTGTTGATCGAGGGAATAGGATGGGAAACGATGGTGTATCCCATTCGGCATACTGGAATATTACAAGGAATCGTCATACTTGTGAGGGCATGTACCGTAACGGTAATCATCGCGGGGTATCTGTTCTCTAATACGAGCCGAAGCCTACGACCCAGGTATGGGTTTTAGAGCAGTAAAGCGCGGAAGGTAATGTATCGCTAGGGCGCTTCTTCGCCACTGGGGTTGTATTGGTCGGCCCAGAACTGCGGCGCCGCAGACTCGAATTCCACTCCAAGCTTGTGGAATCCGGTTGGCTCTTTGCTTCCAGACCAGACGACACGACCGCGAATGCGAAGCCCTGTTTTCTTGCTGTCGATGGTAAGCATTGTGCCTTGCGGCCAATTCACGGGGGATAGAATCAAGGCTCCGTGAAGGTTTATTACGGCTGTCACCACTTCCAGTGACTCGCCGCCTGAGTGAATTATCAGCGGCACGGTTGCCAAGATGCGCGGGCTTCTTCGGTGTTCCTTGGTAGCGCTCATTTCGATGGACGGTTCAGGCTGCGCGAGATGTCGGTTTGTATCGCTTCGCGCGACATCCTTTTGTCAATCGTCGGACGAGCGCGAGTACCAGCTGTCTATCGTGTTCTTTTATTTTCCGCAGGGCTGTGATGATCTGATGGTTTTGAAACCGCTCTCTGGGCGTGGAGCCCCAATCGGGGTCTTTCGAAGGTAGCGGGGGTTCTACTCGTGGCGCATTTTCCTCACTAGGGAAAAATGCATAGAGCGGTATTCCAAGGGCGTTAGCATATTTTGCGATGGTTTCGACGCTCGGAACCGTGTGCCCGTTCTCAACTCGACTTGTGTAGCAGCGCAGCAGGCCGGTACGAACTTCAATGTCACCTTGACTGAGGTTCCGAGACTCACGAAGCTCTCTCAGCCTGCGGCCGATTTCCATAATGGTCAGTATGCCGAGCTATACTGTGTGTGACAAGTCAGTAATACTACCTACGTATATAATCCGCCATCAGTAATTCCCTGTATTGACATGCATCGCCTTCAACTGGCCGGCAAATCGCTCATCGACCTGCCGGTCTGCTTATAATCTTTCTGGCGCTAGAGACGCATTCTCCCAACGCCTTGGAAAAGTCCTCCACGACGCCCACATTCCTGAGCCGTCTCTTTAGACAGTTGGCCAAGCGGCCACGGACGACCACGGAGCAGTTTTCGCACATGCCATTACTCCCATAGAGGATGTCACGTCGTTCGCATCTCAAGCATCCGTGGTCATCGAAGTAATAGCGCATCTTGGCCAGATGAATGCTGGGCAAAATCTTCCGCATCTGCAATGAAACCGGTTTCGGCATATACCACGGTTGCAGAAATATGTCGTCGTCGCTGACGGGTGCGGACCGACGGCGACTCGACCTGGAGGATGGCGGAACTCTTGGTTGGTGTCGAGGCATGCTACCTCCTTGGGTGAAAGCGGCGGTGTACCTTCGCCAGTTCGGTGTTCGAAACGCGTGTGTAAACCTGCGTTGTAGTAAGAGACGTGTGCCCTAGTAAGCCTTGAATGTGGCGAATGTCCGCCCCCTCTTGGAGCAGGTGCGTCGCAAAGGAATGCCGAATCATGTGGGGTGTGATCCGAGCCAGGCCTGCGCGCAGCGCCGCATAGCGCAGTACTCTTGCCACGGCCTGAGTTCGCAGATGTCGATATTGAGGTGGACAAACAAGCTTTGATTTTGGCACGAGCTGCCTTGCTCGCGTCTTCGCTTGTTGCAAGGTTAGATTTATGCCAAGGTACGTCGAAGTCTTGTGGGCGTGTATGGCTCCGCCCGAATAGTCTCGCCAGTGCAAGCGCCAGACTCCATCGTGAGAATGGAGACATCCGGTCTGCCTTAGGAGTTCCGGCAGAAACAACGGACCTCTGCGCCGACCCCTCAGGTGCTTTCTCAATAGTCGGGCAGCGCGTGAACCAAAGAAAACCGTTCGTTCTTTTCCTTTGCCCGCGACGCGAACCGTTCTCCTCGACGGATCTATGTCCTCTACGCGAATCCGAACGAGTTCTCCAACGCGACAACCCGTTGAGTACAGAAGCTCGATCATGGTCTGATTCCGCACCGTTCCAGCTGCCTTGACGAGACGGCCCACATCCCCGACCGACACTACCGCGGGCAGCGAGCGGTCCCGTCTCCTTCCGCGGACCAGCCGAGGCGCAACCGCGTCTACCACGCCGCCCATGTACAGGAAGTCGAAGAACCGTCGCAGCGCGTAGAGATGGCGGTTATAGCCATCAACGGTGAGATCTCGCTTCATCAAATCGATTAAGAAAAAGCGCACGTCCAGATGATTTGTTGTGCTGACGTGTCGCCGGCCGATGAAGTGACAGAACGAAAACGCCACTTTCGTATATGCCTCATAAGCGCTTCGAGAGAATCTCTGAGCGACAAGCCATTCACCAAACTTGCAGGCGAGTTCCGAATTCGACTTGTTGCTTATGGGGAGAGGCGGACTCTGTGCGGGCGGCATCGCGGGATACCAATGCGAGATGCTTGACGAGTTCATACATGCGACCTGTTACCGCTTCGGCTGCAGGGCACTTATTTAACGTCAGGCTGTGGTTGTCAAGAAATTTCTGACAGCGAACGGTTACGACCTTAGATCGACCACCACAAGTGCTGGGTGACGGTCTTCTGGCGCTTGACAAGGGTTCATTGCTGGGTTTATTTAGGTGTCGGTAAACCGTCGATATGATGATCCTCTCGGAGACCCAGCCCATGAGAATTGTTCTGTCGGTAGTCGTGGCAGTGTGCCTTCTGGACCCGAGCTTACTTCTTTCGCAGGAATCGTCCCCTCAGCAGCAAAGGGCAGAGCCCGCTGGCAAGGAGCCCGCCACCGCGCCGGCTGTAGTGAAACAGCCTCTAGCCTTCGGCTTGGAAGACGGAACGCCTGTTAAGCTGCGCTTGAACCGCACAATTTCATCCGCGGATGCCCACGTCAACGACACGGTGGACTTCGACGTTCTTGAAGCGATCGAGGTTCACGATGACATCGTGGTGCCCCGAGGCAGTATGGCTTGGGGAACGGTGACCGCAGCGGAACCGAAAAGACGAATGGCTCGGGGCGGAAAGCTCAACGTGAATATTGATGAGGTTCGGCTTGCGTCAGGTGAAAAGGTGCCATTGCGTGCCGTACAGGATGCCAAAGGCGGCGGTCACACTGGCGCGATGGTCGGAGCGATGGTTGCAACGGCAATCGTCTTTTTTCCGGCGGCCCCATTGTTCCTTTTCATGAAGGGCAAAGACATCACGATACCGAAAGGAACTGAAATTACGGCTTACGTTAACGGAGACATCGCGCTTGACCCGGCAAAATTCGCGTCTGCGAACGTGACGACCAGCGGATCCCCCGCTCAACCGCTCGCGAGCGTATCTGCCGCCGTGAGCGGATCTGAATTCGCGGTTTCTTCTGTCGAGATCAAATCCACGCCAGATACGGCCGAGATTACTGTGGACGAGAAATATAGGGGAAGCACGCCCTCGACGCTGCGTCTTGCGGCCGGCGATCACACCATTCGGTTGGAGAAGCAAGGATTCAAGACTTGGGAAAAGACGCTGACGGTAAACGGCGGCGAAAACGCCACGGTGAACGCAACGTTAGAACAGCAACAGCAGCCATGATGAAAACCGTGACGTCGAGAGCGATGCGTTATCCAAGGCTGAGGATCGGCCCTACCCTTGAATGTCAAACTGTCCGCGTTCGGTAGCCACGATCTCCGGCCGGCGCCTGCAACTCGTAATCTTCCTGTCACGCACACCCGCAATCCTCGGTACTCGCCCTCTGCTGCGCCAAATTTTTCGCGATCCGATCTCCAAATTAGAATTGTAAAGATTTGTTTGGGGTTGGGTTCATCGAGGTTCAAAAACGTTGGTTCCCCCTTTGCGTCTTTCGCGTAGTACGAGCTGACTACCTTGCCACACACCGTGGCCCGGTCGCCAACATGATCCTTGGTCTGGGCGGTGGTGAGCTTCTTGGTCTGGGCCTCAAAGAGGGGAATCATCAGCAAACAAAACTCCAGCACCGGAAACGACCGCAATGCTGGCATAGCTCGCTCGATCCTTTAGATCATTCAAACTGAGCTCTCCCCCTGAAACTGAAAGCAAGTTTGGATCGGAACAGAGTTCGCGCCGTTCACGGCGAGCGTGAAAGCAGCACCGGCGGGAGCGGCGGAGACGGGTGAGATCGATTGAATAAACGGAAATGGGGATGGAGGCGGGCCCGAGCCGGCCGCTCCCGCCGCAGTTGGCTGGATCGCCATGGTGAGAGAAAGAGCCACAACCAGGAGCGCGCGGACGGTCCAGCTGGTTATGGCCATCGATCGATTCACACGATTATTGCTCACGATTCGATTTTCTTTATGGCTGCTTAGCGAAGCCCAGCCCCCGACTTAAACTCCTGCTACCGAAGCCTTGGAGCACCCTGTGTTTCCTATTTCAACTGGCAATTCGCTCAGCCACACCACGACCCACTGGGTTTGTGCCACTTTTGTTCGACTGCTACTCACCGAACAAGATCACCGCGTACAACGCGTGCTACACCAAATCATCCAGTGAAGCGCGTTCTCCACAGCGACTCATCGAGGGGAACGAAGACGTCTTTGCTTGGGCTAACTTCTAGCGAGAGCTGCAGATCCCGATCCGGATCGTACTCAATATAAAACTCGCCAAAGCGGTCCGTATGGGTGTGCGCAAGTTCCTTGCGGCCGCTCAAAAGATGGACATGCAACGCGTCAATTTCGCGGTCGGCCTGATTCTGGTTCATCACCTGACCGGTCAGCGAGCGCCGCGAGGAATTCTCAAGGGGCTGTAATTGCATGTCGATCAATAACGGGCCGGCCTTATACAACATCTGCCGCGCCGTGACCTGCGCCGAGCGAACACCTTGTAACTGCGGTTGTGCGAAACTATCGAAAATTAGCTGCGCGATTTCCGCGGTGCGCTCAGTAACCGTGCGCGATGCGGGCGGCGCGACTGTAGATTTCACGGACCGTACAAGGTCTGCCGGCGGTTCGCAAAGTGATTCGCCAACGGCAAAGCTGTAGACGCTCTTCCACGTGGCAAGTTCATGTGCACAGTCGGCGCAGCCTGTCTTGAGATGCTCGTCCATGGCCCCGCTCAGCGCCTTAGGAGCGACGCCTCGCGCAAAGTCTATCCATTGCTCAAATCCGTAGTGACTCATTTCCCTTCTCCCGCGAGCGTCGCTAGCGATGGCTCTTGTTGCTGGCAGCGCTTGCGATTGCCCTCACACAGTAAGAGTACGAAGTGGCCCATCAGATATAGCGGCGCGAAAATAATTTGCAGCCATCTACCGTGGTGCCAGACCTTCCACTTTCTTGCGCAGTTTGTCCAGGCAGCGCTGCCGGATGAATCCGATAGAACCGGTAGCTATACCAAGGCTTTGCGCGATTTCTCGATACGGACGCGGGGGCTGATCGAAAAAGAGCATGTTCACAAGTTGCCGACACCGGGTGGGTATTCCGGCCAGGGCTTCACGGAGGGCCTGCTCTCTTTCGGCCTCGGCGACGAACTCCAGCGCTTCGGGAGGGATCTCTCCGGCAGCAAGTTCCAATGCCTCAGGCTCCATGGTCAGAAATCGGCTATTCCGTCTCTTCCAATGGAAGCATTTGTGAGACGTCACCATTAACAGCCATTTGGCCAATGCGCGGGGTTCGCGCACAGTCTTCAATTCGGATAGCAGACTCAGGCACACTTCCTGGAATATGTCGGCTGCTTCATCCCTGGAAAAGCCGTACTTGATGGGTACGGAAAAGATCAAGTTCTTATACTTATCAATCAGTTCTGACCATGCGTCGGGATTTCCAGCGAGAGAGTCCTGAACGAGCTGCTCGTCGGCGCGAGACACCGGAGTGGGGAGTCCGGTTTCTTCCAGGCGTTTGCTGTGTGTCAGCGCCAAGGGAACCTCTCTCGAATTAGCAGGATCTCCCGCCAACTTATGGCCAGAATGAGGTGTCGAGTTTGGCCAGTACGTCAGCGGTACGCAGCATACACCAGAGATATTGTAACGCCGGTGTGCCGTAGATGAATGGTAATGTCGGTTCTTGTTATCTAGTGACATACAGGAAACTATGTATAAGGCAATCGGGCGAACCGGACCGTCAAGTCACACAACCCAGGATACTTAGCTCTGCCGAGACTCCGTGACGCGGAGCAGGCTATAGGGTTAGATGACTGTTTAGGCAACCTGCCAAAAGTTCCCCCGGTTGCATCCTTGGCGCACACCCTTTAGCTCGAGAGGGCGGTTCCCGACAGACGCTGGGACCCTTCGACCGGATGAAGTTGGAGGAACATGAGATGTCACGAATCCTATTGATTGATGATGACGCGGCATCCAGAAAACTGATGAAACTTCGCTTGGGCGACCCTTATGAAGTGATTGACTCCGGAGACGCGACAGAAACATTGGCGCTAGCACTCGAACACAAGCCGGACGCCATTCTGCTGGATCTCATGCTTCCGAAGGTTTCGGGCCTCGAACTGTGCCAGACGCTGAAGTCGGTCAGCGTTACTCAGCCCATTCCGATCTTTGTGGTTACGGGCAGCTCGTTTGAAGATCACCGGGAGCAATGCCTTCATCTGGGCGCCGAGGATTTCTTTGAAAAACCCTTAGACTTCGCCAGATTACGCTCTGCGCTGGATGGCGCGACCCGCGAACCTCGGCGCGAACGGCGAGCTGAGCCGCGAATTCGTCTGAAGGCAGTGGTAAAGCTTCGGGGAACTACAGAAAACGGAAAGGAATTCGAGCTGCTTACTACAACCGAGGACGTTAGCGGCGGCGGATTTCTCTGCCGCTGTGCGATTCCGTTGCCACCAAGCTCGATCGTTGAAGTGTGCCTCATGAGCCGCGAAGGTGAATGCCGAATCGGGCGTGCGGAATTGAAGCATATGCGCTGGCCGAATATGCCTTGGCAAGCCTGCGGTTTCTGCTTCGTTGAGAAAACTGGTCCCTGGGTGATCTAGAGCGGGAGAGCCAGGCGTGGATATCTTCAGTAACAGTGGCGGCCGGGCAGCCAAACTAACGCTTGCTGAACCCGCTTCGCTACAACCTGTCCCGACCGTTAAACTTTTATCAATCAATGAGAGTTTGATTTCCCCTTATATACAGCAAGGTGCGCTAAAGGAGAACCAATGCCATCTGTTCACAGAGCGGCTCGCGAAGCAACCTCGACCACATACGCGGCGAATCTATTGCGTTCGGCCAGTCTCAGTACGAATCCAAATCTGCCTACCAACGTTTGCATTGTTGGCGCGGGCGGCGTGCTGGGCGATTGGTTCCTGCTCATATTCCTTAGCGATGACGCAGCGACGCGATCCCGGCCACGCCGTCGGCCGCGATCTGCTCAGACCAAGCTGCAACAATGAGGTGTAATTCCGTAGTCGCAGTGGAATCGGAAGCTATTGACACTGGAAAGGACTGAAAGTTGTTAGTAGCCGTCGCTCTATTTATTCCGCCGACGGATACCCCTTATTAGCGAGCGCTGGAGATTTGAATCGATGCTGGCCAAGAAACTTTTCACCGTTGGAGGATTGGCGACTGGCGTTGAATTGACCATGAAATCCCAGACACATCCTCGCCGTAGCGATAAGGCCTTGCTGGATCCTCCCTTTCTGGTCAGCTACGACTCCTTTCTCTCGCTGTTTGAGCAGCACCCACATCCCATGTGGATATACGACCTCAAGAGTCTGCGCTTCCTGGCCGTTAACGATGCCGCGATTCAGAATTACATGTATTCCCGCGAAGAATTTGAAACCATGACGATCGAAGGGCTCGATTCCTCAGACGGATTGCCCGTCTGCAGGGGCCGCCTGGCGGATGTGGCCTCGGAATCGAGCGCCCCGAGAATTTGCCGCCAT
>Ga0209773_10000870_pt1 | contig 10195 bp, 9 predicted proteins | sample BogFormECP14_OM1_FD_188244 | JGI IMG/M metagenome (GOLD analysis project Ga0209773, IMG submission 188244) | Bog forest soil microbial communities from Calvert Island, British Columbia, Canada - ECP14_OM1 (SPAdes) (version 2) | ecosystem: Environmental > Aquatic > Freshwater > Wetlands > Bog ... | reverse complement strand
CTAGGCTCGGAGATTTTTGGTCAAGACGCTCCGGTGAAGGCCGTCGCCAAAGTCTGGCGTGAGCGCGAGCTGGGCGTCAGTGATCCATCCCGTCCCGCCGGTGTGCTGCTGTTCACGGGCGGGACCGGCCTGGGAAAGACAGAGTTGACCCGAGTCCTGGCGCGCTGGGATGGAGGGGAAAGCGCACTTCCGGCTGTTCTTCGCATGAGTGAGTTCAAGGATAGGAGCGCCGTATCGAGATTGACCGGCGCCGCTCCAGGGCTGGTTGGATTCGACGATGGCGCCCCAACCATCGAGGAGTGTGAAAACAAGGATATCATCGTCTTCGACGAAATTGATAAGGCGGATCCCAACATCTACGACGTAATGATGCAAATCCTTGAGGAAGGTGAAATCACACTGTCCAACGGGAAGAAGATCAGCTTCAAGGGGAAGTTGATGGTCATCACAACAAACGCTGTGACGGCTGACGATATTACGAAAGATGAACTCGACAAACAAGACGAGCATCAAGAGCGTATTCGAACAGTATTGTGTGAAGCCAAATCGAAGGACACTGGATTAGCTCTATTTCGTCCAGAGTTTATTGGTCGTGTCGACGAAGTATATGTCTATAAGAAGCTAGACCAATCTACTGCGCTAAAAATACTGAGAAAGGAGCTTAAAAAGATAAATCGCGACTACCAGGAGCGTGGCATCTCGATCGAATCCGACGACGCGGTGTTGAAGCCGATCATCGAGAAACATTATGTACCATCCCAAGGTGGGCGCAGTCCACGACAAATTGTGAAGAAGCGCGTCCGACCCATGGTGACTGACTACCTGATGGGACGAATGCTGGAAAAGAAGGGAGATGAGTCGCCACTGAATGAGAAGCTGCGTCTGAAATTCGACCTCGCCACTGACCGCTTTGGTCTAACACGCATTTCTCACGGCGAGTAGGTGCATCGAGGCTCCGGACGCCCTCGGACGCAGTTTTACGACGCCGGCGGTTCGCCGACGTCGTAACTGGAAATTGTGTGCCGGGTTGATTGGGGAGGATTCGCTGATTGGATAGCGCCACGCGGCGCGGGCGTTTACCAGAGGAGACAGTGGCTTCCCGCTGCGCAGTTCGAGCGCCATCACCGAGTTGAACGGCAGGCCGTTGGGGCTGACGCCGACTTCTGGCCAACCGGTCTCCGATCCGATGATTTCGGTCACCAACGCCAGCGTGAACACCTTGGAGATCGATTCGATGGCGAAGCCATAGTCGGTATCGCCTGCCTTGAAGAGCCGCCTGTCGGCGGTCATCACGGCGACGCCGAGCGGGCCCGAGGGCGCCGAGGCGAGATAGGGAATGTAGTTCGCGTTGGCGCCGCCTGTCTTTGTCGCGCCGGAGGTATATGCCGCATCGACCGCAGCCTGGATTTGTCTGCGCCGAAAATTCCATTCGGACCTCCGCCTGCGACGAAGCGACTGTAGAACCGGGCCTGCTTCGGCGCAGCAACGGCGGTTTCAGAGCGCGTCGGCCGTCACGGCCTCGCCGCGCCGGCGCTCGCGGCATGAACCACACCGCTGGTCGCGGTTCCCGACGCCGTGGGAATACCGAAATGGCCGCCCTCGGCTTCCCAGGTGAACGGCGCGAAGTCGCTGTCCGGGTCAGCGCCCAGTGCGGCTTGCGCATCGCGTAGATTGCGAACGGAACGGCGATCAAAGCCACGCTGAGCGCGATCAGGATGCCGACATAGACGTGTTCTCATCGACCGCCTCCAGCATCCGTTGCACATCATGTGGAACATGCCCGGACGCATCGGGATTTCCCGCTTCTCGATCTCCCAGTAACGACAAAACTTCGCCCAGCAGACCTGAACCGGCCCACAAACCAGGTTCGGCTTGTCCGTGGGTTTGCATTGCGCCTTGTGCCGCGCCTTCCAGCGCCACTTGGCCGCCATGCCGCCGAGCATGCAGGCTTCCGAGGACCCTATGGTCGAGGTGCCGACCGTGGTGGCCGCCGCCGGGCCGTTCCACAGGTCGGCCAGCATATGCGTACAGCGGATCTCGATTTCTGCGGTTTGCGGATACTCGGTCTTGTCGATCATATTCTTGTCGATGGCGAGGTTCATCAGCTTGTGAACCTCCGGCTCCTCCCATGTCTGGCAGAACGTCGCAAGGTTCTGCCGGGCATTCCGGTCGAGATAGAGCTCGTCAGATACGACCTGAAAGATGTCCTCGGGGCGATTCTCGTGTGCGGGGAAACGGTATTTCGGCAGCGCGTTCGCCAAGTCACGGGCGCCGAAGATCGGGTCGTTGATGTGGGACCCCAGGTCTTGTCGACGAGGCAGCCGCATTTGAATCTCCTTTTGAGACGATTACCCCAGTCGGGACAGGCTGCTCAGACGCCGCGGGCGGCAGCACTTCAATTCGCCGACATTCCGGCGTCGCCCGGATTGCAAAGCTCCTCGATCGTCGGAGGTGTTCAAGTGAGCGAAGGCTAACCAGCGCCAAAAACGTGGCCTATCCTCGGAATCTACTCGACGGCTGTTCAACGGTCTCCATCCACGTCCGACGCGGCATGAGTAGTTTCCGTGCCTGTTCCGATGATCCGAAGGGGATAGGGTAGTTGAAGAGTTCCAGCTGTTCCGACCTGCTGTTCGAGTCCGCGTGCAGCGAGTCGCCGAATCTTCCATTTGCCGCGATCGCCGAGTCGGCCGACGTATATAGCTGGCGCCCGGCCAATTTGGGGGCATTCTTTGGATCCAGCCCATGGTCGGCATCGCGCGGAATGTATTTGAGGAAGCCCCGCCGTTCCTCGGAACAGACCCCCGCCAAGCCGCTACATCGGTAAGCCATCTACCTGCCCTTCTTCAGGATCAGCAACACGGGAGAAACTGAACATGATCAAATCCCATCTCCGCCTGAGATGCGCCCTGTTTAGCGCCTCGATGGTGATCGGTTTCGCCGGGCTGGCCATGGCTCAGCCCACGCCAGCCAGCGATCCGACTCAAGTTAAGGGCAAGGTCGCACAATACTTGTTGACGCCCCGCGGCGATGTGGACGGGATGATCCTGACCGATGGAACCGAGGTTTGTCTGCCGCCGCATCTGTCGACCCAGCTGGTATTCGCCGTCCGGCCCGGAGATGCGGTGACAATCCAAGGGGTGAAGACGGTCGCCAACCCGGTTGTAACGGCGGTCGCCATAACTAATGACGCGACCGGCGCGGCCGTCGACATGCGCCCACCAGGGTCGCCCCAGCAACTCGATGACGAGAGTCGGATCAAGCTGCAGCTCCATGATCCAGCCGGCTATCTCAACGGTGTGTTGCTCGAGGACGGCGCCATCGTCCGCATGCCCCAGCTCGATGCCGATCAAGATGCCGCCGGCCTTGCCGTCGGTCAGCCTCTCTATGTTCGTGGAGAGGGCGTGTCGAGCCCGCTCGGCAAGGTGATTGCCGCCCGCGAGATCGGGCCAGCCAAGAACAAGCTGATCGAGGTTGACGTATCGCGCTTCGAGCGCTGGAAGAACGACCTCTTCGGCAGTGGCGACGCGCAACGGCCCATCGTGGCGCCGCCTGCGCCTGCCGCGCCGAAGACGTAACGCGATCGACACAGACGCGCGCCCCGCGAGCCACCGAGCGCAGGTTCCGTGGGAGTCGATCCAAGCGCCGTCTCCGAACCTGCGCGCGCCCTGAAGATAGCGGTTTTGCCGACGTCCAAGCGCGTGCGTAGTTTCCGAGTCTGTTCCTTCACGATCCGGGCGACGCAGATCGGAAGGACGCGAGATTGTACCGAGCGAACGAGCGCCCGGGGCTTTTCGACAGATTTCGCCGGAATGAACGCCCGCCGTTGCATGCGCCGGAGATCAGCGTGGCTGGGATCGAGACGCCTGAGCGCCCGCACCCGGACTTCCCCATAGGCGGGAGCACAACCGAGCAAGAAGGAAGTTCCGAGATGGCGACCCACACCGACCCTCCCAAAGCGCCCGACGCGAAGCGGGGCACGAAGCCCGCCGCCAACGACGACCTGCAGAAGCTGCCGCTCGCGGAGGTCGAAAAGCGTTTGGGCTCGTCGCCGGACGGCCTCACGGAAGCTGAGGCGAAGAAGCGGCTCGCGCAATACGGCCCCAATGAGATCGAGGAGAAGAAAACCAACGCACTGCTCAAATTCCTCGGCTATTTCTGGGGTCCGATTCCGTGGATGATCGAAGTCGCGGTGGTGCTCTCCGCCGTCGTCCGCCACTGGCCCGACTTCTTCATCATTCTCGTGCTGCTGCTCGCCAATGCGACCATCGGCTTCTGGGAAGAGCGCGAGGCCGGCAACGCGATCGACGCGCTGAAAGCGCGGCTCGCGATCAAGGCGCGGGTGAAGCGCGACGGAAAATGGATCACGCCGCCCGCAAAGGATCTCGTGCCCGGCGACGCCATTCGTTTGCGCCTCGGCGACATCGTTCCCGCGGATGCGCGTTTGCTGGACGGCGACGAAATCTCGGTGGATCAGTCAGCCCTGACGGGAGAATCGCTGCCGGCGACACGGAAATCCGGCGACGCCGTTTTCTCCGGCTCGATCATCCGTCGCGGCGAGATCGGCGCGTTGGTCTATGCGACCGGCGGCAAGACCTATTTCGGCAGGACGGCGGAGCTCGTCGAGACGGCGGTCACGGTCAGCCATTTCCAGAAGGCCGTGCTGAAGATCGGCGATTATCTCATCGTTCTCGCGTTGATAATGGTGGCCGTGATCGTCGGCCTCTCGATCTATCGCGGCGAAGCCATTCTCACGACGCTGCAATTCGCGCTGGTCCTCACCGTCGCCGCCATTCCCGTGGCGATGCCCACCGTCCTGTCGGTGACGATGGCGGTGGGCGCGCGCAAGCTCGCGAAGAAACAGGCAATCGTGAGCAAGTTGGTCGCCATCGAGGAACTGGCGGGCGTCGACGTGCTCTGCGCCGACAAGACGGGCACGCTGACGCAGAACAAGCTCACGCTCGGCGCGCCTTTCTGCTTGGACGGCATCACGCCCGACGATCTAATACTCGCCGGCGCGCTCGCCTCGCGACAGGAGAACGATGACACGATCGATCTGGCCGTCCTCGGGGGTCTGAAAGACAAAGGAGCGTTGAAACCCTATCAGGTCACGCATTTCACGCCATTCGATCCCGTGCACAAGCGAACCGAGGCGACGGTGACAGGAGCCGACGACAAGTCCTTCAAGGTGACGAAGGGTGCGCCGCAGGTCATCCAGGGCTTGTCTGCCAATGCCGCCGACGTGAAGGACGCCGTCGACAAGGCCGTGAACGACTTCGCTGCGCGCGGCTTTCGCGCGCTCGGCGTCGCGCGGGCGGACGGCGACGACAAATGGCAGATGTTGGGCGTTTTGCCGCTGTTCGACCCGCCGCGCGATGACGCCAAAACCACCGTCGCGGCCGCCGCCAAAATGGGCGTGAAGATCAAGATGGTGACGGGCGATGCCCTCGCGATCGCCCGCGAGATGGCGAAGACGTTGGGCATGGGCGCGAACATCCTCGACGGCGGCGCCCTGGGCGATTTCAAGACCGAGGAGACGGCGGAGGCGGCCAAGGCCATCGAGAACGCCGACGGTTTCGCCCAGGTGTTTCCAGAGCACAAGTTTCATATCGTCGACGTGTTGCAAAAACACGACCACATCGTCGGCATGACGGGCGACGGCGTGAACGACGCGCCCGCGCTGAAAAAAGCCGACTGCGGCTTCGCGGTCTCCGGCGCCACCGACGCGGCGCGCGCGGCCGCCTCCATCGTGCTGGTGACACCGGGCTTGAGCGTGATCCTCGACGCGATCAAGGAGAGCCGCGAGATATTCCAGCGGATGAACAGCTACGCGATGTACCGCATCGCAGAGACGTTGCGCGTGCTGCTGTTCATGACACTCGCGATCGTCGTGTTCAACTTCTTTCCGGTGACCGCGATCATGATCGTGATGCTCGCCTTGCTCAACGACGGCGCGATTCTGTCAATCGCCTACGACAATGTTCTCTATAGAAAGCAGCCTGAAGTCTGGGACATGCGCACCGTTCTGACGATCGCCACAGTTCTCGGGATCGTCGGCCCAATCGCCTCCTTCGGCCTCTTCTACCTCGGCGACCAAGTCTTTCACATCGACCGGCCGCAGCTCCAGACCATGATGTATCTGCTGCTTTCAGTGGCGGGACACCTGACGATCTTTCAGACGCGCACGCGCGGACCCTGGTGGTCGATTCGTCCGGCGCGAATTCTGTTGCTCGCGGTCGTGGGTACTCAGGCCCTGGCGACGGCGATTTGCCTGTTCGGGTTCCTCGTGACGCCGCTGTGGTGGGGCTGGGCGGCGCTAGTCTGGGGCTATGCCCTGAGCTGGTTCCTCGTCACCGATCCGCTGAAGCTGCTCGCTTATCGCTATCTCGACACCACGAAGAAGGCCGCGCCGAAGCGCCAGGACGAGCCGACGGCCGGCGCCGCCGAGGTCGACGTCGCCAAAGCCGGCAACGCGAAGCCTGAAGCCAAAGCCGAACCTTGCGCCGACGCGAAGCCGGACGAGGCCAAGCCCGAGGTGAAAGTCGCGGCTTCCCGCGCGTCCGACCCCGAACTAAAGCCGGCCCCCGAGGGCGGCGCAAAACCCGACGCCGCCGCCAAGACAGCGGAAGTCAAAGCCGCACCTCACCCCGACACGAAGCCGGAGGAGGCCGCGCCTGACGTAGAGGCCGCGGCTTCCCCGGCGTCCGGGCCCGAACCAAAGCCGGCTCCCAAGGCAGACGCAAAACCCGCGGAGGCCAAACCCGAGTTCAGACCCCATCAGACGACCGAAGCCGCGGACTTGCTCGACATGAAGCTCGGCGACGTCCTTCTGGCCGGCATCGCCAGAGACCCACAAGGCGCGGGGCGGTTCATCGCCCAGGCGATCGCCGAAATCGAAGCCGGCCCAGGCCCGACGCCGCCGGGACCGACGGCCGAGTCGAAGCCCAAATCGGAAGTGGTCGCCAGGCCGCGGTCAGAGCCCGAATCGCCGCCGGCTCCGACGCCCCGTGCTGCCGAGTAGCCCCCGACATCAGAAGCGGCAAAGTGCCGCCAGAAAGGATCAGGAATGAAAATCGAATCAAAGGACTTTCGAGTGCGCGAGGGCGACAAGGTCAATCTCGAAAAGTGGCCGACGCAAGTCGACCCCGTCTACAAATCCAAAGAGCAATACAAGAGCCTGCTGGAAGAGCATGTCGCCAGGCTCAGCGAGATGCAGCATCTCCATTACGCCTCCAATCGTCACGCGATATTGCTCATCCTTCAAGCTACCGACGCGGCGGGTAAGGATGGCGCGATCCGTCATGTGATGTCCGGCGTCAATCCTCAGGGCTGTCGGGTCTACAGCTTCAAGCAGCCCACGGAAGCGGAGCTGGAACACGACTTTCTCTGGCGGACGACCCGAGATCTGCCGGAGCGCGGACGGATCGCGATCTTCAATCGTTCCTACTATGAGGAGGTCCTGGTCGTTAGGGTGCATCGCGACATTCTCGAGGCCGAAGCCATTCCGGAGGCGCCGCATCACGACAAGAAAGTCTGGCGCGAGCGTTACCGTTCCATCAACGAATTCGAGAGGCATCTCGACGTCAACGGAACTCGGGTCGTCAAGCTCTTTCTCCACCTCTCGAAAGAAGAACAGCGGAAGCGCTTTCTCGAACGCATCGACGACCCCAGCAAGAACTGGAAGTTCAGCGACGCGGATCTGAAGGAGCGCAAATTCTGGGACGACTACGCCAAGGCCTACGAGGAATGCCTGACCGCGACGAGCACCGACACGGCTTCTTGGTATGTCGTTCCCGCCGACGATAAGGAAAACGCCCGCCTGATCGTCTCGCAGGTCCTTCTCGACACATTCGAGGCGCTCGACATGCGCTATCCCAAGACGGGAGCAAAGCGAGAGCGCGAATTGCAGGCGTTCCGGGCGGAGCTGACGGGTTGAACTCGGGCGCGGCGCCCCGAGACCCGAGCCTCGTCGTTCCGTTCCTGCGATCCGACCAAACGCCCTCCCGTTTATTTCTCGACGATTCATTCGGAGTCGTCGTGGCACATCATCGTTCCGGACTCAATTATGAAAACTCTAGTTATATTCGATCTCGACGGCACGCTCGCGCAAAGCAAATCGATATGGCCGGGCTCCTCGGCAGGTTGCTCGGAATCGTCAAGGTCCCCATCATCTCCGGCGTCGCCTGGGCGTAATTCGAAAAGCAGATGCTCGCCTTTCTTCCCCACGACCAGCGTTTGAAAGGCCTTTCCCTTTTGCCGACCTGCGGCACCAAATTCTACCGTTTCGACGGCGCTTGGAAAAAGCTCTATTCTGAGGATTTCAGCGCCGCCGAGAAGCAGACGATGATCGGCGCGCTCAATCGGGCGGTCGATCAGGCACGCTTCCGAGCCGAGAAGCATTGGGGCGACCTGATCGAGGATCGCGACAGTCGAATCACGTTTTCCGCTCTCGGCTAGCAGGCGCCGTTGCCGGACAAGCAAAAATGAGATCCCGATTTCGCCAAGCGCAAGACGATCGAGGGAATCCTCGGTCCGATGGTTCCGGGCTTCTCCATTCGATTGGGCGGCGCCACCTCGATCGACGTCACGCGGCCCGGCATCGACCCGGGAGACTCTCGGCACATCCATAGGCGACATGATCTTTGTCGGCGACGCGATCTTCCCAAGCGGCAACGTCTAAACCCACGAAGCAAGCGGGCGTGGAGTCCATCCGGGTGCGCGATCCGGACGAAGCCAAGCGGGTCATCGAGGCGATTGCGCGTGACTCAAGACGTGAGCCGCCGCCCGTTGGGGATTCGCGTGGGAACCCGTCCGACCGCGCCGTCTCATGCGCGGCCGAGCCAGCCGCCGGCAAAGCCGGCCTTGTCGAGTCCCGCCACAAGATAGGGACATCGCCGCATCAGGTTCCAGATGAGGCGTGTGCGGAAATTTTCGATCATCAGGACGAGGGGCCGCTGGTTGATGCCGAAGTGGAACGGCGAAACCCATAATTGCGGCGGAAGGGATCTCTCGGCAATCGTTGCGTTGAATGTGGCCTTGAAACCATAAGGGTAGTTTTCCCGCAGCTTCAGCGTCTCGAAATATCGCAGAGCCGGCGCGACAATCTCGGGGCGCGAACGGCAAGGAGGCGGCGACTGACCACGGAGCGAGGCTCCCGTCGTCGGGACCCTCGGGCGCGCCGCGAGCTTTGTAGCCAAAGAAGCGTCGCTTCTCTCCTTTGATGCTAAGGGTCGACGGGCCCCGGGCCGTCACTCGCCGTGATCCCCCAGCAGTGTTCGCCGTAGCCCGCGAAACGGCGGGGTTGGCGATCGCGTATTGCCGATGGGCATGCGTTGCGCGGCGGCTGTTCTCGAAATAGTCGCTGTGCTTGCCGCGCATATATTCGTCCTGAATTCCACGAAAATCGACCCAGATATGCGGAATAACTGATGGATGAAGAGCGGCCCCGTGTACAGAATTTCCTGATCGTAGAACCTTCGCCATTGGTTAGGTGGCGGTCCATTGCGGGTAGCTTTCGGCCGGTAGCGGATGGGTCGGCGAGCCCAGGCCCAGCAAATAGATCAACAACGCCTCGCTGTAGCCCTGCCAACGATAGCGCAGGAAGCCGCTTTTGGGTTTCGACCCCAAGGTCACCGACGCGCCACCATTTCGCGCCCAGTCCCAATCGACGCGGCGGTACAGCGCATCGGCTAATTCCCGGATCCCGCGATCCCCAGCGGTATTCGCCCGTGCGATGGAGGGGCGCGTTGCCGCGATTACGAGGGCTCACAGCGTACTGACGCGGAGGGGCGGCCACGCCGGGGCGTCGCCGCGCGATCTGTTGGCGACAGAGCTCGCACCCTACGATCGGGGGCGCACTCGGTTTCGATTACCGGCGTCGACATTACGCTAGCCCGCATTTCTCAAACTACCTTTGCGCGCCGCTATTTACGATCGCGCTTTGTTTTTTGATTTTCAGCGCACGCCGAGAGGCGCGCATCTTCATCCAGCCTGGGGCTGGATGTTTGGTCGGTATCTGATGGTCATTTGGTGGAAAGGTCTCCGGTGGGCCGAGGGCTTGTCAGGCGGCCGAGTGCAGCGCCGCCCAAGCCGCCGCGTACTCGTCGACGTAGGGAAAAGCCGAGGCCATCGAGAACAGGATGCGCCGGAAACTGGTCTTCACCAGAGCGCCGATCTTGAGCAGCTTCAGGCGAATCGT
>Ga0209773_10000868_pt1 | contig 10201 bp, 9 predicted proteins | sample BogFormECP14_OM1_FD_188244 | JGI IMG/M metagenome (GOLD analysis project Ga0209773, IMG submission 188244) | Bog forest soil microbial communities from Calvert Island, British Columbia, Canada - ECP14_OM1 (SPAdes) (version 2) | ecosystem: Environmental > Aquatic > Freshwater > Wetlands > Bog ... | reverse complement strand
AAGGAAACAATCGCTCTAACTGCAGCAGATAGCCTGAGACGACGCGCGGCCTTGGCGGCACGGCCCGATTCGATTGTTACCTGACGGGTTCTTAGGGTCGATTGCACCCATTCGAGCCGACGCCGCGGATTGACCGCTCTTTGTGCGCATTGCCGCCGTCCACTTCGCGGCTCTGAAATCCCCTTTTTTTGGCGGGCGCCATGCCGGCGACGTGGTTTCCGAATTACTCAACTTTCCGCGAAGAGTTTCAAGCGTGTCGCGCAATTGCCGTTTTAACACTTGGGTTTTTCGGCAGCGCCTCAGCGAAGACGACACGCTTGGGCACCTTGAAGGAAGCTAACTTGGAGGAGGCGTACCCGATTACTTCGCTCTCATTTACGCTCTGGCCGGGCTTGACGACGACGACCGCGACGACGGCTTCGACCCAGTACGGATGCGGCACGCCGATCACCGCGACTTCGGAAACGGCGGACAAGTGGTAGAGCGCCTCTTCTACCTCGCGGCTCGCGACGTTCTCGCCGGCGGTCTTGATCATATCCTTCTTGCGGTCGACAACGGTGATGTAGCCCTGGTTGTCGATGGTCGCCAGATCGCCCGAATGGAACCAGCCACCCTCGAAAGCGGCCTCGGTGTGCTCGTCGTCGTGGATATAGCCGAGCATCAGATGCGGCGAACGATGCACGATCTCGCCAATCTCACCCGGCCCCACGTCGCGCATTTCGAAATCGACCACGCGCGTTTCTACATTGATGACGGGGCGGCCGCAGGAGCCCGGCTTGCGCAACTGATCCTCGGGACCGAGCATGGTCGCGAGCGGCGCGATCTCGGTCTGGCCATAGAGATTCCAGAGCTTCACGTTGGGCAGCCGCTGCGCGAGTTCGCGCAGGACCTCGACCGGCATGATTGAGGCGCCGTAATAGCCTTTGCTCAGACTGGAAAGATCGGTCGACTCGAATTGTGGCGAGCGGAGAAGGGAAATCCAGACCGTCGGCGGCGCGAAGAAGGACGTGATCCGGAACGTCTCGATCAAAGATAGCAGATTGCCGGGTGTCGGGCGCGCGGTGATGATATTGGTGGCGCCAGCATAGTTCGCGGGGCCAAAAAACACGTCGAGCTGCGCGCAATGATAAAGCGGCAGCGCATGCAGCATCAGATCGGTCTCTGCAATGTCGGCGTTGACGATGCAGCTCACATATTGCCAGATCACGGCGTCATGCGTCAGCATCGCACCCTTCGGCGAGGATTCCGTGCCGCTGGTGTAGATGACCTGGGCAACGTCCGCGCCGGTGAATTCGACTTCGGGCGCCGGACCCTCGGCCCTTGTTAAGCTCATCGAAACTGAGCATGTCGGTCTGCGGCTCGCTCGCCTCTTCGGAGGGGAGCCAGACCAGATGCTCGACGACGCCAGCAAGTTGGCGCGCCGCGCGCGCGACCGGCGCGAGACCGGTATCGGTAGCCAGCCATCGCGCACCGGCATGGCCCAGGATATAGGCGACCTCTTCCGGCTTCAGCATGAAATTGATCGGCGCCAGCACCGCGCCGATCCGGGCAAGCGCAAAGCGCATCGCAGCAAAGGCGTGCGAATTGCGCGCGAAAATCGCGAACCGCTCGCCCTTGCCAACCCCACGCTGCGCGAAGCCCGCGGCGAGCCGCTCGACTATTCCGTCGAATTCCGCGTACGTCCAGCGCGTCTCCCCGCACACGACCGCCAGTTTCGCCGGCAATCGGGCGGCGGTTCGGCGCAGCAGATCCGCGAGAGTCTGGCGACGAACGATGGGATTCATGCCGGCGTTTCCTCCGTCCTTTTTCCGACGTTCCCCGGATCCCTCCGGTGTAGACAGAAATCTGGCCCATAAGTGTCGCTGGCCGCTGACTTGCCAAGGGTCGGCAGCGGCGACCTTCAGCTTAGAAAACCGGGCTTGTCACCACTGCCGATAGGGTGGCGGCTCATAGTAGGGGCCGGGGTACGGGCCGGGCGGTCCTTCGTAGGGTCCGGCCGGTCCCGGTCCGTATGGACTATAATAACCGCCCGCCCCGGCGTCGGCGCGCATCTGCTCTCCCTCCTGCAGCACAATGACCGGCGTTCCGACCGGAACGCGGTTGTAGAGATCGATGATGTCGTGATTGAACAAGCGGATGCAGCCGCTCGACACCTTGGTGCCGATCGTCTCCGGTTCGATGGTTCCGTGCAGGCGGAAATCGGTGTCCTGATTGCCGCGGTAAAGATAGAGCGCCCGCGCGCCAAGCGGATTATTTATGCCGCCTGGGAGCCCGTTCACGTAATGCGCGTAGATCGGCATGCGGTGAATCATGTCCGAGGTCGGCGTCCAGTGCGGCCATTCGGCTTTGCGGCCGATGACCGCCGAGCCGCGAAAATCGAGCGCTTCCTCGCGGCCAACGCCGACGGCGTAGCGCATTGCGGTACCGCCCGGCTGAACGAGATAGAGCCGCCGCTCGCCGATGTTGACGACGATCGTCCCCGGTCGGTAAGGGCCGGCGAAGGCGACCTCTTGGCGAAGCAGGCTCGGATCGATCCGGGTGAGGTCGAGCGCGGGAATCTCGTGCCCATGGTCGTTCACTGGGCCATAGGCGACGGCGTTCCTGAACGGATTGTAACCCGCCCCGAACGGAATCCCGCCTTGCGTTGCGCAACCCCCGAGCAGGACCGCGATTCCCGCAAGGACGCCGCGGCGGTCGATAACCGCGGTCATTGTTCAGAACCCTCAGACCGTTCCATCCAAGCCCCCAAGGCCGTGGTTCGGCCAATAGCGCGCGTTGACCCCGAAGGCTACCGGCCGCTCCGGCAATTGCTAAACCCAACGCAAATGTGAAGAGCCGGCCGTGCGCCGAAGCGCGATGAATTTGCGCGAAGCATCGACCACTGGGTACTGATGTGCTCTTAAATGGCAAGCGATAACGCAAAAAAGACGCTTCGGGGCGAGGAAATGGCGATGTTGGAGGCGTTGAAGGCGACGCCGCGGGTGAGATCGATCCAGCGGGCGGCGCTCGCGATGCTGGTCCTGGCCGGGGTGGTCAACTACATCGACCGCGCCACGTTGGCGGTCGCCAATCTGCTGATCCGCCAGGATCTCGGCCTGTCGATCGCGGATATGGGCTACCTGCTGTCCGCCTTTCTTTGGGCCTACGCGTTCTCTCAATTGCCCACAGGGGCAATGGTCGACAAGCTCGGGCCCCGCCTGCTGTTGACTTGCGGCCTCGCTCTCTGGTCGCTTGCCCAGCTTCTGGGCGGACTGGTGCAGAGCTTCGGCCAGTTCTTCGGCGCCCGGGTCCTGTTGGGCGTCGGCGAAGCGCCGCAATTTCCGACCGGCGCGCGCGTGGTCCGGGACTGGTTCAATCCACGCGACCGCGGGCTTGCGACCGGCATCTTCAATTGCGCCTCGTCCCTGGGCACCGCGATCGCCGTGCCCCTCTTGACCTTCCTGATGCTGAGCTTCGGCTGGCGGGTGATGTTCGTGATCATGGGCGTCGCGGGTCTTGCGATGGCGGCGATCTGGTATTTCGCCTATCGCAATCCAACTGACGTCGCGCTCTCGGCAGAGGAGAACGTCTATCGCACCCAGGGCGATCCGCCCGGTCAGCGGACTCAGGTGACGCTTAGGGAATGGAAGCAATTGTTCCGCTTCCGGACCACCTGGGGCATGATCCTCGGCTATTTCGGCTGCATCTACTTGACCTGGATCTACACCGCCTGGCTGCCCGGCTATCTCGAGATCGAGCGGCACATGAGCGTCAAGTTCACCGGGTTTGCCGCCGCCGTGCCGTTCGCCTGGGGCGTCGTCGGCGGTCTCCTCGGCGGCTACATCGTGGACTTTCTTTTGCGCCACGGCGTGTCGCCGGTGAAGAGCCGAAGAATTCCGGCCGCGATCGCCTTGTGCGGCACCGCAGCCTGCACGGTCGCCGCGGCCTTCGTCACCAGCAACGCGCTTGCCATCGCCTTCATTTCAGCCTCGCTGTTTCTCGTCTATGTCACCAGCACCTGCGCCTGGGCGCTGAGCTCGGTCGCCGCCCCCACAAACTGCACCGCTTCGATCGGCGCCATGCAGAACTTCGGCGGCTATCTCGGCGGCGCGCTGGCGCCGACCGTCACTGGGCTGATCGTTCAGCAAACCGGCTCGTTCGTTCCGGCGCTGGTCGTGGGCGCGCTGATCGGCGTGGCTTCGGCGGGATCTTATCTCTTCATCGTCGACCAGCCGATCACCGCGGCGGACATCGATGCCGTCTCGCAGGACGGCGCCGCTCCCTTGCCGGCGGGCGGCGCTGAGTGACCATTACCGAGCTGCTTCCAGGCGCAACCGGCAACCGCCCCTCAGGTTGGCGCGTAGGGGGCAAATGCTTACAATCCGTCGGACCCCCATTCCGACCCCAAAGCGGTCGCCTCCGCCATCTGCCTCGGAAAGCAAAAAACGAAGCTGGCGGTCGCAATCGTTCAGGCGTCAGGCCGAGAGGAACTTGATCAGAAGCTCCGCGCTCTGGGTGGGGTTCTCCTCGGAAAAAAGTGGCCTCGTTTCACGGGCTGCCCTTGCACATCGTCAGCCCATTTCGCCAGATTTTCAATGGACGTCTCGCGCTTATCATGCTCGTCTTCGATATCGCCAAAGAAAATTTCTGCGCCGGAAATCGCACCAGTCGCAGTAACAAAACTTGTACGGTCACCGTACTCGCGGTGTGTCATCGTGGCTTTGTCTTTGGGCTACGCTCGGTTGGCCGCTCACCCGAGTGACGCGGGTCCAGGGCTTTGTGGAGTTCGATGAGGCCTTCCGATTCCAGTCCATCGGATAGGCTCTGCCGCACATTGCTGGCGTTCGACGCCAGCAAATGCCGCGTCGCCGTGGCCCTTCATCTCTGAATCGCGGAGGATGCTCGTGTCTCAACCCGAACAGATCGACGTTCTGATCCTTGGCAGCGGCGGCGGCGGCAAGCTCACCGCCTGGCACATGGCGCGATCAGGACGGCGGACCGCAGTCGTCGAGCGCAGGTGGATCGGCGGCTCCTGCCCCAACATCGCCTGTCTGCCCAGCAAGAATGAAATTCACAGCGCCGAGGTCGCGCATGTGGCGCGCAATGGCGGGCAATTCGGCGCGATGACCGGCCCGGTCAAGGTCGACATGGCGAAGGTTGTTCGGCGCAAGCGCGACATGGTCGAAGCGCAAGTCGCTGCGCACTTGCACAACTACAAAACGAGCGGCGCCGAACTGATCATGGGGACCGGGCGCTTCGTCGCCCCGAAAACGCTGGAAGTGAGCCTGAATGACGGAGGAACGCGCAACCTTGCCGGCGCCCAGGTGTTCCTGAATGTGGGCACGCACGCCGCAATTCCGAACGTTCCGGGACTCGAGGCCGCTCACCCGATGACCCATATCGAAGCTCTCGAGCTCGACATCCTGCCGGCGCATCTGATCGTGATCGGCGGCGGATATGCAGGCCTCGAATTGGCGCAGGCTTATCGGCGCTTCGGCAGTGAAGTGACTGTCGTTGAGGCAGGGACGCAGCTGATGGGCAGGGAGGATGCCGAAGTCTCGCGTGAAATCCGCCAGGTTCTCGCCGACGAAGGCGTTCAGATCCATGTCCCGGCCCAGCTCATCAAGGTAAGCGGCCAGTCCGGGCAAGAGGTCAGCCTGGTTGCGCGCACGAGCGCCGGCGAGCAAACGATCAACGGCAGCCACGTCCTCGTCGCGGCTGGGCGTGTTCCGAACACCGCCGGCATTGGGCTCGACAAGGCTGGCGTCGGCTTGGACGATCGCGGCTTTGTTCGCGTCAACGAGCGGCTGGAGACGAGCGCGCCGGATGTCTGGGCCTTGGGCGACTGCGCCGGCAGCCCGATGTTCACCCACATATCCGAAGACGATTTTCGCATCGTTCGCGACAATCTCAGCGGAGGGCGGCGCAGCACGCGCGACCGGCTCATTCCCTATTGCATGTTCACCGATCCGCCGCTGGCGCACGTTGGATTGAGCGAACGCGAAGCCGAACGTCAGGGCGTCAAGACGCGCATCGCCAAGTTGCCGATGAGCGCCGTGCTGCGGGCGCAGGCGACCGGCCTGACCCAAGGCCTCATGAAGGCGCTTGTCGGAGAGAATGACGACCGCATTCTCGGCTTCACCATGATCGGCGCTGAGGCCGGCGAGGTTATGGCGGTCGTGCACACGGCGATGATGGCGGACTTGCCATATACGCGGCTCCGCGACGCCGATTTCGCGCATCCGACTTTTGCCGAGGGGCTGGGCTTCCTGTTCTCGAACGTGCCGGCTCGTCAATAAAAGGAGAGTCGCGATGTCCTCGAATGACGTGAGCGTGGTGCTCGCGCATGGGGCCTGGGCTGACGGATCAAGCTGGGCGAAGATCATCGAGCCGCTGGCGGCCGAGGGCGTCAAGGCGACGGCGGCGCCGCTGCCGCTGACATCGTTCAGCGACGATGTCGCGGCGCTCGATCGAACGCTCGAGCGGGTAACCGGACCGGTCGTGCTGGCTGGGCACGCTTATGCAGGAGCCGTCATCGCGGCGACGCGCAGCGACAAGGTGAAGGCGCTCGTCTACGTGTGCGCGCTTGCTCCGGATGAAGGCGAGACGGTCGCGGATGTGTTCTACCGCGGCGAGCCGCATCCGCAGGCGCCGAAGCTCGCGCCGGACCCGCATGGGTTGATCTATCTGCCCGAGGCGGCCTTCGCCGCCGCCTTCGCGCAAAATGCTTCGAAAGCGGAGCTGGCGGTGCTGGCTGCGGTCCAGCGGCCGATCTCGCCCGCCTGCATCACGGTCGCGGTCCCGCGGCCTTTGTGGAAGGACCGGCCGGCCTGGTTCCTGGTCGGCGAGCAGGACCGCATGATCGTCCAGGAAAATCAGCGCTTCATGGCCGAGCGGATGAAGGCTCGGCTGCGGTCGCTTCCTATCGATCACACGCCGCTGGTGACGGCGCCCTCTTGCGTCCTCGACATCATCCGCGAAGCGATCGCCGAGGCTGTCACGGGCTGACGTTCTCGGAACTGCGGCGAAACGATCCGAGCCTCGAATCATCGGCGCGCAAAAAAGAAAAGGCGCGATTCTGTGAACTCACTAAACTCGCTTATCTCGCAAACGCAATTTCGGCGGCCGTCGCTGATCGGGCGCCTTGGGACGTTCGCTTCTCGAAACGACGATTACAGCTGTCGCCATATCCGGTCCTATGCGGCGCATGGAATGCACGAGATGGCCGGGAAAATATGCGCAATCTCCTGTCTCGAGCACATGGCTGCGGTCAGGCGTTCGCATCTCGACTGTGCCAGCGAGAACAAAAAACATTTCCTCGCCGTCGTGTTGTTGTCCGGCCTCGCTAAACTGCGGGCCGGGCTCAAATAGAAACCCTTCCATGAGGCCGCCTACCGGCGTCAGCAACTCGAAGCGATAGCCGCCGCCCTGATCGGAGCGGTTGCGTCCAGAGGTGCGGCTGACGCGAACCAAGTCCTCGGCCGTGTGCTCGCCGAACAGCTGACCGACCGGCACTTCGAGGGCCGCCGAGAGACGCAGCACCGTCCCGACCGAAGGTTGCTTGGCGCCTCGTTCCAAGCGGGAGAGAAATCCCTTGTCGAGACCGGCCGCCATGGCGAGCGCCTCAACTGTCATTCCCTTCTCTCGGCGAATGTGCCTGAGCCGCAGCCCGACAAATTCCGGACCATCGTCCGACACTGACGTCCTTTTTTTGTTCGATGGCTTCACAATGACCGCCTACCTTTTCGGAGTGGCTCGCGCAGTGTTGTTGCCCTGTGGGCCGATTCGGTCGGTACCGTTACCACGGATTCGCACCTCGCCCCAATTTTGCCGATTTCTTCGGACAACTTGTTGTCCATTGGACATCCAGACCGAAGCGAGAGGCAAACAATGATGCATGTGCTGAAGAGTGGCGAGACTATGGCTGCGGCAAAGGGGCTGAACCGCCGCGCGCTGCTCATGAGAAGCATGTCAGTCGCCGGCGCGTGGGGCGCGGGCCTTGGGCTCCACGCGGCCAGGGGCGCGCCGAACGCGGCGCAATCCATCGGGCAAGCGTCCGACGTGAGCGCAAACGTGGTGCTTGCTCATGGCGCCTGGGCCGATGGCTCGAGCTGGAGCAAAGTTATCGTGGGGCTCAACGCCAAGGGCGTGAAGGCCTGGGCAGCCCCTCTGCCTCTGACCTCGCTGGCTGACGACATAGCGGCGCTCGATCGCATGCTGGATCGTGTCGGCGGTCCCATCGTCCTCGCCGGGCATGCCTATGCGGGCGCAGTGATTGCGGGGACCCGCTCAGAAAAAGTCAAAAGGCTAGTCTACGTCACGGCGCTGGCGCCTGACGAAGGCGAAACGGTCGCCGACGTCTTTTACCGCGCCAAGCCCGATCCCAAGGCGCCGAAACTCGCTCCAGACGACCACGGACTTATCTGGCTTCCGGAAGAAACGTTTGCGGCAGCCTTCGCGCCCAACGCAACCGCGGAGGAGCGCGTTGTGCTCGCTGCAGTGCAGCGGCCGATCGCAGTCCAATGCATCGGCGTGAAAGTCGGGAGGCCGCTTTGGCGAGATCGGCCTAGCTGGTTCTTGGTGGCGGAGGAGGATCGGATGATCGGGCGAGAGACGCAGCTGTTTATGGCGGAGCGCATGAAAGCTCATATACGCACCGTCTCCGCCGATCATACCCCGATCATCTCGTCGCCAGGAGCCGTCGTCGATATCATCCGCGAGGCGATCGGCGAGGCCGTTAAGGGCTGAGCCGCCGCAGCCGCGCCAACCGGAATCGATGAAGTTAATGCTGAGCGAAAGGAGAAAGCGCCATGACTGCCATCAACTATCGGACCGCCAAGGTCGACGGCCGCAACGTCTTCTACCGTGAGGCGGGCGCGCCGGGCGCGCCGAAGCTCCTGTTGCTGCACGGTTTCCCGACCGCGGGCCACATGTTCCGCGACCTCATCCCGCTGCTGGCCGACCGCTTCCACATCGTCGCTCCCGATCTGCCGGGCTTCGGCAACTCCGACATGCCGGATAAGGGCGCCACGTTCGACCGAATCGCGGACACCATCGACCGCTTCACCGAGGTCGTCGGTTTCGACCGCTACGCAGTCTACGTGTTCGACTACGGCGCGCCGACCGGGTTCCGGCTTGCGGTCAAGCATCCGGACCGGATCACTGCGATCATCTCCCAGAACGGCAACGCCTACGAGGAGGGGTTGAGCGACGGCTGGAAGCCGATCCGGGCCTATTGGCAGGACGCCTCGCCCGCCAACCGGGATGCGCTTCGCGCGTTCCTCAAGCCGGAGACGACCGTCTGGCAGTACACGCATGGCGCACCCGATCCGACGAGGGTCTCCCCGGATGGCTACTCGCTCGACAATTTCTACCTCTCCCGGCCCGGCGTGGCGGAGGTGCAGCTCGACCTGTTCGGCGACTACAAGAGCAACGTCGCGCTCTACCCGACCTTCCAGCAGTATTTCCGCAGCCATAAGCCGCCCTTGCTGGCCGTGTGGGGCAAGAACGATCCGTTCTTCCTGCCGCCGGGCGCCGAGGCGTTCAAGCGCGACATCCCGAACGCTGTCGTCCGCTTCTTCGATGCCGGACATTTCGCGCTCGAGACGCACGCCCCGGAGATCGCGGCGGCCATTCGCGACTTTCTTCCTCGCTGACCCCATTATCGAAAACACGGAGGGACCGCATGGCGAAGTCAGTCGTCATTGTCACCGGCGCGAGCCAGGGCATCGGCCGGGCGACGGCCATCCGGCTCGCGCGCGACTTTTCGGCGCTCGTCCTCGTCGCGCGCGACCGGGCCAATCTGGATGAGACGGCGAAGGCGGTGAAGACCGCCGGCGCCGAAGCGCTGGTCGTCGATATCGACCTCGCCCAGCCTGCCGCCGCCCAGGCCGTGGTCGATCGGGCGTTGGCCGCATTCGGTCGGATCGACGCTTTGCTCAACATCGCCGGCGCCGTGCCGCAGATCGACCTCTTCGAGATGACCGACGCCCAGTGGGAAGGCGGCCTGGCGCTGAAGCTGCACGGCGCGCGGCGGCTGACGATCGCCGCATGGCCGGCGCTCAAGGCGGCCAAGGGCTCGGTGGTCCTGATGTCCGGCAACTCGGCCCTGTTTCCGAAGGCGCCTTATGCGGCGGTGGGCGCGATCAACGCCGCCATCGTCGCGCTGGCGAAAGCATTCTCGGATCGCGGCATTGCCGATGGCGTGCAGGTCAACAGCGTC
>Ga0209773_10000866_pt1 | contig 10219 bp, 10 predicted proteins | sample BogFormECP14_OM1_FD_188244 | JGI IMG/M metagenome (GOLD analysis project Ga0209773, IMG submission 188244) | Bog forest soil microbial communities from Calvert Island, British Columbia, Canada - ECP14_OM1 (SPAdes) (version 2) | ecosystem: Environmental > Aquatic > Freshwater > Wetlands > Bog ... | reverse complement strand
CGCCAAGTCCGATCCCGCCCAGGCCCAGAGCAGGACCGGCTTCTACCACGGGACCGACAGCGCCGCCCCGCAGGCGTGCGGTAACGGCAACGGTCCCTACACCGAGCCGGCCGGCAGCTGCGGCCGGGGCAGCGCCGGCCCGTACGGCGAGTACATCGGCGAGGTCGGCTCGTTCATGAACTGGCAGGGCTGCACGACCGCCGGGCTCGCCTGGGAGCAGGCCAACTACAACATGGCCACCGACAATGTGGTCAAGTTCAGCACTGGCCTCGGCGCCGCCGCCTACTGGTTCGCGGCCGGCCCGGGGCGTGACCCGCACTACAACGGCAGCGCCGCGGAGGCTGCGACCTGGGGCCGGGAGCAGGCGCAACAGGCCCTGTCAGACCTGGGCGGCAAGGTCTTCGACTTCCGCTACATCTTCATGGACATCGAGAACAACGGCGTGCCACCGGACGAGGACGGCTGGAACACGGTCTGGAACGGCCCGTGCGGCAACACCGTCAGGGCCTACTACATCCCCGCGAATATCGACTTCGCCACCTGGGCAGGGTTCGCCGGCTACATCGCTAATCACTCGTCGTACCTGGCGGGCGTCTATTCCGCGGGCGGTATCTCGTACGGCTCGTGGGCCGGGATCTTCGGCAACGAGAAGCTCAGCGACACCGCCGAATGGACCTTCACCAACGAGCAGGCGCAGCTGGAGTTCCCGTCCGGGTTCTCCGGCTCCCACGCCAGCCCGCAGTGGTTCTCCAGTGAGCCGCGCGCCTGCGACCTGCTGTGGCAGTGGTCGGGCGGGAATGGCGTGCTCAACGGCTACGGCGACTTCGATCAGGCCGACGCGGCCAACGACGCCAGCCCCGCGTGCGCGCCGGCGCCCCCGCCCCCGCCCCCGCCCGCGCCTCCGGTGATCATTCATCACCATTTACCGCTTTTGACCTTGCCTCTGGGGCAGATCCGTTATCAGGACCACCGGCAGGCCATCGCGGACATCGAAAGGCTGCTCCGCTCCGGAGGTACCGTGGAAGCGGAGCTCATCCATGACCGAACGCAAGCCACCGGACCTCAGCTTCACCTCGTGGATCGACCAGCAGATCAACGAGGCGGCCGAGCGCGGGGCCTTCGATAATCTGCCGGGCGCGGGTAAGCCGCTGCCCAAGCGGAGCCAAGCGGATGCCGCCCAGGCCTGGCTGCGGGACTACCTGCGCCGCGAGGGCGTGTCCGCCGACGAACTCCTGCCCACCCCGCTCAGGCTGCGCAAGGAGACCGAACGGCTGGCCGAGACGGTCCAGGACCTGCGCAGCGAGCAGGAGGTCCGCGCCGTCGTGGCGGACATCAACCGGCGGATCATCGAGTGGCGGCGGATCCCGGAGGGCCCGCCCGTATTCCTGCCGCTTCTGGACGCGGAAAGCCTGGTCCGCCGATGGCACGACGCGCACCCGACTCCGCCGCCGCCATCCCCGGCACCCGTGCCAGCTCCGCCGACCCGGCGGCGCACGCCGCCTCCGGGTCGACGCCTGCGCCGTCTCGCGCGATGGGCAGCGCGCGCGCGTCACGACTGATCAGCGCCGATCACCACGCAGCAGTGTCCAGGCCGCGGATCCAGCACCGGGCGCAGGCCGTCCGCTCCCAGGCCCGTCAAGATCCCTTCGATCAGTTCCAGGTTCATGCCGCAGACCACGTCCCGGTGATGCTCGGCCAGCTGGTGGAACGGGCAGTTCCGCAGCCGGATCACGCCGTCCTCGCCGCGCCTGGGCTCATATCCGTGCCCGGCCAGCGCTCCGTCCAGGTCCGCGATCCCGTCCAGGTCCGCGATCCCGTCCAGGTCCGCGACTCCCGCCCGGTCCGCGACTCCGGCCCGGTCCGCGACTCCGGCCCGGTCCGCGACTCCGGCCCGGTCCGCGACCCCGGGCCGGAACCGGCCGCCGAGCTCGGTGCCGAGCCGGCGCGCGGCCTCGAGCAGGGCGGCCCGGCAGTTGCCGCTCGGATCTGACTCAACCGCCTGGACCAGCAGCCGCGCCGCGAGCTCGTACTCCCGGGGCGGCACGGTCACCGCGAACTCGCGATCCGAGCGCGTGTAGAGCTTGGCAGGCCGTCCGGCCCCCGGTCCGTTACGCCCGGGTGGCCGCTGGTAGGACGCCGTCAGCAACCCGGCCTCGACCAGCTTGTCCAGATGGTAGACGGCCAGCGCCCGGCCCACCCCGGCCGCGGCCGCCGCCTCGTCCCGGCCGACGGGTTCGGCCCGCTCGCGTACCACCTCGTATAGCCGGCGTCGCACCGGATCATCCAGGCTGCTCAACGAGGCCAGGTCGGTCATATTTCGGAACTCTATCAGTAAGACTTGCTAATTAAAGAAACCAGTCCCAGGTCCACTTGATGGTGACCTTCGCGGCAGGTGACCGTTAGATGGGCTCGATCGTTGGGTAGGCGGGCTCCCACATGGCCCGGCGCACCTGCCCGACGGGATCATCGAGCGGCACGCCCGCCAGTCCCTCGTCCTGCGCGGCCTGGGCCACGGCGGCCGCCACCGCGGCCGAGACCGTGCGCAGGCTGGTCACCGGGGGCAGCACGGAGGCGCCCGGAGCGCCGGCTTCGGACAGGTCGGCCAGGGCCTGGGCCGCGGCGGCCAGCATCGCGTCGCTGACCCGGCGGGCCCGGCAGGCGGTCACCCCGAGCCCGAGGCCAGGGAAGATGAGCGCGTTATTGGCCTGGGCGATGTGGTAGCTCACGCCGCGGTACGGGACGGGCTCGAACGGGCTGCCGGTCGCGATGAGCGCCCGGCCCTGCGTCCAGGCGATGAGATCAGCGGGCCGCGCCTCCGAATGCGAGGTCGGGTTGGACAGCGGCATGATGATCGGCCGTCGCGCGTGCGCCGCCATCTCGGTGACGATCGCCTCGGTGAAGGCGCCCGGCTGGGTCGAGGTCCCGATCAGCATCGTGGGGCGGCTGTGGGCTACCACCTCGGCCAGCCCGATCCGGCCCTCGCCGTCCCGGGGCCAGCCGCTGACCTCCGCGGCCGGGCGGGCGTAGGGGACCTGGAAGTCCCGCAGCGTCCCCGGGTAGTCGCTGGTGAGCAGGCCCTTGCTGCCGAGTGCGTAGAAACACCGGGTGGCTTCGTCCGGGCTCAGGCCCTCGGTGATCATCACCTGCCGCAGGACGTCCGCGATCCCGATCCCGGCCGTGCCGGCGCCGTGGATCACCACCTGCTGGTCGCGCATCCGCGACCCCGCCGCCCGGACCGCGCCGAGCGCGGCGGCCAGCACCACCGCGGCCGTGCCCTGGATGTCGTCGTTGAACGTGAGGTGGCTGCCGGCGTACTTGGTCAGGACGCGGTGCGCGTTGCCCGCGCCGAAGTCCTCCCAGTGCAGCAGCGCGTTCGGGAACAGCCGACTGGCCACGCTGACGTAGGTGTCGATCAGCTCGTCGTAGCGCTCGCCCCGGACGCGCGGGTGCCGGTTGCCGGGGTACATCTTCTCGGCCAGCAGGGTCGGGTTGTCGGTGCCCGCGTCCAGCACGACCGCGATGATCCGGCGCGGGTGCAGGCCGGCCGCGGCGACGTAGACGGCGAGCTTGCCCATGGCGATCTGGATGCCGCCGACCCCCCAGTCGCCGATGCCCAGGATGCCCTCGGAGTCGGTGGCGATGATCAGGTCCACGTCCTCGGGCCCCAGCCCGTAGTTGCGGAACGCGGTCTCGACCTGGCCGGGGTGATCCACCGACAGGAACACGCCGCGGGGCCGGCCGAACTCGTAGCTGTACCGCTCGATCGCCGTCCCGATCGTCGGGGTGTAGACGATCGGCAGCATCTCCTCGATGTGCTCGGTCAGCAACCGGTAGAACAGCACTTCGTTGCGGTCCCGCAAGCCGGCCAGGTGCAGGTTCTTGGCCAGGTCATCGGGCTGGCGCTGATACTGCCCGTAGACCCGGCGCAGCTGTCCCTCGATGGCCGACACGCCCTCGGGCAGCAGGCCGGTCAGCCCGAGCGCCTCCCGCTCGGCAAGGGTGAACGCGGTGCCCCGGTTCAGCAGCGGTGATGCCAGCACCGACGTGCCACGCAGCCGGACCCGCGCCACCACGCCCTCCGGGGTAAAGACGAGATCGTACGGACGTTCCGCCATCAGATCACCCATCCAGCTCAGACCCGCGACAGGTTGCGCTCAGGAGCCTACGGTGGCCGCCCGCCGCGTGCCATGGGAAGGGTGGCAATGAACGACGCGGATGTCCGGCGGGGTAATCACGGGGTCAGTCGCCGGCCTTGCGCAGCTCGTCCCGCAGCCAGGACATGGCCCGGGCGGCGTGGGCCTTGACCGCGCTCTCGCTGATGCCGGTCGCCGAGGCGACCTGGGTCTCGGGCAGGTCGGCGAAGTACCGCAGCACTACCACCTCCCGCTGCCGGGCCGGCAGGGTCCACAGCGCCGAGATGAAGGCGGACCGCTCGACCTCGATGCTCGCCTCGCCGTGACCGCCGGGCAGGTCAGGTGCGAGCCGGGGGGCGAGCTTGTCCACCACCACGTGCTGCCGCTGGGCGGCCCGGGACCGGTCGACGACCGACCGGTGCAGGTAGGACAGTGCGTGATCGGCGTCGGGCAGCCTCCGCCAGGCGGCGTGCACGGCCACGAACGAGTCCTGCACGATCTCCTCCGCGGTGGCCAGATCCTGCACTAGCAGCGCGGCTATCCTGACCAGCGGCCGGTAGTGGGTCAGGTAGAGCGCGGTCACCGCGCGGTCGGCGTCGCGGCCCGCCCCGGCACCCCGGGACTCGGCGCGGCTGTCCTGGTACTCGGCGCGGCTGTCCTGGGACCCGGCGCGGCTGTCCTGGGACTCGCGGATCGTCATGCCCGCGATCGCGTCCTCGTCAGGACCCTGGCGCCGCCTCGTACGGGGCCGCGGCACCTGCCCCGGGCCGCCGCTCCACGTCCCCGCCAGCCCTCCTGACCTGGACAGCTCCCAGCCTGGCCTCGTCCTCAGCGCCCGCATGGTGGTTTCCTCGCCTCCGGCCGGTTGCGTCCGCGGGTCGGCCCGCCCGCTCGCTCACCGGTAAGAGTCGGCCGCAGCCGAAACGCCAACAACTATCTGCGCCGGATCAGAACCGGCATTCCGGACCAGATCGTCAGCTGGCCAGCTTGGCCGCGATACGCTGCGGATCCGGCCAGCGTACGTCGTAGACCAGGTTCAGCTTCTCCAGCAGCCAGATGACGCGGGCGCTCGGGTCGATCTGCCCGGGCAACGTCCCGTGCCGGGCCGCGGTCGGGTCGGCGTGATGAGAGTTATGCCAGCTCTCGCCCAGGGACAAGATGGCCAGTGGCCAGAAGTTCGTCGCCCGGTCCCGGCAGGAGAACGGGCGATTGCCCACCACGTGGCAGACGGAGTTCACCGACCAGGTGACGTGGTGCAAGAGCGCCACGCGGATCAGCCCGGCCCAGAAGAATCCCGCCACGGCACCGGACCAGGTGCCCGTGACCAGGCCGCCGACGGCCGCGGGTACCAGCAGTGACGCGGCGACCAGCACCCCGGAGAGCCGCCCGACGGCGCGCAGGTCGCGGTCGGCCAGGATGTCTGGGGCGAACCGGGCGCGGTTGCTCAGCTCGCGCTTCAGCATCCAGCCGACGTGCGCGTAGATCATGCCCTTCAGCAAGGCCCGGGTGTCGGTCCCGTATCGCCAGGGTGAGTGCGGATCGCCCTCCCGGTCGGAGAACGCGTGGTGGCGTCGGTGGTTGGCCACCCACTGGACCGGTGAACCCTCGACCGCGAGCAAGCCGCCGATGGCCAGCGCGATGCGCAGCCCTCGCCGGGCCTTGAATGCCCGGTGGGTGAAGCCGCGGTGATAGCCGACGGTGACGGCCAGCCCCGTCAGCACGTAGGCGACCGCGGCCATCGACAGATCCAGGACGGACAGGCCCCAGCCCCAGCCGACCGGGATGGCGACCGCCAGCCCGACCAGGGGAAGCAGCACGGCCACCCACATCGCGATGCCCGCGGCCCGTGACTGCGGGGAATCCAGGAGCTTGGCCGCGTCAGGCTGGGAAGCCCCGCTGGCCATCCTACCGTCGTCGACGACGCTCGTGCGGTGTGACGCCTCCACCTGATGCCCGACTCCATTCGGCTAGAACCAGCGCGGCAAAATCAGTATGAATGGCGCCAGATGGTGCGGCTACTTCCGCAGCCCGAGAATCAGGCAAACTTTGCGCGATGCTTTCCCGCCGCATAAGTAACCGTCGTGCTAAGCAGCGGCGCGCACGGCCGGCAACCGCGGCCCGCTGGCTGCCTTTCATCAGATACCTGTGCCGCCCAGCGGCCATTCAGACAGGGCTTGGTGGTCAGGCGTTCTGCTCGTAGGCCACCCGCAGCAAGCGCACGATCTCGGCGTCGACCTTGCCCATATTCCGAAACGATACCTTGTGCGTGACCTGCCCGGGACCTTGTGCGTGGCCTGCCCGGGACCTTGTGCGTGGCCTGCCCGGGGCCGCCGCCCGGCTGCCACGGGGCCATCTGCGGCGGATCGGTGCAGGGCAGGCCCAGATCCGCCCGATGGTCACCCGTGTCACCGTCACCGCCGCCATCAGCCGATCACTAGCACGAGCCGGCCCCGTACGTGACCGTGCTCGCTGGTGCGATGCGCTTCGGCGATCTCGGTGAGCGGGAAGGTTCGGTCGACAGGAAGCCAGAATCGCCCGGCCTCGATTAGTTCACCTACCTCCGCGAGTGAATGGAAGGCGTGACCGTCGGCGAATCCGTTGCTGAATCGCACGCCGTGCTCCTTCGAACCGTCGAAGTCGGCGAGCGTTACCACGTTCTGCGAGCCGCCGGCCAGGTCGATGAGCTGGGGTAGGACGCCGCTTCCGGCGACGTCGAGCGCGACATCGACGCCGTCAGGGGCCAGCGCGCGGACCCGCTCGATCATGCCTTCGCCGTATGTCACGGGCTCCGCCCCCAGCAAGCTGAGGTAGTTCTGGTTGGCAGCACTGGCGGCGCCGATCACGCGGGTGCCGCGCGCGGCGGCGAGCTGGACGGCCGTGCTGCCGATCCCGCCGGAGGCGCCGTTGATGAACAGCGTGCTTCCGCTTTTCACCCCCAACTGGTCAATCGCGCGCGTGGCCGTCTCGAGTGCGGTCGGGAGTCCGGCGGCATCGACGAACCCGAGTGAGGGGGGAATGATCGCGCGAAAGGTCAGCAGGGCCAGCTCGGCTGCGCCGGCGCCGTCGTCGGAGACGCCGAACACCCGATCGCCGACGGCCACGTCGGTCACGCCCTCGCCGATCTCGTCGACCACCCCGGCGACGTCGCGACCTGTTGTCTGCGGGAGCCGTGCACCGAAGGTCAACGTGCCCGCGCGCAGCTTGGGGTCCGTTGTGCTGATTCCGGCCGCGTGCACAGCGATCCGGACCTGACCGGGACCCGGATGCGGGTCGGGAAGATCCACGATTTCTAGGACCTCGGGGCCCCCGAATTGGCTGAATTGTGCTGCCTTCATGATGCTCCTTCACCTCGACGCAGGCTGGTGCGCCGTCTGTCGCGATTTCGGCTACGGATCGATCTACGTTCTCGCGATCGAAAACGAAGCGTGGTACTTGCGGGCGTCACACCGGGCGCCAGGTCAGGCACGTGCAGTCCGTCGAGGGCGGTGTGGGTCTCCGTCTCGGGCTCCTCGGTCTGGGCAGGAAATTTCTCGCACGTTTATAAAAATACACATACTGTAAAGATGCGTCAACGTGAAGTTTTACGGTATCGTTCGGCCTATGAGCGAGCCAGGCTCCGGCGTTATCGGTCTCGGGGAACCCGACGAGCGCGTCCTTGACGGTGTCATCGCCGAGGAGCTGGGCGCGGAGATCATCGACAGCCTGCGCCGCGTGCGGCACGCCGAGGAGACGCGCTACCGCGCTGAGCATCCCGGCGAAGGGTTGCGCGAGCGCAAGCGCCGGCTCACCCGCCATCTCATCGCCGACGCCGCAACCGCGATGTTCGCCAGTCGCGGCTTCGACGCGGTGAAGGTTTCGGAGATCGCCGACCGCGTCAACGTCTCGATGAAGACGCTCTACAACTACTTCCCGACCAAAGAATCGATGGTGCTCGACGACGCCGATGAGCTCATCGAGGGCCTGGCGGCCGCGCTGCGCGACCGGCAGGCCGGGATGTCGATCACCGATGCCTTCGTCGGGGCGCTCGAGGCCAGCATGTACGGATTCGACCTGCTCGACGACGAGCTCGCCGCGTACGTCGCCACCACGTTCGCGGCGATGGTCAAGCAGACGCCAGCGCTGCACGCGCACTGGCTGGAGATCCAGGACCGCCTCGCCCGCGTGGCCGCCGAACAGCTCGCCCTGCAGGCGGGGACCCAGCCCGCCGACCCCGAGCCGGCGGTGGCCGGGTGGGCGCTCGCCGGCCTGGTCCAGGTCGACATGGACTCGCGGGCGCGTCATATCCGGGCCGGCCTGCGCGGCGCTGAGCTGCGCGAGGCGGTCGCCGGTGACGTACGCCAAGCCGCGGAACTGCTGGAGACCGGACTGGCATCGCTCAGCCGCGGCACTCAGGCCGGCGGGCGCAACGGCCCGGGATAACACCTGGCCTCGGCGGTGTCCACCGGGCGGGGCGCCGTTCGTCGTGAGGATGACAGCGCTTCACGGACGGAAGGAAGGCCCGTCATGAACCCCAGCTACGGATACCAGCTGTACCAGGCCCAGCAGGTCACCTCTCGCGCCGAGATCCTGGCCGGCGACGCCCAGCGCGGCCGCCAGGTCGCGGCGGTCTCACGGGTGATCCGCCGGCGGCCCCGGGTGACCCTCGCGCGGCTGGTCAGCCGCGCATATCGACGGCGTTCACCCTCGTGGGTCTGATCGTGACGATCACGCGCCGGTCACCGGGCCGGTCATGATCATCACGATCCAGCCCGCGATGAGGACCACCAGGTTCACTGGTCGGACCCGCGTCCGTCATCATGGCGTGGGTGACCGATGGGGGAAACATGGAGGGAGACCGGGAGATGGGCACGGAGAACGCGGCGCGCAAGGCCCGGCGGCTGATCGAGGACACCCCTTACCTGACCCTGGCCACGGCCGATGCCTCGGGCAAGCCGTGGAGCTGCCCGGTGTACTTCGCTTACGACGAGGCGTTCACGCTCTACTGGGTGTCGTTCTCCGAAACCGTTCACGCCGCCAACATCCGGATACGCCCGCAGGTCGGCATCTCCATCCTCGGCCAGCCGCCGGATCATGAAGGTGACGGCGTGTATTTCGACGCCCTCGCGGCCGAACTCCACGAGGTCGCCGAGGTGGAGCGCGCCATCCAGGTCCGGCGCACGCGGCCGCAGGACCGGAAGTTCGCCGTGACCTCGCCCGGCGATGTCCTGGGTGACGCCGCGTGGCGGATGTATCAGGCCGTCCCGGTCGCCGCCTACCTGTACCGGGACGCCGCCGAGATCATCCACGGCCAGCACGTGGACGTCAGGGTCAGGGTGAGCCTGCAGCCGAGCGGCTAGTCGAACTCAGTGGGGAGCGAGGGATCCCGGTGGTGGGCTAGCGCCCGCTCGAGCTGGCGGTGGTTGACCCGGCCGAGGGACAGCGGCGGCAGTTCGTCCAGGCCGAACCAGCCGACCTCCAGCGTCTCCAGCGTCGACGGCGGCTGCACCGCGCCGTCGCGACGGCACAAGAAGAACAGCTTGTAGACGTGCACCGGCAGCGGCGGCAGGTTGCCCTGCAGGTCACGGTCCCAGCAGGCGATCAGCTTGACCGCCGAGCTGTGGTAGCCGGTCTCCTCCAGGATCTCCCGGGTGACCGCGGCCGAGGGGGCGTCGCCCGGATCGGCCCAGCCGCCGGGCAGCGACCACCGGCCGTCGGTCTTCTCCCGCATGAGCAGCACGCGCTCGCGGTCGTCGAAGATCGCCCCGCGCACGTCGACCTTCGGCGTGGCGTAGCCGGAATCGCGGCCCAGCTCCACCGCGAGCTCGGCCGCCGGGCGGCCGCTGATCACCGCCAGCAACTCGGCCGCCAGCTGGCTCACCTGCCGGTACCGGTCCAGATCGTAGTCGCCGGTGGCGAAGGTCAGTCCGTCTTGGGCCAGCGCGGCAAGCTTGATCCCGATCCGGCGCACCGCGTCGGCAGCTGTGTCGGCCACCTCGGCACACTATCGGGTGCGGCCCGGTACCCGGGACGGCTAGCGCGGCGCGTACCTGACCGCCGCGAACGGCCAGGCCGAACGCAGCCACGCGGACACGGCCTCGTACAAGACC
>Ga0209773_10000863_pt1 | contig 10236 bp, 7 predicted proteins | sample BogFormECP14_OM1_FD_188244 | JGI IMG/M metagenome (GOLD analysis project Ga0209773, IMG submission 188244) | Bog forest soil microbial communities from Calvert Island, British Columbia, Canada - ECP14_OM1 (SPAdes) (version 2) | ecosystem: Environmental > Aquatic > Freshwater > Wetlands > Bog ... | reverse complement strand
ATCGCCTCCCTGTCGGGCGCCGGCGCGTTCAGCTGATAATCGCCGCGCGAAGGCGCGACTTTACGATCGAGCGCGCCCGTCGGCAGATCGAGCGACAGGCGTTGGCGCGCCCGGGCCCGAAAATCCTCCGCTGAGTAGAAAGCTGGCGCGACGCTCACAGGCCTTCGAGCTCCTGCGCCCGGATCATCGGAAAGAAGACGCCGGTCGAGGACACGCCGAACCAATCCTCCCTGCCGTTTGAGCGCGTCTCGCCAAGCGCCACGAGATCGTAGAACAAGGCGCGCTTGACCAAGGCCCAGAGCCCGCCTCGCACCAGAGCATAGGGCTTGAGCCCTTCGGCAGCGCCGCGCTCAAAGCGCAGCGGATGTTCCTTGTCAATCGTGACCATATCCTCGACATTGGTTCTGAACGTGAGCCGGCGTTCTTCGGCCACGCCCTCCGCGAACATTTCCACCGCCAGGAAGGGCGCGTCGTCGACGCAGATCCCCACCCGCTCGACCGGCGTAACCAGCTCATAGCGGTCGTCCTCGCGTCTCAAGATTGAGGCGAAGAGCTGAACCAACGGCGCCCGGCCGATCGGCGAGCCGTTGTAGAACCACGTCCCGTCGGCGGCGATCCGCATGTCGATTTCGCCGCAATAGGGCGGATTCCACAGATGCACCGGCGCAGGACCGCGCTTGCCGGCGCCCATCGCCCCCTCAAGTCCGCGCAGGGCCTGATCGGGCGGCGCCCCGCGTGGGGCCTGCGGCGGTTGATCACCAGACTGGGGGGCGCCTTTCGCCATAATCTCGCGCGCCTTTATGGGCAAGCATCTTGCATGGCTGGCGCGACATCGATATCGCCGCCTCGTCGCCTAATGTAGTGGTCGCTTGGCGAAAGGGGAAATCCGGCGCTCCTGATTCGCCCCTGAGGAGGCATGATGAATTCGCTCCAAGAAACCGCGGTCGCCGATTTGGATGAAGCCGCCGCCCGCGGCGCCGAAGCTGCGCTGGAGAAAATAGGGGCGGCGCGCGGCGCCGTCGGACAAGTCATTTTCGGGCAATCGCGGGTCGTCGAGCAGGCTTTGGTGACGATCCTGGCGGGAGGTCACGGTTTATTGATCGGAGTGCCGGGCCTCGCCAAGACGAAGCTGGTCGAGACCCTGGGGATAGTCTTGGGCCTCGATTCGCGGCGCGTGCAATTTACCCCCGACCTCATGCCGTCCGACATCCTCGGCTCGGAAATCATGGAGGAGGCCAGCGACCGGACGAGATCGTTTCGCTTCATCAAGGGTCCGATCTTCGCCCAATTGCTGATGGCCGACGAGATCAATCGCGCGAGTCCACGCACCCAGTCGGCCTTGCTCCAGGCGATGCAGGAGCACCATGTGACGGTGGCCGGCGCCCGCTATGACTTGCCGCGTCCCTTCCACGTGCTGGCGACGCAAAATCCACTCGAACAGGAGGGCGCCTACCCTCTGCCCGAAGCCCAGCTCGACCGATTTTTGATGCAGATCGACGTCGGCTATCCCGACCGGATCGCCGAACGCCGCATTCTCATTGAGACGACGGGCGAAGTCGAAGCGCGGCCGAAACAGGCCATGAGCGCGGCCGAGCTGATGGAGGCGCAAAGGTTGGTGCGTCGCTCGCCGATCGGCGAAAAAGTCGTTGAGGCGATCCTTGATCTCGTTCGCGCGGCGCGGCCGGGCGAGGGCGACCCCGAGGCGACCAAATCGATCAGTTGGGGTCCGGGGCCGCGCGCGGCCCAGGCGCTGATGCTGGCGGGCCGCGCCAGGGCCCTGGTCGATGGCCGCCTTTCCCCTTCCAAGGATGATATTGCCGCGCTGGCCGAGCCGGTGCTCAAGCACCGTATGGCGCTTACTTTCGCAGCACGCGCGGAAGGGGAAAATATCAGCGATCTCATCGCGCGCCTTGTCGCCAAGACGATAGGCTGAAATGGCGCAGCTCTCCGGCGCATCCCCGTCGCTAAACGCCGCCGGCGCTCGTTGGCGCGGTCAGGCGGCGATGCTCTCGGCGCGCCTGCCAAGCCTCGTCATCGCAGCCAAGCGCGTCGCGCAAAGCGTGTTGCATGGCGTTCACGGGCGCCGGCGCGCCGGACCCGGCCAGAATTTCTGGCAGTTTCGTCCTTTCATCTCCGGCGAGTCCGCCGCCGGAATCGACTGGCGTCGATCGGCCCGCGAAGACCGCGCCTATGTGCGCGAACGCGAATGGGAGGCGGCGCATACGGTCTGGATTTGGATCGATCGATCCGCCTCGATGCGGTTCATTTCGCCGCTCGCCGATGTCTCCAAAATCGAACGCGCCGCGGTGCTCGGCCTGGCGGCGGCCGACCTTCTCGTGCGTGGGGGCGAGCGCGTCGGCCTCATGGGTCTGACGCGTCCGCTGGCGACGCGCGGCGTCATCGAGCGGTTTGCCGAAGCCATTGCACTTGATGAGCGCCTCGGCGACGAGCCCGAGACGCTGCCGACTGCAGGACCGTTGAAGGCCCATTCCAAAGCGGTGTTGATCGGCGACTTCCTCGACGACGACGAGGCCATCCGCCGGGCGATCTACGCGCTATCGGCGGAAGGCGCCGAGGGCTATGTCCTGATGATCGTCGATCCGATCGAGGAGGCCTTTCCATACCGGGGACATACCGAATTCGTGGGTCCGAACGGCGCGACCCGCTTGCGGGCGCCGCGGGCTCAAAGCTTGCGCGATGAATATCTGACGCGTCTTCAGCGCCACCGCGAGGCCGTGCGCGAGGCCTGTGCGGCGCGCGGCTGGAGCTTCGCTATCCATCGCACCGATCGGCCGGCTTCCGCAGCTCTGCTGGCTCTGCGGATGCGGCTCGAGGGACCGCCGACGCAATTGTCGGCGCGCGGCGCCTGAGATGTTCGGCTTGCCCCTCGCCTTTACCGTCCCCGCCGCGCTCGCCTCGCTCGTCCTTCTCGGAGCGCTTTATATCTTTCTGCGAGTTACTCCGCCGCGGCCGCGACAAGCGATCTTCCCGCCGCTGCGATTGCTGTTCGGCATCGACCCGAAGGATCAGACGCCGGCGCGCACGCCCTGGCCTTTGCTCCTCTTGCGCCTTGCGATCGCCGCCGCGGCTGTAATCGCCATGGCCGGGCCGATCTGGAATCCCGCGCTCCTCAATTCGGGGGCTGGGCCATTGTTGATGATCGTCGATGACGGCTGGTCGGCGGCGCCGACTTGGGACGCGCGTAAGACTTTGATCGCCTCTCGGCTCGAGGCTGCCGCGAGGGCGGGGCGCCCGACCGCCTTGCTGCCGGTCTCGCAGGGCGGTCTTGATATCGAAGCAGGCGATCAAGCGCGCAACGCCGAGCGCCTGCGCGCGCTGGCGCCCAAGCCTTATTCGCCCGATCGCATGGCGATCTTGACGCCGATCCGTCGGTTTCTCACGCAATTCCCAGGTACCGAGATCGTTTGGCTCGCCGACGGTCTCTCGCTCGGCCAGGCTTCGCCCTTCGCGCGCGAATTGAGCGATTTGGCCAAGGAACGGCGGGCGAGCGTTCTGATCGACGAGACGACAGCGCTTGGACTGAAGAGCGTCGAAAATCTCGCCGGCGCGCTGCAGGCCAACGTACTGCGCGCCGATACGTCCGCGCGTCAAAAGGGGGTCCTGCGCGCCCTCGACGCCAAAGGCTTGACGATCGGCGAAGCGCCCTTCGATTTCGGCTTGGCCAATTCGACGACCGCGAATTTTGATCTGCCGATCGAATTGCGCAATCAAGTTTCGCGCATCGTCATCGTCGGCGAGCCTTCTGCCGGCGCCGTGGCTCTGCTCGATGAACGCTCGCGGCGGCGGCGCGTGGCGATCGCTTCGGGCTCCGGCGCCGACGTCGCCCAGCCGCTGCTCGCCCCGACATATTATCTCTCTCGCGCGCTCGCGCCCTATGCCGACATTCGCGAGTGGCGCGACAGCGCCAGCGATCCCATCGTCTCCCTGATCGCCGAAAAGCCCTCGGTGCTGATGCTCGCCGATATGAGCGTTGCGGCCGGGCCGGCCCATGACGCGCTCTCCCGTTATGTCGAAGACGGCGGCGTTCTCGTGCGCTTCGCAGGCAGCCGGCTTGCCGCCTCGGCCGACGACTTGACGCCGATCGAGCTTCGCCGCGGCGGCCGCACGCTCGGGGGCGCTCTCTCCTGGGAGACGCCCAAGCGTTTGGCGCCTTTCGATCGCGACAGTCCGTTCTTCGGCCTGACCGCTTCCAACGAAGCGACGGTCACGCGCCAGGTGCTCGCCGAACCCGAGCCGGGCTTGGCGGCCAAGACCTGGGCGCGTCTTGCCGACGGGACGCCCTTGGTGACGGCGGACCGTCGCGGCAAAGGGCTCATCGTACTTTTTCATGTGACGGCCGACACGACCTGGTCCAACCTGCCGCTTTCCGGACTCTTCGTCGATATGCTGCGCCGCATCGTGGCTCTCGCCGGCGAATCTGCGCCTGAGGCGAAAGCCGCCGCCGCCGATGTTATGACTGCGCCGACGCGGGCCCCGCGCAGCGTCCTCGATGGATTTGGCGTACTTGGCGCGCCATCGGCTTCCGCCAAGCCGATCGCCGCGGATTTCTCCGGCGTCGCCGACGCTTCTCACCCGCCCGGCTTCTACGGCCAGGACGAAGCCTTGACCGCGGTCAACACTCTCGGCCCAGACGAAAATCTGTCGCGCGCCGATTATGGGGCCCTGACGGTTAAGGCCAACGCGCTTTTGACGACCGGGCCGATCGATCTGCGGGTCTGGCTGCTGACCGGCGCCTTTGTCGGGCTGCTCATCGACGCCTTGGCGGCTCTGTGGATGGGCGGCGCGCTGGGTCTGCGCCGCGGCGCGCCGGCCGCCGCGATGGCGCTGGCGCTCTTGTTCTGCCTCGCCCCGGCGCCGCAGCGCGCGCAAGCAGGCGAGGACGCGCCGATGGCCGAGCGCGACATGGCGGCGGCTCTGGCGACCCATCTTGCCTATGTCGTCACCGGCGATGCGGGGGTTGACCAAGCCAGCCGGCTCGGCCTTTTGACGCTGTCGCGCATTCTCTCGCAGCGCACTTCGCTATCGCCCGGCGAGCCGATCGGCCTTGATCCGGCGCGCGACGAGCTCGCTTTCTACCCGCTGATCTATTGGCCGGTCGTCGCGAGCCGGCCGCAGCCGCCCACCGCCGCGGTGACGCGCATCGCCGCCTTCATGAAAGGGGGCGGCACCGTGATCTTCGACACGCGCGATGCGCTCAACGCGCGGCCGAGCGGACCGCCGACGCCGGAAGCCCTTTGGCTTCGCAAGCTCTTGGCCGGGGTCGATGTCCCCGAACTCGAGCCGGTGCCTCGCGACCATGTCGTGACCAAGAGCTTCTACCTGATCGACGGCTTCGTCGGGCGCACGACCATCGGCCAGACTTGGATCGAGGCGCTGCCGCCGCCCGATCCCAACGATACGCAGGTGCACGCGGCGCGGGCGGGCGACGGCGTCTCGCCGATCATCATCACTGCGAACGATCTGGCGGCCGCCTGGGCCGCCGACGAAGACGGCCAGCCTCTCTACCCGCTGGTTCCCGGCGGCGCGCGCCAGCGTGAACTGGCGCTGCGCGGCGGCATCAATCTCGTCATGTATACGCTGACCGGAAATTACAAAGCCGATCAGGTTCACGCGCGGGACATTATCGAAAGGCTTTCGCATTGAGCGCCTATTCGATCGCCCTATCGCCCCTTCTCTCCTGGCCCGCGCTCTATGGGTTGGCGGGGGCCGCCCTCGTAATTGTCGCGTTCGGGCTGCTGCGTCGTCGGCGCGGCGCGCTGTTGCGCGCGCTCGCCTTCGCCGCGCTCTTCGCCGGCCTGCTCAATCCGTCCGTCACGCGCGAAGACCGCCGTCCCTTGAAGGATGTTGTCGCCGTGGTCGTCGACCGCTCGGACAGCCAGACCATCGGCGATCGGATGGCCCAGACGGATCAGGCGCTTGTCGAAATCCGTCAGCGACTCGCCCTGCTCGACAATGTTGAGATGCGGATTATCGAAGCGGGAAAGAATGACGCCGAGAACCAGGGCACGCGGCTCTTCTCGGCGCTGCAATCGGGCCTCGCCGACGTGCCGCCCGAGCGCATCGGCGCGGCCATTCTCATTACGGACGGGATCATCCACGACATTCCGGCGAGCGCGCAGGCGCTCGGCTTCAAGGCGCCGGTGCATGGATTGATCACCGGTCACGAGGGCGAACGCGATCGACGGATCGAGCTCGTCGAAGCGCCGCGTTTTGGCATCGTTGGCAAGGATCAGACGATCGTAGCGCGGGTGCTCGACACCGCCGACGCCGGCGAGCCGGTGACCCTTGAAGTGCGCCGGGACGGCGAGAAGGTCGCAAATCTGAGCGCTTCGGTCGGCCAGACGATCCGTGTGCCGGCGCCCATCGACCACGCCGGCCCCAACGTCGTCGAACTGGAGATCGCGCCGATCGCCAACGAATTGACGACGCTCAATAACAAGGCGGTGGTCACGGTCGAGGGGGTACGCGACAAGCTTCGCGTGCTCTTGGTGTCCGGCGAGCCGCATCAGGGCGAGCGTATGTGGCGCAATCTTCTGAAATCCGACGCCAATGTCGATCTCGTCCATTTTACGATCCTGCGTCCGCCGGAGAAATCGACCGACGGCACGCCGATCAACGAATTGTCCTTGATCGCTTTTCCGGTCGCCGATCTCTTCGGTCGCAAAATCCGCGATTTCGACCTGATCATTTTTGATCGCTACTCGAGCCAGACGAGCATCCTGCCGAAAATCTATTTCGACAATATCGTCTCCTATGTGCGTCAAGGCGGCGCCTTGCTGATGGCCGAAGGGCCAGACTATTCGACGCCGGAAGGCCTCTATTTTTCGCCCCTCAACGAAATTGCGCCGGCCAGGCCCGACGGCGACGTCATCGAGCGCGAATTCCGCGCCACGATCTCGCCGGAGGGCGAGAAGCACCCGGTGACGCGCGGCCTGGCGGGAGGCGGCGTTTCGCCGCCCGCCTGGGGTCCGTGGTTCCGGCAGATCGGCGCCGAGCCGACCGCGGGCGTCAATATCCTCAACGGCGCGGATAATCATCCTTTGCTGGTGCTCTCGCGGGTCGATAAGGGGCGTGTAGCGTTATTGCTGAGCGATCAGCTCTGGCTCTGGGCGCGCGATTTCGAAGGCGGGGGTCCTCACCTCGATCTCCTGCGTCGCCTCGCTCATTGGCTGATGAAGGAGCCGGAGCTCGAAGAGGAGGCTTTGCGGGCCAGCGCCCATGGCAAGGCTCTGACCATCGAGCGCCAGAGCCTCAAGGGCGACGTTCCGGAAGCCACCGTGATCGGGCCGACGGGCGAGACCTTCAAGACGCAACTGACCGTGGCCGCGCCCGGCTTGTCGCGCGCGACCGTCGAGGTCGACAAATTCGGGCTCTATCGCGTCACCGACGGCGAACGTCAGGCGTTGGTCAGCGTCGGACCGGAAAACCTCATCGAATTCCAGGACGTCGTCTCGACCACGGAAAGGCTGCGGCCTCTGGCCGAAGAGACGGGCGGCACGGTGCGTCGTCTCGCCGCCGGCCCGGGCGGGATCGTCATGCCGAACGTCGTGGCGATGCACGCTGGCGTCAGTTACGGCGGCGCCGGCTATATCGGCGTCAAACGTACCGAATCGAGCGTTATCATCGGCGTCGGCTCGACGCCGTTGGCGCTCGGGTTCGTCGGCCTCGCCGTTTTGCTGGGGTCGTTGATCCTCGCCTGGTGGCGAGAAGGATCGTCTGGGGGGCGAAGACGCGAAGCGTGAGCGCCGTTGGCGCCGAGCGATCACTCGAACGAGGCTGGTTTGATCGAGCGATCCCGCACGGGGCCGAATTCCATTCCTTCAAGACGCTTTCCGAAAGCTGCAAGTTCCGAGCCTATCTTCAGGCGGTTTGCCGGACGGCGCCGCCCCCGCGGCGCGCTCGCGCCTGTTGGGGCGCGATGGCCCTTGTCGGAAGCCTTATGAATCGTGATCCGTTTCATTGAAGTCTTCGGCTTTCGACCGACTTCATCAATATCATTCCTGCTGAGCGACATCAGTATGACGAAATCACTTCCGGCCAAAGCAGAGAATTGTCGACGAGCCGGGTTCCGAGGGGCTAGTCTAACGGCCTTGCCGATAGGTCGACGTTCATGGGTTCCGGGTTCGCCTGCGGCGACCCGGAATGACGGGGTGGGGGCTTGGCGCACACCGTCGATCTGCTTGCGAGCCGGCGTTATGGGAGGCTCTATCTCGACGCGACCAACTCTCGTCATTCCGGGGCTCGCCGAAGACGAGAACCCGGAACCCACGAACACCATGCGGATGGAGAAGGCGGCGACGCAAAATCCCCGCCGCGCCAGTTTAACGGCCGATTCCAGCTCGCGCCGGCGGGCGCTTCGCGCGGACCTTGCGCGCCCGGCTGGAAGACAATATCGGCATCGGGCGGAAACGCTCGACTGAGGAAAGGGATGTCGGATGAGCAAAGTCTATAAGGACGCAGAGGCCGCTTTGGCCGGCGTCATCAAGGATGGCATGACTTTGATGTCCGGCGGCTTCGGCGTCTGCGGCGTCCCGGACTCGCTGATCGGCGCGATCCGCAAGTCGGGCGCGAAGGACTTGACGGTCGTCTCCAACAACGCCGGCGTTGACGGCGGCGGCCTCGGCATTCTCCTCGAGACTCGCCAGATCAAGAAGATGATCTCGTCTTATGTGGGCGAGAACAAGCTCTTCGCCCAGCAATTTCTCGCCGGGGAGCTGGAGCTTGAATTCAATCCGCAAGGGACCCTCGCCGAGCGCATCCGCGCCGGCGGCGCCGGCATTCCCGCATTCTTCACCAAGACCGGCGTCGGCACGGTCATCGCGGAGGGCAAGGAAACGCGCGTCTTTGACGGCGAAACTTATGTGATGGAGCGCGGCCTCTACGCCGATATTGCGCTTGTGCACGCCTGGAAGGGCGATACGGAGGGCAATCTCGTCTACCGCAAGACGGCGCGAAATTTCAATCCGAACATGGCGACCGCCGCCGCGCTGACGATCGCCGAGGTCGAGCATCTCGCGCAGCCCGGAGAAATCGATCCCGATTGCATCCATACCGCCGGAATTTTCGTTCAGCGCATCGTCCACGTCCCGATCGCGCTGAAGGACAAGTTGATCGAGCACCGCACCACGCGAAAGCGCGCCGCCGCCTAAGATTGGGGCGAAGCGAATTTTAAGCGCAACCTTGCAAGAGGCACGATACTATGGCTTGGACACGTGATCAGATGGCTGCCCGCGCCGCCAAGGAGCTCCGCGACGGGTTTTACGTCAATCTCGGCATCGGCATCCCGACGCTTGTGGCGAATTTCATCCCCAAGGGCGTGAGCGTCGTCCTTCAGAGCGAGAACGGCATGCTCGGGATGGGGCCGTTCCCCTATGAGGGTGAGGAGGATCCCGATCTCATCAACGCCGGCAAGCAAACGATCACCGAGCTGCCGACGACGAGCTACTTTTCGAGCGCCGATTCCTTTGCGATGATACGCGGCGGCCATATCGATCTGGCCATTCTCGGCGCGATGCAGGTCGCGGAGAACGGCGATCTCGCCAATTGGATGATCCCGGGAAAAATGGTCAAGGGCATGGGCGGCGCGATGGACCTCGTGGCCGGCGTCAAGAAGGTGGTGGTCGTCATGGAGCACTCCGCCAAGGACGGACCTAAGCTGCTCCACACCTGCAACCTGCCGCTGACCGGGGTGCGCGTCGTCGATTTGGTGATCACCGATCTCGGCGTCTTCGCCATCGACAAGCACGGCTCAAGCGGCATGAGGCTGATCGAGCTCGCCGACGGCGTGACGGAACGCGAGATACGCGCCAAGACCGAGGCGAATTTCGCGACGGCTCTGGCGGGGTAGGGGAGACGGAACGCGCCCGAAGCCTGGGCGTCGGCCCGCCTTCAGATCGAAATCTGTCGTCCGATCTCGACGACCTGATCGTTGGGCAGGCTGAAGAAATCGCTGACGTGCACGGCGTTGCGCTCCATAACCGCGAAAAGCCGCTCCTGCCACGCTGGCAGACCACTACCATCCTCGCGGCCGATCACGGTCTCATGGCCCACATAATAGGTCACGTCAGCAAGATCAATCGTGCAGCCCAGGGCTTTGCTCTGGGTCAGCAATTCAGGGATGTGCGGGCGTTCCATGAATCCAAAACGCGCTGCAGCGCGCCAAAAGCCGGGGGCGAGTTCATCGATGGAGATGCGGTCCGAGGGAGAAACCCAAGG
>Ga0209773_10000862_pt1 | contig 10245 bp, 6 predicted proteins | sample BogFormECP14_OM1_FD_188244 | JGI IMG/M metagenome (GOLD analysis project Ga0209773, IMG submission 188244) | Bog forest soil microbial communities from Calvert Island, British Columbia, Canada - ECP14_OM1 (SPAdes) (version 2) | ecosystem: Environmental > Aquatic > Freshwater > Wetlands > Bog ... | reverse complement strand
TGGACATCGACGGCTACTTTGTGCCCGCCGGTACGGCCTCGGCCCTGTCTTTCTATCCCCTCACTCCATGCCGCATCGCCGACACGCGCAACGCCACCGGCCCGCTGGGAGGACCTTCCATCTCAGCCAACACCAGCCGAGCCTTCCCGGTGCAATCGAGCAGCTGCCATATTCCCTCCACCGCGCAGGCCTATTCGCTGAATGTCACGGCCGTGCCGCACGGCACGCTGGGCTACCTGACGACGTGGCCGACGGGGCAGTCACAACCCGTCGTCTCGACCTTGAACGCCCCCACCGGAGCGGTTACGGCGAACGCGGCTATCGTGCCCGCGGGCACTGGAGGAAACATCTCCATTTTCGTGAACAACACCGCCGACGTGGTGCTGGATGTGAATGGCTACTTCGCGCCACCGGGAACGGGTGGATTATCACTCTACACGGTGACGCCCTGCCGGGTGATCGATACCCGCACGGGCGCCGGGGCTTTCAACGGAACACTTGCCGTCGCCGTCGAGGGCAGCACGTGCGCACCTCCGGCCGCCGCGCAGGCGTATGTGTTGAACGCGACGGTTGTGCCTTCCGGGAAACTTGGCTACCTGACCCTGTGGCCGGCGGGAGAAACCCAGCCCGTCGTCTCCACCCTGAATGCAGGTGACGGGGCCATCACAGCCAACATGGCCATCGTGCCGACCATCAACGGGTCCATCGATGCCTTCTCCTCCAACGCCACCAACCTTGTCCTCGACCTCTCCAGCTACTTCGCCCCCTAGGGCGAAGTAGCTGAGAGGCAAGTCTTTGATCATTGCGTTGAGTGCATAACGAGGAGAGCGCCAGGTTCTCGTTGCGAGCTATCAGTCGGGCATCTGCAACTCGAGCTGGCTCAGAATTCGTGCGTATCTTGATCGCATTTGTGGCGAATCTGCCGATGCAGCAAGCTGCGCCAGCTCGGTTTTGTTTGGCTTGAGCTTCAGCGGCACCCGCTTCCAGAAATACTTCAAATCATCTGAGCGCCAACTGGCATATATCTTTTCCCAGGATCTTCCATTGGAGGATCCTGCGAAGACGAGCGTCGATGGATTGAGCGGCCTCTCATAGCTCTGAAATCTGCAATCCATGGAGATTCGAAGCTGACCGGAGACATTCGGAGAAGCAGCGTGTACCGTCAGGCTGTGAAAGATGAGTACGTCACCCGCGTTGATTTGACCGCCAACCCAATCGCCTCCACGCGCCACTTCTTTTGGAATATATCCCGTACCGGGAGTGGTTTCCTGAAGGCCAAATCGATGCGATGCTTCCAGAATCTGCAATGGCCCAAGCTCTTCCGGACAGTCGTGCAGAGGCATCCAGGCGGTAAAGCTCTCGGGGTCACCGGCTATAGCTGTGTGATCCTGATGCGCGTGAACGATCAGGCGGTCGCAGTTGGGAAAGATGAGGCGGCCGATCGGTTTTGGATGAATCAGGAGATGCGGCCCGGTAAGCAAGGTCATCACTTGTTGCAGCGCAGGATGATGCGCGAGTGCATGGAAGGCTTCCAGGCTGAAGATCTGCTCGTAAACATCCATAAACGACGGGTCAGGATCGCCGCAGGCGGCGCCTGCATTCACCATGCGTTCGAGCAGACCATGATCCGGGAGCAGCCAGCCGGCTTCGAGGACAATCTGTGTTATTGCACGCAGAATTCGACTAAGATCGTTCGCGGGCAACAGTTCCCGGATAAGCAGATAGCCCTCTGAATCCATATCATCTTTCAGGGAACGGGACGCAAGATCCCTTGCATGGATTTCACGAAACGGCTTCATCCAGTCTCCGCTGCAACCAAGTCAACTCTCTACTCCTTCATCCCCGCAGATTTGCATTTAGGGCCTCAACGGCTTCAAAAGCGTTCTGTCTCCCGCCCTCAAGGTAACTCTCTGCATCCAATACGCCATGCAATTGAAGCAGGCGCGCGACTAACCCTGTCCATCCGGTCTGATGACTTGCGCCAAGACCTGCTCCGTTATCTCCGTGGAAGTATTCATAGAAGAGAATGTGATCGCGCCAGTGTGGATCGGTCTGGAATTTTTCAGTGCCTCCGTAAACCGGCCTGCGGCCATCCTTATCGCACAGGAAGAGGGAGGAAAGGCGCCGGCCCAGGGTATCTGCTACCTGGAAGAGGTTCATCTTATTTCCCGATCCGGTAGGGCACTCGACCAGGAAGTTATCACCGTAATAAAGGTAATAGTTAAGCAGGGCTCGAATGATGAGCGCGTTCACGGGCATCCAGACGGGCCCGCGCCAATTGGAATTACCGCCGAACATGCCGGTATTCGATTCTGCCGGAAGGTAGTCGACTCGATTTTCCTGACCCTGCATGTGGAAGATATAGGGATGCTGCAGGTGATACCGCGAGATAGAACGAATGCCATAGGGACTTAGAAATTCGTTCTCATCCAGCATGTAGCCCAGAATGCGGCGCAGCTTATCCGGTCCCAGCAGCGCAAGGATTCCGCGGTCAGCTACTCCGAAATAATTTGGACCGGTTGGATGAATGCTTGCAAAAGCATCCGGCATGGATTGCATGCGCCACCACATGTGCTGCGCCAGATGCGGCAATCGGTCGCGCTGATACTTTTCGACGATCGCGGTCGCGCAGAACGGCAACAGTCCAACCAGGGAGCGCACTTTCAAGCGCTCCGCCCTGCCATCCGGTAAACGCAGCATGTCATAGTAGAAGCCGTCTTCTTCATCCCACAACCCGTCCGCGCCAACTTTGTTGATCGCAGCTGCGATCCAGAGAAAGTGTTCGGCAAACTTGATTACCATGGGCTCGAATGATGGATCATAGATCGCCAATTCCGCGGCGATTTCAAGCATGTTCAGACAGTACAGCGCCATCCATGCCGTTCCGTCAGCCTGTTCAAGATAACCTCCTCCCGGCAGAGGCGCGCTGCGGTCAAAGACGCCGATGTTATCCAGGCCAAGAAATCCTCCTTCGAAGACATTCTTGCCATCGCGGTCCTTGCGATTCACCCACCAGGTGAAATTGAGGACAAGCTTGTTGAAGATCGTCTTGAGGAAAGTGATGTCGCTATGGCCGCGCATTTTGCGTTCAAGCGAGTAGACAAAATACGCAGCCCACGCATGCACGGGAGGGTTGACGTCGCTGAAATTCCACTCATATGCGGGGATCTGTCCGCTGGGGTGCAGGTAGACGGCATGGGTCATCAAATGCAATTGCTGCTTGGCGAAATCGATATCGACCATGGAAAGAGACAGTGTGTGGAATGCAAGGTCCCACGCCGCATACCAGGGATACTCCCACTTATCGGGCATGGAGATGACATTCGCATTCACCATATGCTGCCAGTCAGTGTTCCGTGGAGCCTGCTTATGGCGCACACTTCCGTCGCTATGTTCCCTCAGCCATTGATTCAGATCGAAGTTATAGTGCTGTTTCGTCCATAACATTCCCGCCAGCGCCTGCCGCATTATGTTGGCTTCATCTTCGTTGAGGTTCTCAGGCGTAATTGCGCGGTAGAACTCGTCTGCTTCCTGCCTGCGGCGCGCGAAGATATTCTCAGGCAGCAGGCCGTGCGCAGCGGCAGCTTCTGCTTCGCAGCAGAGACGCAGGCAGATCGACCACGTATCTCCGGGAGAGACAGTGCTGGTGTAATACACAGCAGTCTTAGTGCCTTCCTGCTGCGGATTCACTGCGTCCGTTCTGCCATGAATCACGTAGTCATGAAATGCGTCTTTCACATAGGGCGACGCATTGGGCCGACCGAATATTCTTTGTGTATTCGTCTCATTGTTGGTGAACAACACCTGTGGCTGGTTTTCGTAGTACAGAAAGTAGGTGCCCAGCATAGGGTGCGTGGCCTCGACGGCAGATCTTCCACCGGAAATGACACCGCGCAAAAGCGGCACCGATTCTTCGTCTTCCGGGATATTGCGAAACCACAAGGTGGGAAGCAGATGCAGGACCGCCGACTCCGGCCCACGATTCGTCGCGCTGATGCGGATGGCTAGATCTTCAGGAGACTCCTTCGCATATTCAACGACGACATCAAAGTAGCGGTCTTCATCGAAGACATGCGTGTCGATCAGTTCATACTCCATCTCGTCACGGGTGCGGCGTCTGTTCGTCTCCACAAGATCGCCGTAGGGAAACGCGGCGTGAGGATACTTGTAGAGATGCTTCATGTATGAGTGAGTCGGAGTGCTGTCGAGATAGAAGTAGTACTCTTTGACGTCTTCGCCGTGGTTTCCTTCGCTGTTGGTCAAACCAAACATGCGCTCTTTGAGGATGGTATCTTTGCCATTCCACAACGCCAGCGCGAAACAGAGAATCTGCTCTTCATCGGATATGCCGGCGATTCCATCCTCGCCCCATCGATACGCCCGCGAACGCGACTGGTCATGGGAGAAATAGTTCCAGGCATCGCCGGAATCGCTGTAGTCCTCGCGCACGGTTCCCCACTGCCGTTCGCTCAGATATGGGCCCCACTTACGCCACGCTTGCTTTCCCTCATGGGCTTCCTGCAAACGAATGTCTTCATGGGTTGCCATCGAAATCTCCTCTTGTTTTCACATCAGAGTTTCTACCGCACTGGAACAGGCTTGCGTTCGAGTTTGTGTGTCGATTCATTCACACCACGCTCGAACGTGGATGTGGGCACGATGATAGCAGAATGTACGCAAAAGCTTCGGCAGGGCTTTGACGTTGTGAAGCCGCATGTAGTGCCTGACTGCATCGCGAATTGTACTGACTGAGGTCGAAAAAAATTCCCCGCGTGGACGTAAGGGACGCGTCAGGGATTGTAAATCCAAGTCTCCGCTCTGCTCAGCGTCCTATGCCAGGCACGCTCAATTCTCTCAACGCAGCAGATTCGTCTGAGCCAGATCCAGCACCTCATCGCCGCGCCCGCTCAGCACGGCTCTCATCATATACAGAGTGAACCCCTTCGCCTGTTCCAGCGTGATTGTCGGTGGCATGGAGAGTTCCTGCCGGTATACCAACACTTCAACCAGGGCCGGACCATCATGCGCGAAAGCCGCTTCGAGCGCGGGTCGCAACTCCTCCGGTTTTTCGACGCGCCGCCCCAGCAAGCCAGCGCCTTCCGCGAGCCGCGCGAAATCTGGATTTTCGAGTGAACACCCAAAGTCGACGAAGCCCGACGCCTTCATCTCAAGCTCCACAAAACCAAGCGTGCCATTCGAAAACACTACAACCTTCACCGGCAGATTCATCTGCTTCAACGTCAGCAGATCGCCCAGCATCATGGAGACGCCGCCGTCACCGGATAGGGTTACGACCTGCCTTCCGGGATAGGCGGCCTGCGCGCCGATGGCCTGTAATACTGCGCCAGCCATCGATCCGTGACTGAATGAGCCAAGCAATCGCCGCCTCCCATTCATGGTGAGGTAGCGCGCAGCCCAGACCGTGGGTGTGCCCACGTCGCAGGTAAAGACCACGTCCTGCGCCGCCAGCTCATCGATAACCCGCGCCACATATTGTGGATGAATCGGCGTCTTTCCCGGTTCGCCTACGGCAAGATCATCGAGTCCCTTGCGCGACTTGCGGTAGTGCTCCACGCTGTCTTCCAGATGCTTCTGGTTGCGCTTTGTCTTGATCAGCGGCAGCAAAGCAGGCAACGTGTCTTTGACGTTTCCGACTAATCCCAGGTCTACCTTGACGCGACGGCCAATCTGCTCCCCGCGCACATCGAGCTGAATGATCTTCGCTTCTGGCGGATAGAACTGCTGATACGGAAAATCTGTCCCCAGCATCAGCAGCGCATCGCTTTTCATCATGGCGCGATAACCCGAGGCGAAGCCGAGAAGCCCGGTCATTCCAACATCGAATGGATTGTCGTATTCGATGAATTCCTTGCCGCGCAGGGCGTGAACGATCGGAGCCTTCAATGCATCGGCAATTGCAATCAGTTCTGCGTGCGAACCCTCGCATCCCGCGCCACCGAGAATCGTTACCTTGTCCGCCTTGTTCAGAATCTCCGCCGCTTGCTCCAACTCCGCATCCGAAGGACGGATGCTCGGATTCGCACGCTTCACTGCCACCACTCGATTCGGATAAGGACAATCCTTCAGAGCCACATCTCCGGGAATGACGATAACGGCAACTCCGCGCCGCTCCACAGCGGTACGGATGGCAATCTCAAGTGACCGAGGCATCTGTTCAGGAATGCTTACCAGTTCGCAGTAATAGCTGCATTCCTGAAACAGATTCTGTGGATGGGTTTCCTGAAAGTAGTTGCTGCCAATCTCAGGGCTGGGAATATGGGCCGCGATGGCCAGAACAGGCGTCCGGTTGCGATGGCAGTCGAAAAGGCCGTTGATAAGGTGTAGATTGCCCGGCCCACAGCTACCGGCGCAGACTGCAAGCTCTCCGGTGAGGTGCGCCTCCGCTCCCGCGGCGAAGGCAGCCGCCTCTTCATTGCGCATGTGCACCCAGTCAATTGTCTTCGATTTGCGCAACGCGTCTGTGAAGCCGTTGAGCGAATCCCCTACGATGCCGTAGATCCGTTTAACGTTGGCCGCGAGAAGCGACTCAACCATTATCTCCGCGACTTTCTTTGCCATGCTCGTCTCCCTGATAAATCAGTAGATGTGCACAGGACGGTAGAAGGATTTGGAAAATCAAGTGAGATTGAAGATTTTCAGAGAAAACCAGAAGTTCAAAACTTCGGGGAAGTTTGAAGGTCAGCTTCATTTTGCGAGGCTGCCTGATCGAGGAGGCGCTTTGCATCGTTCAGACTTATGCCAGCGGGCACCGGCTGGAACTCCGATCGCACCTCATGGTGATCTTTGCTCACGCTCTTAAGCAGGATGACGCGTCCGGAGACGTGCACATCCACCAGGTCCGTTTTCCAGCGGGTCTCGCTCACCTGCTCGCGATGAACCCTAAACTCCCCACCCTTGTCGACATAGCCCAGCAGCCCGTAACCGAAGTCGATGCGGTCAATGACTTTACCCTGCATGGCGACAAAGCGCTTCAATCGTTGATTGATCTCCATCGTGCCCGCCATACCGTGGAAGACGCGCGCCTCATACGTGGGCGGATTGAAGGCAGGATTCGGCCGGAAGCGGAGCGTGACCCGATCGCCGGACACTGGCCCATCCGGCTCATAAAGGAAGGCATCCGGCATCAGCTTGATCAGACGCAGCATCCTCTCTTCGTCCTGTTCATGGTCTTCGCGATTTTTTGCGAGCGCGTTGCGACTGTTGAGCAGGTGCTCCAATCGCTCATGCTCTCTACGGCTTTCGGCATCGGTTAGAGGTTTTCCGTTCTCTTCAAGGATGCGGAAGATCGGCCCATCCTTCGTTTCGACCTGCCATTTTGTGTAACTTTTATCGCCTATCTTCTGATCTATGCCGTAGGACCAGAAGCTGTCGCGTTGACGGTCGCGCTCTTCGTTGTAGGCAACGTCTTTGACCAGTTGCTGCAAAGAGGATGCTGTAACTTGCGCATGACACATGGGTGCAAGCAACATGCCGCAGGCTGCGAGAAACACAATGGTTCGGAAAAACCGTATCATCATTTCCTTCAGTCTTAGATGCTGCGATTTTGCGACATGATCTCTCGATGCTATGTAAAAATCCCGCGAGTTTTGCGCGCGCTCCAGAGATCGTCCCAAATTGGTAACCCCGCTTGCTACACTGGTGCCATGTTAGATGAGCTAACTTTTCGTAAGTGTGCAGATGCTGCAATTGAATCTCTCAAAAAAAGCTTAATCGACGCTGAAGAGGACAGCGACTTCGAGGCCGAGGAACAAAATGGTGTGCTCAACATTGTTTTTGACGAGCCTCCAGCGAAATTCGTCATCACTCCAAATACACCAGTACGCCAAATATGGATCTCCGCGCTTTCGACCAGCTTCAAACTTGATTGGTCCGATGAAGCTGGCGCCTTCGTCCTGCCGAAAGACGGCACGCTCCTCAAGCCTCTGGTAGCGCGCCTCATCAACCAGCATCTCGGCATAGATTCGGTTACCCTTCAATAACGGCCTCAGGATGGGAAAGACTCTCTCTGTCGCCATCATCACGAAAAATGAAGAGGCCAACCTGCGGCGAACGCTCGAGAGCGTTCGCTGGGCGAACGAGATCGTCGTTGTCGACTCCGGCTCAACCGACAAGACCGTCGATATCGCTTCCGCATTTGGCGCCAAGGTCATTCGCGAAGAGTGGGGGGGATTCGGTAAGCAGAAAAACTACGCCATCGAACTGTGCACAAGCGAATGGGCGCTCTCGCTGGATGCCGATGAAGAGGTGAGCGAAGCGCTCGCGCAGGAGATAACGCACCTGCTTGAGGAATCGCCGGAAGCAGACGCCTATTTTGTATCGCGACGGAATCTTTTTCTCGGCCGCTGGATACGTCATGGCGGCTACTATCCCGACCCGAAATTGCGACTCTTCCGCAAGAGCGCTGCATGGTTTGAAGAGCGGGCCGTGCATGAAACGATGCAGTGCTCGGGTGCAACGCGCATGCTGCAGGGCAACCTCATCCACCACGCTTACCCCACGCTGGAAAACTACATTGAGCACATGAACCGCTACAGCACACTCGGCGCGGAGCAGGCTGTGGCAAAAGGCAAAACAGGTCGGAGCCTGTCTGCATTCGTGTGGAACGTGCTGCTCAATCCCACCGCGACGTTCGTCTATAACTACATTTTTCGGCTCGGTTTTCTTGACGGTCGCGAAGGCCTGCTGCTGCACCTGTACCACTCCGCCTACGTGAGTTGGAAATACGCCAAGGCATGGCAATCCGCAAAAAGCTAGATTCTTTCCTCGAAACACGGTAGGCTCCGTCTATCCCTGAATTCAGCCTTGTAAGGTCGACTTGATGAAACCTGTGCGCTTCTTCGCCATTTCTCTTTTCGTCGCATCCTGCCTTTCCTGCCCGGCGCAAACGTCGTCCCCACAAACCGTTTCCATCACGCAGAAGACTGCGGGAATGCAGAAGCTCGAAGGATATTTCCCCATTGCATGGGATGCCAAGGCAGGCAAGCTCTATCTGGAAATCGACACCTTCGGCAAAGACTTTCTCTTTCTCGATTCCCTCCCCTACGGCATTGGCTCAAACGATCTGGGGCTCGATCGCGGCCAACTCGGCAGAGGCCGTGTCGTCCGCTTCTATCGCAGCGGACCGAAGGTGCTGCTGATCGAGCGAAACCTCGACTACCGCTCGAGTTCTCCGCACGCCGAAGAACAACTCGATGTCGCGCAGTCGTTCGCCGAGTCCGTTCTCTGGGGCTTCAAGGTTGAAGCCGAGGACGGCGACAAAGTGTTGGTCGACGCAACTGATTTCTTCCTGCATGACGCTCACGGAGTTGCCGAGCGCCTGCAGGAAGCCAAGCAGGGCACCTACCATCTTGACGCGGGGCGCAGCGCAGTCTCGATGGAGAGCACGAAAAACTTCCCTCTGAACACGGAAGTGGAGTCAGTGCTAACCTTCGCCACTGACGGCCCGCTGCACGCGCCGCTCGTCGCCTCCGTCACGCCCGACGCGCATGCAGTGACTGTGCACGAGCACTACTCCTTCATCCAGCTGCCCGACGATGGATACAAGCCGCGTGCCTTCGATCCGCGCTCGGGGTATTTCGACCTCAGCTATCGCGACTATTCCACGCCGCTCGGCCAGCCGATGGATATTCATCTCATCTCGCGCCATCGCCTGCAGAAGAAAGACCCGAGCGCGGCCATCAGCGAGCCGGTTAAGCCTATCGTTTATTACGTGGATCGTGGTGCGCCTGAGCCGATCCGGAGCGCGCTCGTAGAGGGAGCAAGCTGGTGGAATCAGGCTTTCGAGGCAGCGGGCTTCAAGAATGCGTTTCAGGTGAAAGTGCTGCCCGAAGGGGCGGACCCCATGGATGTGCGCTACAACATGATCCAGTGGGTGCATCGTTCCACGCGCGGCTGGTCGTATGGCGAGGGCGTCACGGATCCGCGCACCGGGGAGATCATCAAGGGGCAGGTCACGCTTGGCTCTCTGCGCGCGCGCCAGGATTACCTGATCGCCGAGGCACTGCTCTCCCCCTACGAACAGGGCAAGCCTGTTCCCGATGCCATGAAAGAGATGGTGCTGGCGCGCATTCGCCAACTTGCCGCGCATGAAGTCGGCCACACGCTGGGCCTGATGCACAACTATTCGGCCAGCACGGTCAATCGATCGTCCGTGATGGATTACCCACCGCCGCTCGTGAAGCTTTCCGCCGACGGCGCGCCCGATCTCTCCGATGCTTACGCCAC
>Ga0209773_10000861_pt1 | contig 10245 bp, 9 predicted proteins | sample BogFormECP14_OM1_FD_188244 | JGI IMG/M metagenome (GOLD analysis project Ga0209773, IMG submission 188244) | Bog forest soil microbial communities from Calvert Island, British Columbia, Canada - ECP14_OM1 (SPAdes) (version 2) | ecosystem: Environmental > Aquatic > Freshwater > Wetlands > Bog ... | reverse complement strand
ACAAGTCATTTTTTTACCTAAAAAGCCGTCGCAACCTTTTGAAAAGGCTAGATTCACGGAAGCAAACGACATTTGGATTTTGTTGCGCCGGATTTGGTTTTCGTTGCTCCGGATTTGGATTTTGTTGTGCTGGGCTTTGATTCGCTTGCGAGGGATTTGGAAATCGGCGCCCTGGCAGACTCAACAGGGAGCCAACGCAAAAGCATGACCGCTGATTGCTAGACCGAGAAGCTGACCCCGCAGCCGCACGAGGCGACAGCGTTGGGGTTCTTGACCCGGAACGACTGTCCCATCAGGTCGTCGACGAAGTCGAGTTCGGCGCCCTTGAGCAGCTCGAGCGACACCGGATCGACGAGCAGCGTCGCCCCGTCGCGGGTGACCACGACGTCGTCCTCGGTGCGGGTCCGGTCGACGTCGAAGGCGTATTGGAAGCCCGAGCAGCCGCCGCCCTTGACCGAGATCCTGAGCGCCGCTCCTGCCTCGCCCTTGAGGATGGCGTTGAGCCGCCGCGCCGCGCTGGCGCTGATCGAGACGCCCTCGAGGGCGGGAGAGACGGCTTCGTTCATGACCATAACCTCTAATCGCTTGCGCCGCGACGCAGGCGCCGCCAAGCTCTGCTTGCCTCAAGATATGGACGCCCGGTGAAGAGCGCAATGTCAAGGGACCGGACGGCGCACCAGACAAGAGCGGCTCGTGCTCCCTACGCCGCCGATCCGGCCCGCATGCCAGGGCGCCTGGCCGCCGAGCCGCCGTCGGCGACCCGCACCGAGTTCCAGCGCGACCGCGACCGGATCGTCCACTCGACCGCCTTCCGCCGCCTCGCCCACAAGACCCAGGTGTTCGTCGATCACGAGGGCGATCATTTCCGCACCCGCCTCACCCATACCATCGAGGTGGCGCAGATCGCGCGCTCGCTCGCCCGGGCCTTGAGGCTCGACGACGACCTCGCCGAAGCGGTCGCGCTCGGCCACGATCTCGGCCACACGCCGTTCGGGCATACCGGCGAGGACGCGCTCGACGCCTGCATGGCCGAGCATGGCGGCTTCGACCACAACAGCCACGCGCTCCGCGTCGTCACCGAGCTCGAGCGCCGTTACGCCGCCTTCGACGGGCTCAACCTCACCCAGCCGACCCTGGCGGGGCTGGTGAAACACAATGGCCCGCTGCTTGACGCCGCCGGCGCGCCGGCCGAACGATACCGCGCGCGCGGCGTTCCGGCCTCGGTCCTTCGCTACGATAAGCGGCACTCCCTCGATCTCGGGCGCCACGCCAGCCTCGAGGCGCAGGCCGCCGCAATCGCCGACGACATCGCCTACGACGCCCACGACATTGACGACGGCTTGCGCGCCGGCCTGTTTCCGATCGCCGAGCTCCGCACAGCCGTCCCATTCGTTGCCGGACTGCTCAGCGAGATCGACGATCTCTATCCGGCGCTCGAAGAGCCGCGCGTCATTCACGAGCTCACCCGGCGCGTCATCACCCGGTTCATCGAGGATGCGATCGGAGAAAGCGGCCGGCGGATCGCCGCGGCGAAGGTCATGAGCCCCGAAGCGGTCGCCGCCGCCGGCCAGACCCTGATCGGCCATTCGGCGCCGCTCGAAGCGGCCGACCGCGACATCAAGGCGTTCCTGTTCGCCCGGATGTACCGCCATCCTGAGGTGCGCAAGGTCCGCGACCGGGCGGACGCGATCGTGCGGCGGTTGTTCAAGGCCTATATGACCGACCCTTCTGCGATGCCCGCCAACTGGGCCGCCAAGGCCGGGCAGGAGCGCGCGCGGGCGGTGGCGGATTACATCGCCGGCATGACTGACCGGTTCGCGATCGCCGAGCATGCCCGCCTTTTTGACGGCGCTTCCGACTTGCGATAGAGGCGCGCGCTCCTTAAGGCGCCGAGGCGTCGACGGCGTGGAGAAAGATGAACATTTTCGCCGACTTCCAGTCGCGCATCGCCCGGCTGCTCGAGAAACGGATCGCTGGCGGAGAGCTGCCCCGCGGCCTCGATCTTGGCCGCTTCGTCGTCGAGCCGCCGCGGGAGGCGGCCCATGGGGATCTCTCGACCAACGCGGCGATGGTCTATGCGCGGGAAGCCAAAGAGGCCGGCTCGAATCCGCGCGCCTTGGCCGCAAGCCTCGCCCTGGATCTCACGCGCGAACCGGACGTTCTGAGCGCCGAAGCCGCCGGGCCGGGCTTCATCAACATCGTGCTCAAGCCGGAGGTCTACCATCGGGTTCTAAGCGCGATCCTCACCCAAGGCGTGCGCTTCGGGGCCGGGGCGCCGAGCGCGGAGGGGCCGGTCAACGTCGAATATGTGAGCGCCAACCCGACCGGGCCGATGCACGTCGGCCATGCGCGCGGGGCGGTGTTCGGCGACGCCCTCGCGAGCCTCCTGATCTTTTCCGGCCGCGAGGCCACCCGCGAATACTATGTCAACGACGCCGGCGGCCAGGTCGACGTCCTGGCGCGCTCGGCCTACCTCCGCTACCGCGAGGCTTTGGGCGAGGACATCGGCTCGATCCCCGAGGGCCTCTATCCGGGCGACTATCTCAAACCGGTCGGCCAGGATCTGGCGCGCGAGTTCGGCTCGGCGCTCAAGGACGAGCCCGAGGCGGAATGGCTGCCAAAGGCGCGCCAGCGCGCCATCGACGCGATGATGGCGGTGATCCGCGCCGATCTTGCCGGCCTCAACATCACCCATGAGGTGTTCGCTTCGGAGCGCGCTCTCACCGGCGCCGGCGGCGGCGAGGATCGGGTGCGCGAGGCGATCGATTGGCTGCGCGCGCGCGGCCTGATCTATCAGGGACGCTTGCCGCCGCCCAAGGGCGGCGCGGCTGAGGACTGGGAGGACCGCGAGCAGACGCTGTTCCGCTCGACCGACTTCGGCGACGACGTCGACCGGCCGCTGATCAAGTCCGACGGCGCCTATACCTACTTCGCCGGCGATATCGCCTATCACAAGACCAAGATCGACCGGGGTTACCGGACCCTGGTCGACGTGTGGGGCGCCGACCATGGCGGCTACGTCAAACGCATGCAGGCCGCCGTCGCCGCCTTGTCGGGCGGAAAGGCCAGGCTCGAGGTGCGCCTTTGCCAGCTCGTACGCCTCATGCGAGCGGGCGAGCCGGTCAAAATGTCGAAACGCTCCGGCGACTTCGTGACGCTTCGTGAGGTCGTGGATGAGGTAGGCGCGGACGCCGTCCGGTTCATGATGCTGATGCGCAAAAACGACGCCCCGCTCGATTTCGATCTGGCGAAAGTGATCGAGCGGAGCCAGGACAATCCAGTCTTCTATGTGCAATACGCTCACGCCCGCGCCCGCAGCGTTCTGAGGCAGGGCAAGGCCGTCTTTGACGACTTTGACCTCGATCCTCTCGCGTTGAGCCACGCCGACCTCTCGCTCCTGACCGACGAGGGCGAGCGCGAGTTGATGCGAACGGCGGCCCAGTATCCCCGCCTGGTCCTGCAGGCCGCGGAGGCGCACGAACCGCACCGGGTGGCGTTCTTTGCTCACGAGCTCGCGACGCGGTTCCACGCCCACTGGAACAGGGGCAAAGATACGCGTGATTTGCGCTTCGTTAATGAAAATGATCGCAAATTGTCGTATTCGAGGCTGTCCTTGGTGGCGGGCGTCGGCCTTGTTTTGGCCTCCGCGCTGTCAATTTTGGGGGTTAGCGCCCCGGAAGAGATGCGTTAAGCGGGTTGTCACAATCGCCGGCCCTTCGGGCGTCGGCGAGGATGATCCGCGATGGAAGAGGACCAGATGAACGTTTCCGGGTCACGTGCAGCCGACGATATCAACCTCGAAGAATTCGAGCGGCGCTTGCGGGCCGCGGGCGCCCAGCAGGCGAACGTCGAAGATCCGCTCCAGGAACTGGCGCGCCTCGTCGAGTCCTCCTACGTTGGATCATCGAGTGAGACATCGGCGCGCCGCGTCTCGGAACCGGACAAGAGAAGCGCGGAATCCGCCCGGTCGATAGAAACCGCGGCGCTGAGACCAGCAATCGACGAAACGGAAGACCTCATTCCTGCGACGTCGGAGGCTGATCGCGCGGCCCGACAGGATTACGAGTTCGACGCCCCTCGTTCCAACGACCCCCAAGACGCCGGCCAGGCCGCCGATCGGCGACCGGGGCGGTGGAAGCTGACGGTTTCCGCACTGGCGCTCGCGGGCTTGGCGATGATCGGCGCGGTGTTCGCTCTCAGGGGCCGAGTCCCCGGCCTGCCTAAGGATCCTCCGTTCATCGCCGCGGCTCAGGGACCGACCAAGGTGCAGCCGCCGAGCGACGAGACGGTCACCGCGTCCAATGACCCCGCCGTCTCTGTCCTCAAGGACAACGCGAACCCGGGATCGGCCAAAATCGTTAATTCCGAGGAGCAGCCCGTCGATTTGAGCGCCCAGGCGTCGCCCGACAAACCGCTCTTCCCGTTGCCCAATCCCTCGCCAGCCGCGGACCAGCCCAAGCCTGCCGACGGCGCATCAATTGCGACGCCGGTCGCGGCAACCATCAATACGCCGCTCGTGCCCCCGGCCGCTGCGCCCCCTCCAACCATGACATCGGAATTCCCCGATCCAAAGCCGGTGCGGACCGTTTCCTTGCGGCCGGATGGAACGCCAATCGGCGCATCAAGTCCGCCGGTCCAGACCGGCGGACTTGATGCGGCGCCCGCCGAGGCTCCGACAAAACCCTCCGCCGCGCCAGCGCCGAAGATGACGAACGAAGCCGCGCCCGCAGAGTCCCCACCCTTCGCCGCGTCTGCGAAGACCGACTCGGGTGCGATTGCGGAACCTTCCACTCCCAAACTCGAATTGCCCACCAAGCTTTCACCCAAGTCATCCGCCCGTGTCGTGGTGGCGAAAACCGACACGACGGCGCCGGACGCGAATGCGCAGACCCCGAGCGAGCCAGCGCAAGCCGGCTCGCTACTCAAACCGGTAGAGAAGGCCGCGAAGAAGCCTAAGCCTGATAAAAACGTGGCGGAGGCGACCGGAACAGCGGCCACGCCGGAGGCGCCTCCCGTCGACGCGACTCCCGCGACCGCCTCGGGCGGCTGGGCGGTTCAACTCGCCGCGCCCAGATCGGAAGCGGAAGCCAAGAGCGAAGCCGCGCGACTGACCGGCAAGTACGGCGCTGACCTTAACGGCTCGGCCATCGGCGTGCACAAGGCGGTGGTGAACGGCGAGACGATCTATCGCTTGCGCGTGGCCGGTCTCTCCAAGGCGGATGCCGCCGCGCTCTGCGCTCGCCTGAAAGGCGAGGGCGGCGAGTGCTTCATCGCCAAGTGAGCGAGGCGACCCGCTGCATTTTGCGGGCTACGGCGCGGAGCCCCAAATGCCTAAGGCCTTCATTTGCGGCTGCGCGAGCCTCGTTCTCGACGCCGAGGAACGCGCGTTCCTTCGCCGCGAAGATCCTTGGGGTCTGATCCTTTTCAAGCGCAATGTCGCCGATCGCGATCAAGTGCGCGCCTTGACGCGCTCGTTCCGGGAATGTGTCGGGCGCCCGAATGCGCCTGTTTTGATCGATCAGGAGGGCGGCCGGGTTCAGCGCTTGGCGCCGCCACATTGGCGCGCATACCCCGCAGCGGCTGCGATCGAAGCCGGGTTGGAGCCCTCCCGAGCCGAGGCGGCAGCGCGTCTAGTCGCCCGGCTTATCGCTTTCGATCTGGCCGAAGTTGGGATCACCGTCGATTGTGCGCCTGTACTCGATGTCGCCGGGCCGGAAACCCACGCCGCCATCGGCAGCCGGGCCTTCTCTTCTCAGCCAGAGCGCGTCGCCGCGATGGGTCGAGCGGTCGCCGAGGGGCTTCTCGCGGGCGGCGTCGCGCCCGTTGTCAAGCATATGCCGGGGCATGGCCGGGCGCGCGCCGACAGCCATCACGAGCTGCCCGTTGTCGACGCCGCGTGGGATGCCCTCAAACGCGATTTTGCGCCCTTTGCGGCGCTGAATGACCTGCCGATGGCGATGAGCGCGCACGTCCTCTATACGGCGATTGACAAGCGTCATCCGGCGACGGCGTCTTCGATCGTGGTCGCGAAGGTCATGCGCGGCGAGATCGGGTTCGACGGCCTCATCCTGAGCGACGACGTGTCGATGAAGGCGCTCAAGGGCCCATACGAAGAGCGCGCCGGGGCGATCATCGACGCCGGGCTTGACATCGTCCTTCATTGCAACGGCGAACTCGACCAGGCCCGAGCCGTGGCGTTCGCCGCGCCGCAGTTATCAGGCTCTTCGCTGCGCCGCGCCGAAGCAGCTCTGGCCAGTATATCGGGGCCGCAGCCATTCGACGTCGAGCAAGGCGTGCAGCAACTCGCGGCCATCACCGCCGAACTTGGCGTCGCCTGAGCTCGCGTAACCCAGCCGGCACGGTCGACCGGGCAAAATGCGCGAGACTAGCCATCCGCAGCTGGGCGGTTTGTCGCGTTTCGCAAGTCTTGCAGTTCACGCCGCGTCCAGAGTGACGCGATTGCGGCCCGCGGACTTCGAGAGGTAGAGCGCGCGGTCGGCGCGGCGATAAAGATCGGTGGAATCCTGTTCGCCGCGAAAATCGGCGAGGCCGATCGAGACCGTTATCGAAATCGGGCCGGCGGCGCCTCCGATCAGGAACTCCTTGTTCTCTATGGCTTGGCGCGCGCGCTCCGCCATCCGCGCCGCGTGGGTCGCGTCGAGGCCTGGCATGGCGACGAGAAACTCTTCTCCACCCAACCGGCAGACAAGGTCGCCGCCGCGGACGATTTGTTGCATCTCGGCGGCAAAGCCCTTGAGCACGAGATCGCCCGCATCGTGACCGTAGGTGTCGTTGATGCGCTTGAAATGGTCGATGTCGAGAATCATCAGCGTCAACGGCGCGCCGCGCTGCCGTGCGGTGTCGATCATCGCCGGCAGGCGGCGCTCCAGAAGGCGCCGGTTGTTGAGACCGGTCAGCGGGTCGTAGAGAGCCATCTCCACCGACCGTCGCACGGTTTGGCGCAGGCGATCCATGTAACGCTTCTGGCGGACGTTTGTGCGGGCGCGAGCCAGCAGTTCGTTTCGGTCGACCGGGCGGGACAGGTAGTCATTGACGCCGAGTTCAAGGCCGCGAAGAACTTTCTGCCGATCTTCGCGATCAGCGATAAGGAGGATCGGGAGATTTCGCGTGGACTCATGCGAACGCGCTTGACTGCAAAGCCTCAATCCGTCGAACTCCCCGAGACCTAGACTGACGATCATGAGGTCGACGTTTTCACTGGCCGCCTTGGCGAGGGCCTCGCCCGGCTCGTCGACCTGGATGACATCATGATGCGGCGTCAACGCATTGACGAGGCGCTCAAAAGAGCTTCGCTGGTGATCGACGAGCAAGATGCGTCCTCGCTCTCGGGCGTCCGACTCGAGGGCTTCAACGGATTCGACCACCCCCGTCGCCGCACTGTGGGCGGCGCGGCTGCGCAATTCGTCGATCGAGAATTTGAGTCGAGCCAATGACCGAACGCGAGCGATCAACGCGATTTCGTCGACCGGCTTGGTCAGGAAGTCGTCGGCGCCTGCTTCGAGGCCGCGTACCCGGTCGGCAGGCCGGTCGAGCGCAGTGACGAGGATGATTGGCAGATGGGCGGTCTCGGACGCGGCTCTCAATCGTCGGCAGACCTCAAAGCCGTCCATGCCAGGCATCATCACGTCGAGAAGGACGAGATCGCAGCCGCCCATTTCGCAGATCGCAATCGCGTCGGGTCCATTTGTCGCTGTCAGCACCTCAAAGTATTCGACGCTGAGCCTCGTTTCGAGGAGCTTGAGGTTGGGCTGCACATCATCGACGACCAGGACGCGAGCCGTCATTGCTTGACCCCCGGCCCGAGGAATTGGTCGATCGTGTCGAAGAACCTGGCGACCGAGATCGGCTTAGAGAGATAGGCCTCGCAGCCGCCCTGTCGAATTTTTTCCTCATCGCCCTTCATGGCGAACGCGGTCACTGCGACGACGGGTATCGTTCGCAGCTCTTCGTCATCCTTCAGCCATTGCGTGACCTCGAGCCCGGAGACCTCCGGCAGCTGAATGTCCATGAGGATGAGATCGGGCCGGTGCTTGCGCGCCAACTCAACCGCTTCAATGCCGCTGCGCGTTTGCACGATTCGATGCCCGCGGGTCTCGACGAGGTCGTTGAACAGCTTCATGTTGAGTTCATTGTCCTCAACGATGAGCACAGTCTTGGGCATTGGGGTTCCACTGGGCGCAAAGTCGGCCGGTCAGGCCGCAGATGCTAACGTCGAGACATTTACGAAAGGAGAATCGGAGTATGCGCCATTCCTCGAAAGCGCGGCAATCCATCAGCCCCGAATTCGGCCGGTCATTGGCCGCCTCGGCGTTGGCCTTTCTCGCGGCCGACCCGGAGCGGCTCCAGCGATTCCTCAATCTTACCGGACTTGGTCCCCACAATCTGCGAGATGCGGCGGAGGATCCGGCATTCCACGGCTCGGTGCTCGAGTATATGCTGGCCGACGAGGAGCTTCTCCTCCGCTTCGCCGCCGACTCCGACCTGGAGCCTGAGACGGTCGCGTTGGCGCACCAGGCGCTGTGCGGGCCGGTCCATGTGGGCGACCCTTGATGGATGCTTAGATGCCCCGGCTGTGCCGCGATTGCATGAAACACTCCTCCAGCGACTCGACGCGCTGCTTCGATTGCGGCTCGCCGCGGACGATCGATCTCGAAGCCGCCGACGGGCTGGCGATCGCGCATGTCGACTGCGACGCGTTCTACGCCGCGGTCGAAAAGCGCGACGACGTCAACCTCAGGGACAAGCCGGTGATCGTCGGCGGTTCGGGGCCGCGCGCGGTTGTCGCCACCTGCTGTTATATCGCTCGCACGTTCGGGGTCCGATCGGCGATGCCGATGTCGCGCGCCCGGGCGCTATGCCCCAATGCCGTGGTTTTGCCGCCCGACATGGCCAGATATGCGCGGGTTGGCCGCGAGATTCGCGCCCGAATGCTTGAGCTAACGCCATTAGTCGAGCCGCTGTCCATCGACGAGGCGTTTCTCGATCTGACCGGCTGCGACGGATCCAACGGCGCAAGCGCCGCCGAAACGCTCGCGCGCCTCGCCCGCCAAGTCGAAGTTAGGATCGGCGTGACGGTTTCGGTCGGCCTCAGCTACTGCAAGTTTCTGGCGAAACTCGCCTCGGATCTCGACAAGCCGCGCGGTTTCGCCGTGATCACGCGGGAAGAAGCGAAGGCTTGGCTCGCCCAGCAAAGCGTTGGACGCCTATGGGGAGTGGGCAGGATTGGACGGGAGCGACTGGAGCGATCGGGCTTTCGCGTGATCGGCGATTTGCAGTGGATCGACGAATGGGCGGCCGTCTCCCGCCTCGGCGACGACGGTCTCCGGCTATGGCGTCTGGCGCAGGGCCGCGACGATCGGCCAGTAGTTGCGGAGCGCGAGCCAAAAAGCATCTCGAGCGAGACGACCTTCGATTGCGACATCAGCGACAAAGCTGAGCTCACGCGCATCTTGCTTGTCCATTGCGATCGCGTCGCCGCGCGCCTGCGCAACGAGGGCCTCTCGGCCCGTGGCGTGACGTTGAAATTGCGTCTGCCCGATTTCAGTCTGCGCACCCGCAGCCGCGCCGGCATGGAGGCGACTCAGCTGGCGCCGCGACTGTTCCAGGCGGCGCGCATGTTGCTCGACGCACAACCCGACCGGACCGCCTATCGCCTGTTGGGGATCGCCGCGACCGAACTCGCGCTTTTTGAGCGTGCGGACGAAGACGATTTGCTCGGGGGCGACGGCGACCGTGAGAAATTTCGCGAGGCGGCGATCGCCAGCCTACGCGACCGATATGGCCCCGCCGCCGTGCAGCGAGGCCTTACTTTTCGACCGGGGCCAAGAACAAAATAACCGTCGACGCTATTTGGCGCAGGCTGAAGCCGGCAGAAGCTCAAGTTTCCGCAAGCGGGCGTGAAGGGCGAAGGAGCCGTAGTCGAGCTTGAGGCTGCCTGAGACGCCGTTCTCGTAAAGGTCGAAGGAAAGCGTGTATTCGGGCGCGGAATCGGTCGCCGCTTCGTCGAAATACGAGATTACCACCGGCCAGCGGCGTATCCCGCCGAGCGCTGTAGCCGTCTCGGCGTCTTCCCCGGGCTTCGTCTGTTCCTTTCCGATCACCGACAAGGTCGCGAAGATCTTCGCACCGGTATCCGAGCCGTCGTAGACCCGCGCCTGGATGGCGCCGCCGCCGTGCTTGGCGGCGTCGATCAGACGTTCGATATGCTGGGTGGGAAAGAGAACG